>UMHJ01029591.1_pt1 | contig 101129 bp, 105 predicted proteins | sample 1965511 | NCBI WGS metagenome assembly UMHJ01 (sample SAMEA4836096, study PRJEB28245) | human gut metagenome | biome: gut microbiome; material: fecal sample | place: Denmark | collected 2008
GGCTGCCCACTGTGGTTCCCTCGGGCAGCAGAAACATGGTGATAGAGTGCTCTTGCCCCTGATCGCCGAGCAGTTGAGCGTAGTCGCCGTTGATGTCCGTGACGGTGTAAAAAATAGGTTCCATCCTGATTCCCTCCTGCTTTTTTTAAAGTATAACGTATGTTTCCTTTCCTGTCCACCTTGTTAAAACTATCCCGTTTATTGGACATATCATTTGCTATACTCAGATCATCCAAAGAAGATATAAACAAGCATCAAGGGATATGGAAAGGAGCATACGCCATGGATTACAGCATTGTTTGGGTAAGAGGACATGTGGAGGTATATGACTGGGCCGGGCGGTTCTGCTTTTCCGCCGACAGCGAGCGGGAGGCTCGTGAGGAACTGGAAGGTGCGGCCTGACGGCGGTATCACAAGGATTTTCTTACATTCTGCGAAAAAATGTGCTAAAATATAGTTACAGCGTGTGGTTCTGAGAACGTAAGTCCAGTTGTCAGAACCACACGCTTTTTCATTTTTATCAGAATGGGGGAGCCTTGATGTTTTCGATTGGAAGTCTCATCGTATACAGCGGTACTGGTGTGTGCCGGGTGGAGGCAGTTGGACCGCCTCCGTTTGATCCGGGTTCCAAAGTGGAGTACTACACTTTGATCCCGCTGCAGAGTACGGGGACCATCTATGTACCGGTAGATACCAAAGTATTTATGCGGCCGATTCTCAGCCGCGAGGCAGCTCAGGAATTGATCCGCCGTATTCCGGAAATCCAACAGGCGCAGCTGGAACATCTGGATTACCGTATGCTGGCCCAGCGCTACCGCAGTTTTCTGGACAGCCATTCCTGTGAGGATCTGGTCCAGCTTATCAAAACTGCGTACACCAAAAGCAGAGCCAATACCCGCAGCGGAAAGAAGCCCAGCAAGGTGGACCAGGATTTTCAGAAGCGGGCAGAATTTCTTCTCCACGATGAGCTTTCGGCCGCTTTGGATATTCCGTTTGATGAGGTGGGGGACTACATCACTCAACAGGTGGAGCAGATGAAACAGACTGGATGAGATTCAGGAGTCGATATATGCCCGTACCCGCAGCTGGACGCCCAGACTCTGGGCAATGGAGCGGCTCTCCTCGATCTCAGCGGGATCGGTTCCCTTATCCACCACGGTAAATACCACGTGGGGGACATAGGTTTTGGACTCTTTGGCAAAGTCCAGCATGGCCTGGTAGGCTTCCTCGCCCTGGATGGGGTGGCACAGAGCCACGTAATCGGCGGCGTTGTTGGCATTGAGGGAGATGGACAGGGTATCGATGCGTCCCTTCAGCTCCGGGCACACGTCACGGCCGTTAATCAGATTGGCATGGCCGTTGGTATTGATACGCACCGGGGGCAACTGGTCCCCGTAGTGGGCCTTCAGCTCGTCTACCAGCCAGAGAATATCGTCCAGACGGTAGGTGGGCTCACCATAGCCGCAGAAGACGATTTCACGGTAGCTGGGGATGTCCCGGCTGAGGAAGCTATCCAGGGCCTCCTGGCGAGTGGGCTCCCGCTCCAGCCACAGAGAGTCCTCCGTATAGATGGAGCCCTCTTTTTTACCGTGGCGCAGACAGAACTCACAGTTGCAGTTGCACTTGTTGGTGAGGTTGACGTACAGCGCCCCCTCGTATTCGTAGGTGATGGTCATATCCCTTATGCCTCCTCGATGTGGAAAAACCGTTTGCCGTTTTCCAGAGTGATGCGGGCCACCTCTTCCGCGTCCATGCCCTTTACCTCGGCGATCTTCTCCGCCACCAGATGGACCTTGCCGGAGTCGTTGCGCTTGCCGCGGAAGGGTTCCGGGGTGAGATAGGGAGAGTCGGTCTCGATCATGATCCGGTCCATAGGCAGCCAGTCGATGACCTCCAGAGCCTTACGGGCATTTTTGTAGGTGATGGTGCCGGTGAAGGACAGCATCCATCCCAGCTTTACCAGCACTTTAGCGTCCTCCAGACTGCCGGAGTAGCAGTGGTACACGCCGGTGACCTGGGGATGGGAGCGGACCACTTCCAGGCAGTCGTGGTGAGCCTCACGGTCGTGGATGATGACCGGCAGCTGAAGCTCCTGTGCCAGTTCCATCTGCCGGTGGAAAACCATCTGTTGGAACTCCTTGGGGGGATTTTCTTTCCAGTAGTAGTCCAAGCCAATCTCACCGATAGCCTTTACCTTGGGATGGGCAGCCAGGGCTTTCAGTTCGTCCACCCAGCTGTCCTGCCAGGGACCGCAGTCGGAGGGATGTACCCCTACGGCGGCATAGACGAAGGAGTACCGGTCGGCCAGTTCTACGGCAGTGCGGGAGGTCTCCAGATCGCAGCCGGGATTTACAATGAGCGCCACATCCTGCTGGGGCATACCAGCCAGCAGCTCCAGCCGGTCGGCGTTGAAAGCCCCGGAATCATAGTGGGCGTGGGTATCAAATACACGCATAATTTTTCCTCGATTTCCTTTTAAAATGAAACAGATGCCAATGAAGGAGGTGGAAGCGGCCCGTAGTTGGGCCGCTTCCACGATTTATACAACTATATAATATCATACTGCCCGGGGGTACAAAATGCAAGAGGTTACGCCTGCGGGGTGAGATCCATCACGTATTGATCGCCGGGGCGGCCTTCCTGCGTTCCATCATCGAAAAACTCCTGGAAGGTAAATTGAAAGGTGCTTTGATCGTCAGGTACTTGATAGACCAGAACGCCGCTGCGGCTCTCTCTGGGGGCGAGCTCATATTCTGTGGGCAACTGCTGGTCACAGTAGTACTCCACCGGCATGCACCGGGTATCATCCTGGCTCATACTGTCCCAGGAAAGCTGAAAATCGCTGTCGAACATAGTTACCGCTTGAGGGTACGTGCTCTTCAGTGTCAACTCCACCACCACCAGCTGATCCCCCTGCGCGCTGATATAGCCGCCGTACTCTTGGGTGGATTCTACTTCGGTTACCGTATAATCAAACCACGCTGTGGATACTGTGTCGCCCAGGGAAAAGTGCTGGTCTGTGTCATTCTGTCCGCTGCTGCAGCTAGTGAGCAGCAGGGCGGAGGCCAGCACCCAAGCCAATCTTTTTCCGATGGGGGCCACCTTCTTTCGTTCTTTTTTGAAATTATACCCGACACAGCCCGGAAAGACAAGAGGGAGCGGGCTGGTTGTAGTCAGTGTGCTGGTTCTTTTTTGCATATCTTATTATTTTTTATCGGTTTCGTAACCATCTTGCCTCTGTGCAGTTGACGGCCCGCCGGTTTCCGGATATAGTTATTTTTGTTCAAAAGAGCGGCACGCCGGCCAGCGCCGGCGTCCAAAAACTGGCTCGCTTCCCGCCTTGGCGTAAAGCAGCCCAACCTGGTTGGTTTTTTCTGGACAAGGTCGGGCGCTCTATGATAAAATTAGTTATCACAGTTTCCGCCGAAGCTGGCGCCTACCTGGGAGCCAGAGCCAACAACTACATCATAGAGAAGGAGATCAACATGGAAATCCGCAAAATTTTCGTCGTCGGTTCCGGCCTGATGGGCAGCGGTATTGCCCAGACCGCCATTCAGTGCGGCTATGAAGTGATCCTGAATGACCAGAGCAAGGCCGCTCTGGAGCGCGGAGTGACCGGTATCACCAAGCGCCTGGAGCGTCTGGTGGAGAAGGGCAAGATGACAGCCGAGGAGAAGGACGCCTGTCTGGCCCGCCTCACCACCTCCGTCAGCGTTCACGTGGCCTCCAATGTGGATCTGGTCATCGAGGCCATCTACGAGAACCTGGAGGCTAAGCAGGCTATTTTCCAGCAGCTGGATAAGATCTGCGACAGCCGCACCATCTTTGCCTCCAACACCTCCTCTATCTCCATGACCAGCCTGGCTGCTGCCACCAGCCGTCCTGATCGCGTGGTTGGCCTGCACTTCTTCTCCCCCGTGCCCGTTATGAGCCTGGTGGAGATCGTCTACGGCCTGCGCACCTCTCAGGAGACCATCGACATCGTCACTGAGGTCGGCAAGCACATGGGCAAGCGTCCCATCCTGGCCAAGGATAAGCCTGGCTTCATCGTCAACCGTATGCTGCTGCCCATGCTCAACGAGGCCGTACAGGTCCTGGACGAGGACATCGGCTCCGTGGAGGACGTGGATGAGGGTATGCTCCGCGGCTGTAACCACCCCATGGGCCCCCTGGCTCTGGCGGACATGATCGGCCTGGACATCCTGCTGGAGGTTATGGAGACCTTCTACATCGACCTGGGCGACACCAAGTACCGCCCCGCCCACCTGCTGCGCAAGATGGTGGCCGCCGGCTATCTGGGCCGGAAGTCCGGCGCTGGCTTCTATGTCTATGAGGAAGGCAAGAAGGTCGGCGTCAACCCCGTGCTGGTTAAGGGCTGATCCCCCTTTACCATAAATTCACTGTTTCCGCTCTGAACCGCTCCCTGGGGCTCCGCCGGGCCCCAGGGAATCTTTTTGTGTTATCCCCTCGGAAAGGAGAACCTCTTTGGAACTGCGCGAATATTGCCCCCTGGACTGCCCGGAGCTGGCCCGGCTGTTCTACCAAACGGTGCACACTGCCAACGCCGTCGACTATACCCCCCAGCAGCTGGATGCCTGGGCGGACGGGCATACCGACCTGGCCGCATGGAACCGCTCCTTCCTCAGCCACTATACGCTGGTGGCTCAGCAGGAGGATCAGATCATCGGCTTTGGCGATATCTGTCGGGACGGCTATCTGGACCGGCTGTATGTGCATCCAGACTGGCAGCGCCAGGGCGTTGCCACAGCCCTGTGTGATCGGCTGGAGGCATGCTGCGGCGCATCCCGCCTGTATGCCCATGCATCCATCACAGCACTGCCCTTTTTTCAGGGGCGGGGCTACCAGATGGTGCAGGAGCGCCAAGTGGAGCGAAAAGGAATCCTGCTGACCAATTTTTTGGTGGAAAAGGAGCCGCGGCTCTGAACGTGTTTCCAGCGCTTACATTTTAATAAAAAATGCCGGACCTTTTTCAGGTCCGGCATTTTTTATATCAGCACATTTTTGCGCCCGCGGGGATCTTGTCATCCAGCATGACCAGGTTCAGCCGCTCCTCACCCTTTTCGGTGTGGACGGCGGAGAGCAGCATGCCGCAGCTCTCCTGGCCCATCATCTTGCGGGGAGGCAGGTTGACGATGGCCATCAGGGTCTTGCCCACCAGCTCCTCAGGCTTATAGTACATGGCGATGCCGGAGAGAATCTGACGGTCCACGCCGGTGCCGTCGTCCAGGGTGAACTTCAGCAGCTTGTTGGACTTCTTCACATTCTCACAGGCCTTCACCTTGACCGCACGGAAATCGCTCTTGCAGAAGGTGTCAAAGTCGACCTTCTCCTCCAGCTGGGGCTCCAGCTCCAGAGCGGGCAGGGCAGCCTTCTTAGCCTCCTCAGCGGCCTTCTCCAGCTCCTCCAGCTCCTTGGCAGCGTCGATGCGGGGGAAGAGGTTGTCGCCCCGGGTGACGGTCACGTCAGCGGGCAGGCTGCCGAAGACAGCGGCGCTCTCCCAGGTGGAGCAGGCATCGCAGGCGCCGATCTGGCGCAGGATCTCAGCGGCGGAGGTGGGGATGAAGGGAGTCAGCAGGATGGCGCACACCCGCAGGGTCTCCAGCAGGTTATACATGACAGTGGCCAGACGCACGCCGTTGGCCTCCATGTCCTTGGCCAGCACCCAGGGGGCATTCTCGTCGATATACTTGTTGGCCCGGGAGATGACCTTGAAGATCTCGCTCAGAGCGTTCTGGAAAGCATAGTGCTCCATCTGCTCCTCGTAGCGGCCGCGCAGGGCGGACACCATGGCGGTGAGCTCCTCGTCCAGGGCGTCGGACTGGCGCTCCTTGGGCAGAGTGCCGTTAAAGTACTTGCCCACCATGGATACGGTGCGGCTCAGAAGGTTGCCCAGGTCGTTGGCCAGATCCACATTGATGGTGTTGATGAGAGCCTCGTTGGAGAAGTTGCCGTCGGAGCCGAAGGGGAAGGTGCGCAGCAGGAAGAAACGCAGGGCGTCCACGCCGAAGCGCTCAGCCAGGATATAGGGGTCCACCACGTTGCCCTTGGACTTGGACATCTTGCCGCCGTCCAGCAGCAGCCAGCCGTGGCCAAATACCTTCTTAGGCAGAGGCATGTCCATGCTCATGAGCATGGCGGGCCAGATAATGGAGTGGAAGCGGACGATCTCCTTGCCCACAAAGTGGACATCGGCGGGCCAGAACTTCTCATAGTCGTCGTACTTGTCGTTGAGGAAGCCCAAAGCGGTGGTGTAGTTGAACAGAGCGTCCACCCACACATAGACCACATGGCCGGGGTCAAAGTCCACAGGCACGCCCCAGGTAAAGCTGGTGCGGGAGACACACAGGTCCTCCAGGCCGGGCTTGATGAAGTTGTTGACCATCTCATTGACACGGGAGCGGGGCTCCAGGAAATCGGTGTCCTCCAGCAGGTGCTGGATGCGGTCAGCATACTTGCTCAGACGGAAGAAATAGGCCTCCTCCTTGGCGTCCTGAACCTCACGGCCGCAGTCGGGGCACTTGCCGTCCACCAGCTGGCTCTCAGTCCAGAAGGACTCACAGGGCTTGCAGTACTTGCCCACATACTCGCCCTTGTAGATGTCGCCCTTCTCGTACATCTTCTTGAAAATCTTCTGAATGGCGGAGACGTGGTAGTCGTCGGTGGTGCGGATGAAGCGGTCATTGGAGATGTTCATCAGCTTCCACAGATCCAGCACGCCGCGCTCGCCGGTGACGATCTTGTCCACAAACTCCTTGGGGGAGACGCCGGCCTCCTTGGCCTTGTCCTCAATCTTCTGGCCGTGCTCGTCGGTGCCGGTCAGAAACAGCACATCATAGCCGCACAGGCGCTTATAGCGGGCCATGGCGTCGGTGGCCACGGTGCAGTAGGTGTGGCCGATGTGGAGCTTATCGCTGGGGTAGTAGATAGGGGTCGTGATATAAAAGCGTTTGCGTTCCATGATAATACTTCCTCTCGCTCTCAAATTGTTCCATTATCCATATCCTCCTGGGGCATTCGCGGACCCAGGGGAGTGGGAGAAAAGCGCCGGGCGGACAGAGCCGTCAGAGCGCCGAAGCTACACACAACAAAGGAGATTGCCAGCAGGGAATCAAACAGGGACAGGCGGTCAGCCAGAGCGGTAAGCCCAAAGTAGACGCCCATCACTGCAAAAACGGTAAAACTGCGGCAGCGGGGCCGGCGGTAGAAGAAAGCCGCCTGGCCGTGGAGAGCCAGCAGCAGGAAAACCGCGGCCAGCAGGGGAACAAAGGAATTAAGCAGGACCGGGTCACTGGAATAGACCTGGTAGAGCCGAATGAGCCAGGGCAAAGCGGCGTAGGCGGGCAGAGTAGCTGCCAGACGGACCTGCTCACCGGACAGTGCCCGGTAGTTGGATTTTCCAAGCACCAGAGAGCCGATAGCACCGGCCACACAGCCCAGAATGGAAAGACCCAGCGCCGCAGGCAGCAGATGCCGGGAGGGATCAGCCTGCCAGGCCTGCAGATCCTCCATCAGCTGAGGAACGCCGGCAGCTGCCGAGACCAGAAAGCCCATGCCTGCCACCACCATAAGGGTCATATAACCGGTGGAGGAACACTGGAAGGCACGGTCGGCTTCCTCTTCCGAAATGGTCCGACCGCCAGAGCACAGGACCAGTGCCAAAACGGCAACGACCGCCGTCAGGGCCAGCAGGGCCCAGGTGGCGGGAGCGCCGTGGGTAAACAGGTTGGTCGTGGGGTCCAGCGCCGAGGAGCGCTGCCACAGCCGTACTGCAAAGCCCGCCGCGCCGCCCACCAGGGCAAGAGCGGGCAGGGCAAAGTCTTTTCTCATGATTGGCCTCCTAAACCAGGGGACAGAGGGGTCTGTCCAGGGATAACTACCCAATTATATATTACCCAACTGGAAAATACAAGGGCAATGCGCGCAGAATTCCCCTTGCCCAGAGAAGCGGGTCACAGTCTGGGACGTCCCTGAGAGCCGCCGCCCGGCTTGCGGAACTGGAGGTACATGGCCACTACCAGGGCCACCAGAGCCGCAACGCTGATGATCAGGGAGACTGCTCCAGACAGAAGCTCCATGCGCAGCAGAATCTCCGAGATGGCCAGACAGATCAATGCAACAAACAGCAGGTTGCGGGCGGTGGGATTCATCCGCTTCCGGGTGCCGTCAGTAGCAAATTCTGATTCCGCCACGGGAGCGGTGGTGTAACCGCGCTTTCCCTGAGGATGGCGCTTTTTATGTTTCGTTTTGCTCATAGTCAATCTTCTCCTGACAAAATGATGCCGCCGCCCAGCACCACGTCGTCCTGGTAAAAGACCACCGACTGGCCGGGGGTAATGGCGCGCTGGGGTTCTTGGAAGGTGAGCCGGGCGGTGTCCGGACCGGTCTGCTCCAGGATGGCGGGCTGCTCCGTCATGCGGTAGCGTACTTTGGCCATCACCTGGATGGGCTGGTCCAGCTGCTCCATGGCAATGAGATTGAGTTGTCCGGCGGTCAGGCTGCGGTGAAACAGGGCAGCGTTGGAGCCCAGGGTGACGGTGTTGTCCTGGGGACTGAGCCCGGTCACATACAGTCGGCCCTGGTTGGAGGATACCCCCAGCCCCCGCCGCTGGCCCAGGGTATAGTGGATGATGCCCTGGTGGCGGCCCAGAACGTTGCCCTGGGGATCGACAAAGTCACCTGACGGATAGTGTTTCCCGGTGTGGTGACAAATAAAGGAGGCATAGTCCCCATCCGGGACAAAGCAGATGTCCTGACTGTCGCTTTTCCGGGCGCTGACAAGCCCCTGTTCCAGGGCGATGGCGCGGATCTCCTCTTTGGAGAGCCGTCCAAGGGGGAAGCGGGTGGCGGCCAGCTGCTGCTGGGTGAGGGTCCAAAGCACATAGCTCTGGTCCTTATCTGGGTGGAGGGCCTTTTTCAGCAGCCAGCGTCCGGAGCCGGAATCCTGTTCCACCTGGGCGTAGTGGCCGGTGGCCAGCAGAGGACACCCCATCTCCTGGGCCGCCTGGAGCAGGGCACCGAATTTGATTGCCCGGTTACACAGCACACAGGGATTGGGAGTCTGGCCCTGTTCATAGGCCTGGACGAAGGGATCCATCACCTCACGGCGGAAGGATTCCGACAGATCCAGGGTGTGGTGAGAGATACCCAGGCGCTGGGCCACCGCCTGGGCGTCGGCCACATCCCGGGCGGTGTGGCACTGGGAACGCTGGTCGGGGGGCAGGGCGTCGGGTGAGAACAGAGACATGGTAAAGCCAACAGGATCGTAGCCTGCCTGCTGTAAGAGCCAGACAGCGGTGGAACTGTCCACACCGCCGCTCATGGCTGCCGCAATGGGATTCAAAGGGTAACCTCCTTAAAAGCCGCCGGGCGGCCGGTAAAATCAAGGGGAAGTATACCATATTTTGTCCTTATACGCAACCAAAAGCCCATTGCGGCGGGAAAATCTGGGGGAAAAGGTGTATGGAATATTCCAGCGGGACAAAATGCACAAAGGGGAGGATTCCGGGGAAAAAGGGGAAATTAGCCCCTAAAATCGACAAATTCAGCACAAAGCAGGCTGCAAAGGAAAAAGAAGGACGGATAATTTCCAGAAAAAATACATTTGGTATATGTTGATGAAAAAACTGCCGAAAACACAATATCTAGTGGACACGGCCTGCGGGGCATGCTATAATCAAAAACCGTTACGAACAAGGCTGGGGCGGCCCGGCTTTTCATATCTACATCACGAACGAGAAGGAGAGCACCTATGAGAGCCCTTATGAAAGTTGTCAAGCGGGACGGTTCCGTTGTGGACTACGACCGCAGCAAGATCATCACCGCAATCCAGAAGGCGAACGCCGAGGTCTCCGAGGAGGAGCAGCTGAGCCTGGACCGGATCGAGGCCATTGTCAGCCGCATTGAGGATCTGGGCCGGGATAAGTTGCCTGTGGAGGAGATCCAGGACCTGGTGGAGCAGGGCCTGGTGAATGAGAACAAGTTCTATCTGGCCAAGACTTACATTATCTACCGTTATACCCGGGCTCTGGTGCGCAAGCAGAACACGACCGATGAGTCCATCCTCTCCCTGCTGCGCAATGAGAATAAGGAGCTGGCCGAGGAGAACTCCAATAAGAACACCATGATCGCCGCCACTCAGCGCGACTACATTGCCGGCGAGGTGAGCCGAGACCTGACCCGCCGCATCCTGCTGCCTGAGTACATCTCCAAGGCTCACGACGAGGGTGCAATCCACTTCCACGACGCCGACTACTTTATCCAGCCCATCTTCAACTGCTGCCTCATCAACATCGGCGACATGCTGGATAACGGCACCGTGATGAACGGCAAGCTCATTGAGTCCCCCAAGAGCTTCCAGGTGGCCTGCACCGTCACCACTCAGATCATTGCCTGCGTGGCCTCCAACCAGTACGGCGGCCAGAGCGTGGACATGAGCCACCTGGGCAAGTATCTGCGCCGCAGCCGGGAGAAGTTCCGCAAGCACATCTCCTATGAGTGCGCCGGCCTGGTGGACGAGGCGACTGTGGAGCGTCTGGTGGATGACCGGGTGCGGGACGAGCTCAAGAGCGGCGTGCAGACCATCCAGTATCAGATCAACACCCTCATGACCACCAACGGTCAGTCCCCCTTTGTCACCCTGTTCCTCAATCTCCAGGAGGGCGACCCCTACCTGGAGGAGAACGCCATGATCGTGGAAGAGGTGCTGCGCCAGCGTCTGGAGGGCATCAAAAACGAGAAGGGCGTGTATATCACTCCCGCTTTCCCCAAGCTGGTCTACGTGCTGGACGAGCACAACTGCCTCAAGGGCGGCAAGTACGACTATATCACCGAGCTGGCCGTCAAGTGCTCCGCCAAGCGGATGTACCCCGACTATATCTCTGCCAAGAAGATGCGGGAAAACTACGAGGGCAACGTGTTCTCTCCCATGGGTTGCCGCTCCTTCCTGTCTCCCTGGAAGGACGAGAACGGCAACTACAAGTTTGAGGGCCGCTTCAACCAGGGCGTGGTCTCCCTGAATCTGCCCCAGATTGGTATTCTGGCCGGTGGAAACGAGGAGAAGTTCTGGTCCTTGCTGGATGAGCGGCTGCAGCTGTGCTTTGAGGCTCTGATGTGCCGCCATGAGGCCCTGAAGAACGTCCACTCCGACTCCAGCCCCATCCACTGGCAGTATGGCGCCATTGCCCGTCTGCCCAAGGGTGCGCCCATTGAGCCTCTGCTCTACGGCGGCTACTCCTCCATCTCTCTGGGCTACATCGGTCTTTATGAGGTGACCAAGCTCATGAAGGGAGTTAGCCATACCCAGCCCGGCGGCCAGGAGTTTGCCCAGAAGGTGATGGCCCGGCTGCACAAGGCCTGCGACGACTGGAAGGCGGAGACCAACATTGGCTTCGCTCTCTACGGCACTCCCGCTGAGAGCCTGTGCTACCGCTTCGCCCGCATCGACAAGGAGCGCTTCGGTTCCATTCCTGATGTGACCGATAAGGGCTACTACACCAACAGCTATCACGTGGATGTGCGGGAGCACATCGACGCCTTCGATAAGTTTACCTTTGAGAGCCAGTTCCAAAAGATCTCCACCGGCGGCTGTATCTCCTATGTGGAGATCCCCAACATGCGCCACAATCTGGAGGCCCTGAAGGAGGTTGTCAAGTTCATCTACGACAACATCCAGTACGCCGAGTTCAACACCAAGAGCGACTACTGCCAGTGCTGCGGCTACGACGGAGAGATCACCATCAACGATGATTTCCAGTGGGAGTGCCCCGTCTGCCACAACACCGACCAGAGCAAGATGAACGTCACCCGCCGTACCTGCGGTTATCTGGGCGAGAACTACTGGAATGTAGGTAAGACGAAGGAGATCAAATCCCGCGTTCTGCACCTTTGATCCGCTTTCTTGAAAGAAAGCTTGCAAAGAACTTCCTGCAAAGCTGTGCTTTGCCTCTCCGTGCCCTCCGGCCGCTGCACGGCTGGAGGGCACGGTATTTTTAAAGAAAATCATCTTTATGTTTCCGCCTGGGCGGAAATGCTGTGAGGCTGAAAACTATGAACTATGCTGACATCCGGCCCATCGATGTGGCCAACGGCCCGGGTATCCGGGTTTCCCTGTTTGTCTCCGGATGCACCCACGCCTGCCCGGAGTGCTTTAACCCCGAGGCCTGGGACTTCCAGTATGGAGCGCCCTTTGGCCCGGAGCAGATGGATCAGATCCTTACTGCGCTGGGCAAGTCCTATGTGCGGGGACTATCTCTGCTGGGTGGCGAGCCTTTCCACCCTAACAATCAGAAGACGGTGCTGGAACTGGTCAAGCAGGTCCGACAGCAGTATCCCCAGAAGGATATCTGGTGCTACACCGGCTACCTCTTTGAGGATCTGGCTGCCGGAAAGGTGGGGGACTATGGCCGTGCTCTGCTGGAACAGCTGGATGTGCTGGTGGACGGTCCCTTTGTCATCGCCCAGAAAAATCTGAGCCTGCGCTTCCGTGGCTCCTCCAACCAGCGTATTTTGGAGGTTCAGCCCTCTTTGGAGCGGGGCGAACCGGTGCTGTGGGACGAGGCCAGTGTGGAATAAGAAAATCCCGTGCTTCCTTTGGTAAGGAAGCACGGGATTTTTTGTGCTTATGATTTGGAAATCTCTGGGTGGGCACCCTCTGCCTCCACATGGGAGTTGGCACGTACCAGAGCAAAGGCTTTTTTGCGTACGATCAGGAAGAAAATAATGTGTACCGCGCCGGTCACGATCCAGGAGATGGGATAGGAAATATACAGATTTTCCGGGGTGCGGTCCACCTGGAAGATGGTGAAGATCCAGACAATACGAAGGCCGCAGGCACCGATGAGGGAGACGATCATGGGGCCTACCGAGTAGCCAAGGCCGCGCAGGCTGCCTACCATGGTGTCCATGATACCGCACAGAGCGTAGGTTCGGGCGATGTAGCCAAGACGGATGATGCCCTGCTGGATGACGTCCTCCTCGCCAGGGGCATAAATGCTTACCAGAGGATGGCCAAACAGATAGGCAAGGTTGCCCAGTACCACACCGGTGATGATGACGAAGGTCTGGCAGTAGATGAGAGATTTATCCACACGCTTACACTCGCCCGCGCCGTAGTTCTGTCCCGTGAAGGTGAGGTTGGTCTGATAGAAGGCGTTCATGGCCTGGTAGACGAAGTTTTCAATGTTGGCGGAGGCGGCGGAGCCAGCTACTACCGTGGAGCCGAAGGAGTTGATGGAGGACTGGATAAGCACATTGGACAGGGAGAAGACGATACCCTGGAAACCGGCAGGCAGGCCGATTTCCATGATCTGTCCTAGAATGTGCCGGTCGATGTGCATATCCCGCAGGTTCAGGCGCAGGGGGCCGTCCTCATGGGTGAGGCACATCAGGACCAGACCGGCCGAGATGTACTGAGAGATGGTCGTGGCCATCGCTACGCCAGCCACGCCCATGCCCATCAGGATAACCGACACCAGGTTCAGTACCACATTCACCACGCCGGCAATGATCAGGTAGAACAAGGGACGCTGGGTATCGCCCTGGGCACGAAGAATCGCTGCGCCGAAGTTGTAGGCCATGGTGGCGGGCATACCCAAAAAGTAGATGCGCAGATAGAGCGTGGACAGGTTGATTACGTCCTCGGGAGAGGACATCCATACCAGAAGTTGATGGGACATGATGGCACCGAATACCGCCAGCACCGCGCCGCTGACCAGAGCCATGAGAATGGAGGTATGTACCGCTTTGCTTACCATGTCATGGCGCTTACCGCCCAGATTTCGGGCCACTACTACGTTGGTACCAACCGACAGGCCCACAAACAGGGCGATGAGCAGGTTGATCAGGGAGGTAGTGGAGCCTACGGCGGCCAGTGACTCCTTGCCTGCAAACCGACCGACCACGATGACGTCTGCGGCATTAAACAGGAGCTGGAGGATACTGGATGCCATCAAGGGAATGGCAAACTTTAAAATCTTATCCGCAAGTGATCCATGGCACATATCCATCTGGTGGCGCGGTTTGCCTAACATGGTGCGATCGTCCTTTCTTCCTGTCCTCACGTTGCCAGCTGGTGCTTTTTTGGATGGTTTGCCTATATTATAACACGCTGAGCCGGGGTATGTGAAGAGAATTTCACAAAAATAGCAGGCCGGAAGGAACTCTGAATATACCAGGTTTCTTCCCGACCAGACAAGAGTAAATCATACAACAAATATTTCCTGGAATCAATAGCAAAACAAACAGGCATGGAGAGGAAAACGTCCTCTTACCATGCCTGTTTTTGTATACGTGTGCCAAATTCAGGTGGGGACAGGGCTGGATTGTGCGATGACCAGCAAGTCACCAGACAAAATAACCGTGTCTCCGCTCGGAATGATGGTATCCAGTCCACGCTTGATGAGAATGATCAACGTGTGGTTTGGAAGATTGAGATCACGCAGCTGTTTCCCCTGCCAGCGGTGGCCGCGTTCCACGGCCACTTCCTGAATGGACAACTGCTCCCGGTCCTCAAAGCCTCGTGCGGCGATGACCAGCAGATCTCCCGCCTGAAGCAGCGTATCGCCCTGAGGGACAATGGTTTGCCCGGACCGGGCAATCATGACGACTAGCAAATCGTTGGGAAGCAGAAGATCCTTTAAGGTCTGGCCGGTCCAGGGGTGAGACTGGTCCAGATGCACTTTGATAAAGTCAATGCTGCTCTCCTCCTGGTAGTCATTGAAGGTTTTGCCTACATCACCGGTGTGGTCGATCATGGACAGCCGGGCAGATATCCAGGGCAGCAGGGTGCCCTGAATGGAGATGGACAGCAGAACGATGCAGAACACCAGGTTGAACAGGTGATAATGGGTAGAAGCGCCGCCCAGCACTGCCATAATGGCAAACACGATAGAGGCTACACCGCGCAGGCCAGCCCAGGATACCACACCGATCTGCCCCAAAGAGGGGCGGAAGGGGAGCAGCAGCAGGCCCACTACGGCAGGACGGGCAATGAGGGTGAGAAAGGCGGTGATGGCCAGAGCAGGAAGAAGTACAGCGGGCAGTTCCACTGGGGTGACCAGCAGGCCTAGCAGGAAGAAGATAAGTACCTGACACACATGAGTGATCACATCAAAGAAGTGGACCATGTACCGCTTCTGGGGCAGGCTGCACCGGCCCAGCCAAATACCGCACAGGTAGACGCTGAGGTAACCGTTTCCGCCAAGCACAGAGGGCAAAGCGTAAGCGGTGATGACCATAGAAAAGATGAAGATGGTCTGGTTCTGATCCGACTGGAATGTGCCTCGTCCTAAAATCCAGGCAGACAGCCGACCAAGCAGCAGGCCTCCTGCGGCACCCAAAGCGATCTGCTGGAGCAGCAGAAGAGGAACTGAGATTTCCTGCCCGGTGAGGACAGCTACCGCGACGGAGGTGAGCATATAGGAGATGGGGTCGTTGGAACCGGATTCGAGCTCCAAAAGAGAGTCGGTATGCTCTTTTAGAGCTAACTTTTTAGTGCGCAGGATATTGAACACCGAGGCCGCGTCAGTGGAGGAGATCACCGAGCCGATAAGCAGGCTCTCTGCCCAGGACAGATGGAACACCAAATGGACAAAGACCGCCACACTGCCGGCGGTACAGGCCACGCCCAGGGTGGACAGGACGACGGATTGCACTGCCACTGGGCGGGCAGCAGTCAGATTCGTGCCGAAGCCGCCGTAAAACATAATAAAGATCAGACTGACAGAACAGATGGTGTTGACTGCCGCATAATCATCAAACTGGATGTGCAGAAGGCCGTTTTCTCCAAAACACATACCCAGGGCAATAAAGACGAGAAGGGAGGGGACGGCTAGTTTTTCCACCCAGCGGTTCATTAGAATACAAATCAGGATAACGGTACCAACCAGCAAAAGAACGTGATCCATTATCTACCTCCTTAAAATGCAATAATATAACTATTATAGCATGGAAACAGGAGAAAAGACGAAAAGATCGTGGAAATACTGTTAAAAAAGTATAAAGAGGAGCGCTTTGCGCTCCTCTTTACAGTGGCAGAAATTAAAATAATCAGGGGGTGACTGCCCAAACCCGGGCGGGCAGACCGGTAGCGCCGGTAATGCGGGGGAAGGACACCATCACCACCGCGCCGGCAGGGGCTACCTGATCCAGATTGCACAGCAGCTCCACCTGCACCTTGCCATGGCTGAGCACATACCGCTCGCAGGCCAGGTCGCCGGCCTGAGCAGCCAGGGCGGAGGCGTCGGTGTCAATGGTCTCATGGCCGTTGGCAGCGGCGGAGCGGGTCTCATAGATATACTTCAGGGCATCCATGGACCAACCGGGGGTGTGCTCACCGCCCTCGGCGTCAAAGTTGGACAGGGCATCCATGCTGGGCCAGCGCTTGCTCCAGTCAGTGCGCAGGGCCACAAAAGCACCTTCGGGGATGGGACCGTACTTGGCCTCATAGTCCAGAATATCCTGAACGGTTACCGCATAGTGCACATCCTGGGCCACCTTGTCGGACACGTCAATGACGCACAGAGGGAAGACCAGCTGCTCCACGCCGTAGGCCTCGGAGGAGACGCCTTCTTTGTCAAAGTGGCTGGGGAAGTCGATGTGGGTGCCGAACTGACCGGGGAAGCAGAAGGTCTGGATGAGACAATCCAGCATGGGGTTGCCCCAGTCATACACGGTCTTGCACAGCTCCACCGAGCCCTCGGGAATTCCAGCCCAGAAGGGACTGTCGTTGTCCAGGGGGTGAGAGAGCTCTACCCACTTGTACTCTTTGGCCCGCTTCAGGCCTTCCCAAAGTTCGTACATAAACAACACTCCTTTATATATAATGGAAATAGGATAAACAAAGGACATCGGTCCGGGATCAGTTTGCCCGGACCAGGAGCAGGACTGTCTCCACGTGAGCGGTGCGGGGGAAGAGGTCCACGGCCTGGACCTTGATTGCCCGGTAGCCCAGCTCCTCCAGACGCTTAGCATCCCGGGCCAGAGTGGCTGGGTCGCAGGAGACATAGACGATACGCTCCGGGGCCATGGAGGCCAGAATGGCGGGTACCTCGGGTGCTAACCCCTTCCGAGGCGGGTCCACGCAGATGACCTGGGGACGCACACCCTCACGGGCCAGCTGGGCAGCTACTGCTCCCGCGTCGCCGCAGAAGAAACGGGTATTATTCACCTTGTTGCGTGCAGCATTGGCCTTAGCGTCCTCAATGGCCTGGGGGACGATCTCAGCCCCAATGACCTGCCCCGCCGTCTGGGCCAAAGCCAGAGAGATGGTGCCGATGCCGCAGTACAGGTCCAGCACGGTCTCTTGTCCAGTGAGGGAGGCAAAATCCACCGCCTGGGCATAGAGCCGCTGAGTCTGAGCCCAGTTGATCTGGAAAAAGGAAGGGACAGACAGCCGGAAGGTCATGCCGCACAGGGTCTCCTCCAGGAAATCCTGGCCCCACAAAGTGCGGTACTCAGGACCTAAAATTACGTTGGTATCCGCCTGATTGATGTTGAGAACCAGACCGATGAGTCCCGGTTCCACTTTGCACAGAGCCTCCACCAATTCGGAAACCTGGGGCAGCTTTTTCCCGTTGGCAACCACACAGCACAAAGACTGTCCCGCCTGGTTGGTGCGCACATAGAGGTGACGGATCAGTCCCTGACAGGTGCTCTCGTCATAGGCAGGCACCGACCCCTGTTCCATCCAGGCCTTGAAGGCCTCTCGCAGCCGGGTCACCGCCAGAGGCTGGAGGGGGCAGTCCTTCACATCCAGCACGTCATGGCTCCGGGGACGGAAGTAGCCGATGGACAGGCCCTGCTTTCCCTGGGCCACGGGCAGCTGCACCTTGTTGCGGTAGCGCAGGGGATCTTCCGCCCCAAGCACCGGAGGCAGCTCCAAATCCAGGCCGCCTAGCCGCCGCAGGGCGTCATTGACCCGGTCCCACTTGGCCGTCAGCTCCTCCTCGTAGGTCATGTGACGGTATTGGCAGCCGCCGCACTTGCCGCTGATGGGGCAGTCGGGCTCCACACGAGCGGGGGAGGGGGTGAGCAGTTCCACGCCACGGCCCCAGGCGATGTTCTTTTGTACCTTTAACAGCTGAACCTTCCAGTCCTCTCCCCGGATGGTGCCGGGAATAAAGACCACCCGGCCATCCAGCCGGGCCACACCGAAGCCCTGGGCGGTGTAGCTGTCGATGTGCAGATCATGCAGTGAATTTTTCTTCCAGTCGGCCATGAGGCGCCTCCCACATGTTTGTTTTCCCCCATCATACCATGTCTGCCCCCGCTGCGTAAAGATAAAAAACCCCGCCGGTTTTGCACCGGCGGGGCAGAAGGTGTGGAAAAATCACATGGCGCTGTGGAAGGTGCGCTGGATGACCTCCAGCTGCTGCTCCCGGCTGAGGCGGTTGAAGTTCACCGCATAGCCAGAGACACGGATGGTGAGGCTGGGATACTTCTCGGGGTGATCCATGGCGTCCAGCAGAGTTTCCCGGTGCAGGACGTTCACGTTCAGGTGGTGGGCTCCCTGGACAAAGTAGCCGTCCAGAATAGCCACCAGGTTGGCACGGCGCTGGTCCTCGTCCTTGCCCAGAGCCTCGGGGACGATGGAGAAGGTGTTGGACACGCCGTCCTGACACACGGCCCGGTAGGGGATCTTGGCCACCGAGTTGAGGGAGGCCAGAGCGCCGTTCACGTCACGGCCGTGCATGGGGTTGGCGCCGGGAGCGAAGGGCTCACCCGCCTTGCGGCCGTCGGGGGTGGCGCCGGTCTTCTTGCCGTACATCACGTTGGAAGTGATGGTGAGGGCGGAGAGGGTGTGGATGGCATTGCGGTACAGGGGGTGCTTTTTCAGCTCGGCGGAGAAGTAGGAGACGATCTCCACGGCGATGTCGTCCACCCGGTCGTCGTCGTTGCCGTACTTGGGGAAGTCACCTTCAATGGTGAAGTCCACGGCTACGCCCTGCTCGTTGCGGATGGGGCGCACCTTGGCAAACTTAATGGCGGACAGGGAGTCGGCGGCGATGGACAGGCCGGCCACGCCGAAGGCGGCCAGCCGCTCTACCAGAGTGTCATGAAGAGCCATCTGGCTGCTCTCGTAGGCGTACTTGTCGTGCATATAGTGGATGATGTTGATGGTGTCCACGTAGAGCTCAGCCACATAGGCCAGTACCTTTTTATAATTGGCCAGCACCTTGGGGTAGTCCAGCACTTCGTCCATGTCGTGCTCGATGCCGGGGACGATAACGCCGCCTTTTTTCTCATCCACGCCGCCGTTGATGGCGTACAGCAGGCTCTTGGCCAGGTTGGCCCGGGCGCCGAAGAACTGCATCTGCTTGCCCACCGCCATGGCAGACACACAGCAGGCGATGCAGTAGTCGTCGCCGTACATGGGGCGCATCAGCTCGTCGCTCTCGTACTGGATGGAGTCGGTGGCAATACTCATCTTGGAGCAGTAGTCCTTAAAGCCCTGAGGCAGGTCCTTGCTCCACAGAACGGTGAGGTTGGGCTCGGGGGCAGTGCCCAGGTTGGTAAGGGTGTGGAGCATCCGGAAGGAGTTCTTGGTGACCAGGGTGCGGCCGTCGATGCCCATGCCGCCGATGGCCTCGGTGACCCAGGTGGGGTCGCCGCCGAAGAGCTCGTTGTACTCGGGGGTGCGCAGGTGGCGCACCAGGCGCAGCTTGATGACAAACTGGTCGATGAGCTCCTGTGCGCCCTGCTCGTCCAGCACACCATTGTCCAGATCCCGCTGGATATAGATGTCCAGGAAGGTAGACACGCGGCCCAGGGAGGTGGCGGCGCCGTTATTTTCCTTGATACCGGCCAGGTAGGCCATGTACAGATTCTGTACCGCCTCATGGGCGTTTTCGGCGGGGCGGGTGATGTCGCAGCCGTACTTGCTGGCCATGGAGGCCATCTCCTTCAGAGCACGGATCTGCATCTGGACCTCCTCCCGCAGGCGGATGCGCTCGTCGGTCATGGGGCCGTCCAGCATGTCCAGATCCTTCTGCTTCTCTTCAATAAGGAAGTCGGTGCCGTACAGAGGGACGCGGCGGTAGTCGCCCACAATGCGGCCGCGGCCATAGGCGTCGGGCAGGCCGGTGAGCAGACCGGCGTGGCGGGCGTCCCGGGTGCGCTTGGGATAGGCGTCAAAGACGCCCTCGTTGTGGGTCTTTCGGTAGAGGCGGAAGTGGCGCTCAATCTCCGGGTCCAGCTGATAGCCGTATTGCTCCAGGGCGGAGACGGCGTTTCGGATGCCGCCGAAGGGGTTGACGATGCGCTTGAGGGGGGCGTCGGTCTGAAGGCCCACGACCACCTCGTTGTCCTTGTCGATGTAGCCGGGAGCAAAGTTGTCGATGCCGGAGACAGCGTGGGTCTCTACGTCGATGATGCCCTTCTTGATCTCCTCCAGAATGAGGGCCTCTGCCTTCTCCCAGACCTTGGCGGTCTTGGGGGAGATGGGGGCCAGGAAGTCATCCCCTCCCTGATAGGGGGTGTAGTTTTTCTGAATGAAGTTGCGCACATTCACCAGGTGGCGCCATTCGCCGGTGCGAAACCCTTTCCAAGCGGTGCAGTTGACGTCGATGCTCATAGCTCCCATTCCTTTCTTAGTTGTCTGTGTTCCGGCAGCAGGCTTCATTGAGCTGCCGGTTCCAAGGTTCCAGTGTTGTCTTGTCCATCGGCGGCACCCCTTCCAACGGATAGGGGATGCCAAGCGTTTGATACTTGTGAACGCCCAGGGTGTGGTAGGGGAGAAGTTCCACCTTTTCCACCCGGGGCAGGGTGGCGATGTACTCGCCCAGGGAGGTGAGATGCTCCGGGCTGTCGGTGAGGCCGGGGACCACCACGTGGCGCACCCACATGGGGACGTTTGCCTTCCGGACCGCTTCCACAAAGGCCAGGGTGGGGTCCATCTCCCGGCCGGTGATCTTCCGGTAGTCCTCTCTTTGATGGTGCTTTACGTCGTAGAGCACCAGGTCGGTGTGTTTGAGAATGTCCTCGTAGTCACCTTGGCCTACGCCGGAGGTGTCGATGCAGGTGTGTACTCCCTCTGCTTTGAGCAGCTTCAGACACGCCAGCAGAAAGTCAGGCTGTCCGAGAGGCTCGCCGCCGGAAAAGGTAACGCCTCCGCCGGAAGATTCAAAATAAGGCCGGAAGCGGAGCAGCCGTTTGACCAGGGCCTCGGGCGTAGTCTCCTGTCCGCCGGAGAAGGTTTGAGTGTCCGGATTGTGGCAGTAGAGGCAGCGGAGAGGGCAGCCCTGAAGAAAGACCACTGCCCGTACACCGGGGCCGTCCACCAGTCCCATACTCTCCAGCGAATGAATGAATCCGGTCATGAAAAATACTTCCTTTCCGCCCTGAATAGGCAAAAAAGGGCGCAAAAAAGCCGCCCTTCCGGGCCACTTTTCGGCGCCCAGACGGTCGGCATCATGACGATCATACTCCCTGTGGTCTCCCCACTTCCGTCAGTCATATGATCCGCCCTCAGGATAACAAAAGACCGCCGACCCTGTCAAGGGGACGGCGGTCTTTTTCATGTTTTCATAAAAACTGCACAAAATTATTTGGCAGCCTTTTTGCCCATGTGACAAATCTTTACCACCACGCCGGACAAGGCAAACAGGGCGATGGCGTTGGGGATGACCATGAGGTTGTTGAACATGTCGGTGAGCTCCCACACCAGGTCATTGGACATGAGGGTGCCCAGGAAGATAAACACCAGAGCGATGACGGAATAGACGGGAGCGGCCTTCTTGCCAAAGAGGTAGATGATGTTGATCTTGCCGAACATGTTCCAGCTCAGCACCGTGGAGAAGGCGAAGAAGAACAGACAAACGGCCACGAACATGGCGCCGGCCTGGGTGCCGAACACAGTGCCAAAGGCGGTCTGGGCCAGGTTGGTCTTGTTGATGACCTGGGAAACCTCCTCGGTGTAGCCCTGGGCCAGAATGCCGCCGGGGGTGTACAGAGTGGAGATGACTACCAGAGCATTGAGGGTCAGCACGATAAAGGTGTCGATGAACACGCTGACCATGGCTACCACGCCCTGATCGTGGGGATCCTTCACGTTGGCCTGAGCGTGAGCGTGGGGAGTGGAACCCATGCCGGCCTCGTTGGAAAAGAGGCCGCGCTTGGCGCCCTGGCTGATGGCTTCCTTCAGCGCGTAACCGAAGCCGCCGCCGATGATGGCCTGGGGCTCAAAGGCATACTGGAAGATCATAGCGAAGGTGGCGGGGATATACTGAATGCGGATGACCAGTACGGCCAGCGCGCCCAGCAGGAAGATAGCGGCCATGATAGGGACGATCTTCTCGGTGACAGCGGCCAGACGCTGCACGCCGCCCACAAAGATGAAGCCGCAGATGATGACCAGCACCACGCCCACGATCCAGGAGGGAACGCCGAAGGCGGTCTGGAAGGTGGAGCCGATGGAGTTGGACTGGACCATACAGCCCATAAAGCCCAGAGCCAGAATGATAGCTACTGCAAAGAAAGCGGCCAGGAACTTACCAAAGGCGCCCTTAAAGGCGGTGGTGATGTAGTAAACAGGGCCGCCGTGGAAGTCGCCGTTCTCATCGGTGATGCGGGTCTTGATGGCCAGAGTAGCCTCGGCGTAGATGGTGGCCATGCCGAAGAAGGCGATGATCCACATCCAGAAGATGGCGCCGGGACCGCCGGCCAGAATGGCGCCGGAGCCGCCTACGATGTTGCCGGTGCCCACCTGGGCGGCGATAGCAGTGGCCAGAGCCTGGAAGGAACTCATACCCTGCTCCTGCCGTCCGCCACGCAAAGACACATTTCCGAATACCTTCTTCATGCCCTCGCCGAAGCAGCGTACCTGAACAAAGCGGGTGCGGATGGAATAGAAAAGACCCACGCCGATGAGCAGGAAGACCAGAATATAGCTGGACAGGTAGGTGTTGATATTGACCACAATAGGATAAAGTGCGGCCTCCAAGGATTGCAGTGCTTCAGACATCGTTTTCTCCCCCTAAAATATCCAGAACAAAAAAGACCGTGGAAGCTTCCACGGTCTATGATGGGGCGAAAACAGACCCACGCCGAAAAAACGGCGGGGCGGTTTGTTCGTCTCTGTCCTTTTGCCTGAGAGATTGGCGGGAATTCCCGCTTTGCACCTTCGGCACTCGTGGTCGAGCTTCTCCAGAGTCACATCCACGCACAGTCCTCGTCCCAACAGGGACACCTGAGAGTGTTACTCCTTCGGCAGGCCGACGGCCATTTTCCTGGGCGCTTCGTTTGTCCTGTTCAATTGTGAATCTAACCATACCACAGGCGCTACAAACTGTCAACCCCTGGCGTACATTTATGTGCATGTGGTGGATATTTGAAGGCGGGATAGAAAGAAATTGGAGATTCTGTGAGGGAAAGTTTACAATTTGCTCTTTTTTCCGCCGAAGGCTTGTGGTATACTGAGACGATAATATGCCCGGATGGCTTTCCCGGGCGGAGCGATTCTACGAGTAACAACAACGAGGTGTGATCGAATATGAGTTTCCTGAAGAAAATTTTCGGCACCAGTTCTCAGCGGGAGGTCAAGGCGATTATGCCGCTGGTGGAGAAGATCGAGGCCCTGGAGGATGAGTACAAAGCGCTCAGCGACCAGCAGCTCCAGGCCAAGACCCCGGAGTTCCAGCAGCGTCTGAAGGACGGCGAGACCCTGGACGATATCCTGCCTGAGGCCTTTGCCGCCTGCCGTGAGGCCGCCTGGCGTGTGCTGGGCATGCGTCCCTACCGGGTACAGCTCATCGGTGGTATCATCCTGCACCAGGGCCGTATCGCTGAGATGAAGACCGGTGAAGGTAAGACCCTGGTGGCTACCCTGCCTGCCTACCTCAACGCACTGGCCGGCAAGGGCGTGCACATTGTCACCGTCAACGATTACCTGGCCAAGCGCGACAGCGAGTGGATGGGTAAGGTCTACCGCTTCATGGGTCTGACCGTGGGTCTGGTCATCCACGGAGTCATGGGCCAGGATAAGAAGGCGGCCTACGACGCCGACATCACCTACGGTACCAACAACGAGTTCGGCTTTGACTATCTGCGTGATAACATGGCCATCTACTCCCAGGAGCTGGTACAGCGTGGCCACTACTTTGCCATCGTGGACGAGGTGGACTCCATCCTCATCGACGAGGCCCGTACCCCTCTGATTATTTCCGGCCAGGGCGAGAAGTCCACCCAGCTCTACACCGTGGTGGACCAGTTTGTCTCCAAGCTCACCTGCCAGCGCATTGCCAAGGTGGATGACAAGGAGGAAGAGGATGTCAACATCGATGCGGACTATATCGTGGACGAGAAGGCCCGCACTGCTACCCTCACCGCCCGGGGCATCAAGAAGGCCGAGGAAGCCTTCAACATTGAGAACCTGGCCGACCCCGAGAATACCACTCTGTCCCACCACATCAACCAGGCCATCAAGGCCCGGGGCGTGATGAAGCGGGACATCGACTACGTGGTGAAGGACGGACAGGTCATCATCGTGGACGAGTTCACCGGCCGTCTGATGTTCGGCCGTCGGTATAATGAGGGCCTGCACCAGGCCATCGAGGCCAAGGAGCACGTGGAAGTGGCCAACGAGTCCAAGACCCTGGCCACCATCACCTTCCAGAACTACTTCCGTCTCTACGATAAGCTCTCCGGTATGACCGGTACCGCTATGACCGAGGAGGAAGAGTTCGGCACCATCTATGAGCTGGACATCGTGGAGATCCCCACCAACAAGCCCGTGCAGCGTGTCGACCACCACGACGTGGTGTACAAGACCGAGGCCGGTAAGCTGCGTGCGGTGGTCAGCCAGATCGAGGAGTGCCATGAGAAGGGCCAGCCTGTTCTGGTAGGTACCGTGTCCATTGAGAAGTCGGAGGAACTGTCCGACATGCTCAAGCGCCGCGGCATCAAGCACAACGTCCTGAACGCCAAGAACCACGAGAAGGAAGCTGAGATCGTGGCCCAGGCCGGTAAGCTGGGGGCGGTCACCGTGGCCACCAACATGGCCGGCCGTGGTACCGATATCATGCTGGGCGGTAACGCCGAGTATCTGGCCAAGGCCGACCTGCGTAAGGCGGGCATGTCCGACGAACTCATCGCCGAGGCTACCGGCTACGCAGAGACCGACAACCAGGAGATCCTGGATGCCCGGAAGATGTTTGCCGACGCCGAGGCTAAGTATAAGGACGAGATCAAGGAAGAGGCGGAGAAGGTACGTGAGGTCGGCGGCCTGTTTATCCTGGGCACCGAGCGCCACGAGTCCCGCCGTATCGATAACCAGCTGCGCGGCCGTGCCGGCCGTCAGGGCGACCCCGGCGAGAGCCGCTTCTACCTGTCCCTGGAGGACGACATCATGCGTCTGTTCGGCTCTGAGCGGGTCATGGGCATGATGGAGAAGCTGGGCGTAGACGAGGATACCCCCATTGAGCAGAAGATGCTCAGCAACGCCATTGAGAACGCCCAGAAGCAGGTGGAGTCCCGTAACTTCCAGACCCGTAAGAACGTGCTGCAGTACGACGACGTTATGAACACCCAGCGTGAGGTCATCTACAAGCAGCGCCGCCAGGTACTGGATGGTGAGGACCTGCAGGGTTCCATCCAGAATATGATCCACACCATGGTGGAGAACGCCATCCAGGGCCATATGGGCGAGCAGAAGCACATGGATGCCGAGTCCTTCCGGGAGGCTACCGCTCTGTTCCACACCATGTTCCTCCAGCCCGGTGAGCTTGCTCTTACCGATGAGGAGCTGCAGAAGTACAACGAGCAGCAGCTGGTGGAGCTGGTGGAGAACCGTGCCAAGGAGGTCTATGCCGCCAAGGAGCAGGAGATCGGCTCTCCCCTCATGCGGGAGCTGGAGCGGGTGCTCATGCTGCGGGTGGTTGACGAGTACTGGATGGATCAGATCGATTCCATGAACGACCTCAAGCAGGGCATCGGACTGCGGGCCTACGCCCAGACCGATCCCGTGGTGGCCTACAAGAAGGAAGGCTACGAGATGTTCGAGCAGATGGTGGCCGCCATTCAGGAGGAGACCCTGCGCCGTCTGTTCCTGGTGCGTCTGCGTAAGAACGAGGAGGTCAAGCGTGAGCGCGTGGCCAAGATCACCGGTGAGTCCGGCGCCAGCGACGGCACCGTCCGCAAGCAGCCTCAGCGCAAGGCCATCAAGATCGGCCGCAACGATCCCTGTCCCTGCGGTTCCGGCCTGAAGTGGAAGAAGTGCACCTGCACCCAGTTCCACCCGGAGCAGAAGTAAGAACCTGAAAATTAAAAAATATTTTGCGGCGAGAGGAAACCTTTTCTCCTCTCGCCGCGTCTTTTTATAATGTGAGATCGAAATCTCCAGAAAGAAGGGGAAAGGAGAAAATTTTTGTAATAAAATTGTGACTTGTTATTTTCCTGAAACATGGTATTCTGTTTCAGGGAGGCGGATGGAATGGAGTATGACGACCTGCTGAATATGGGAACGGAATTGGGCTATCAGCTGATGTTCAGCGGTGCGGAAATCTACCGTGTGGAAGAGTCGGTATACCGTCTGCTTACTGCCTATGGGCTGCAGCCCCAGGTGTTTGCCATTCCAAATTGCCTGATCGTAAGTTTAAATACCCCTCAAGGCCATCCCATCACCCGGATGCGCCGGATTCCCTCCCATGGAACCGACATTGAGCTGTTGGAGCGGTGCAATGATCTGTGCCGCCGCCTGTGCCGGGAAGTTCCCCCGGTAAAGCAGGCCAAGGAGCTGGTGGACAGTCTGAGCCAAAATAAGAGGCAATATTCCACCCCAGTGCTTCTGCTGGGCTATGTGGTGGCCGCTGGATTTTTTGCTGCCTTCTTCAACGGCGGCGTTTTGGATGCGGTCAGCGCAGGAATTTGCGGCTTGGGCGTTGGATTCTGGATGCTGTATCTGGGAGGGAAGATGGGCTTTAACGGCTTTTTCCAGACCCTCATCGGTGCAGCCATTGCGTCACTGTTGGCGCTGCTGCTTACCAGAATCGGCGTGGGAGAGAACGTGGATGCCATTACCATTGGAACATTGATGGTACTGGTGCCCGGTATGGCGCTGACCAATGCCATGCGGGAGATCATGGCCGGAGATATTATTTCCGGCGTGAACCGTACGGCAGAGGCCATCCTGACTGCTGCGGCCATCTCTCTGGGCGTGGTGATCTCTCTGGCGATTGGAATGTGAGGGGGATGCCATGGAAGTGATACAAGAACTGCTTTTACCCTGCCTGTGGGGTATGATAGCCTGTGTAGGATTTGGATTGGTGTTCAATATCCAGGGCGGGGGCATTTTAATCTGTGGTTTGGGCGGAGCGCTGGGCTGGTTTGTCTATCTGATTGCTCAGCGCCTGCTGGGAGGCGATATTTTACCGGCCTTTCTGGCTGCGGTGTGCATTGCCATCTACTCGGAACTGATGGCCCGGGTGCGCCGTTGTCCGGTAACCGGGTATCTCCAGGTGGCGCTTTTGCCGCTGGTACCCGGAGCGGGCATCTATAACGCCATGCGCTACTGTGTGGCTGGAGAGACCGATCAATTTATTTCCACGATGCTGCATACCTTTGGGATGGCAGCATCTCTGGCTGTGGGAGCTATGCTTGCTTCAACGGTACTGCGAACTTTACTGCCGCGATTGAGCAGAGAAAAGAAGAAACATTAAAAAGAGGGCTTAACTATGCATTTTTTCTATGATAACCGCCGGCTGCTGGCCGGTGTTCTCCTGAGCGCTGCACTGCTTTCCGGATGCGCTCCCAAAAATAATTCCCAGGGCTCTGACCAGTCGTCGGCAGACGTGTCTACATCAGAAAATAACCCCGGCGGCGATGTGAGCCAGCCTGACGGCTCCAGCGTGACCGCCAATGGTTCTGCCTCTCTGCCGGAGGACGGTAGCCAGCAGGCCGCATACGACTTTTCCAAACCCTGTCCGGAGAGCCCGGCGGTGGACAACAGCTACTTTGCCGACGCTGCCTTTATCGGTGACTCCCGTACCGAGGGCCTGATGCTGTACAGTGGCATTGGAGAGGTGGATAAGTACACCTCCATCGGCATCTCCATCTTCAAGCTGGAGAGCAAGAAGGCCATCACCATCGACGGAGTGGATTACACTCTGGTGGAGGCGCTGGCCCAGAAGCAGTACAAAAAGGTCTATATCTGCCTGGGAGTCAATGAGTTGGGCTATTTCAACGACCAGGGCTTCTATGACTCCTATTGCCAGGTGATTGATGATATCAAGGCCAGTCAGCCCAATGCAGTCATCTACATCCAGAACCTGATCCCCCTCAACGAGGACACCATTGCTGCCCGGGGCGGATCGGAATATTTGACCAATGAGCACCTGCGGGTTTATAATGAACTGACCCAGAAGGTGGCCCAGGAAAAGCAGGTCGTCTATCTGGACCTGTACTCGGCCTTTGTGGGCGAGGATGGACAGCTGCCTGCAGATGCCAGCACCGACGGCGTCCATCTCAGCGGCGCGTACTATAAGGCCTGGCTGGAGTACTTAAAGACACATACGGTCTCTTATGAGACTCTGTACCCAGAAGGAGGAGCAGCGGAATGAAAAAGATCTTGGGCGTGGTAATTGCCTTGGTATGTCTTATGTCTTTGATATCCTGCGGCGGGAAGCAGACCACAGCCGCTTACACCAAGGAGCAGGCCCAGAAGCTTTTGGATGGATCTGTATTCAGTGAGCAGTTGGAGGACCTGGACCTGGACACGGCCTGGTCCCTGTACCAGCTGGAGGGAGCCGGGGTGAGCCGGGATCAGCTCACCGACGGAGTGGTACACCGCTCCTCCGGCGGTACCTGTGAGGAGCTGGCCCTGCTGATTTTCCAGGACGAGGAGTCCGCTAAGAACGCCAAGACCGCGATGGAGAGCTATCTCCAGAGTGAGATCGAGGAGAACAAGAACTACCGTCCCGCAGAGATTCCCAAGCTGGAGGATGCCTTCCTGCAGCAGGCGGGCAACACGGTGCTGATGGTGGTATCCACCGATACCCAAGCTGTCAAAGACCTTTTGGGTTGATTATGAACAAGAACAGAGGAGGCCGCATATGCGGCCTCCTCTGTTTTCTTATCAGGAAATCTTTTGATGCCCTATATGAGGATGACAGGATTTACAGCTTGATGGAAAATAGAAAATCCGGTACAATTTCAGAGTAAAACCCGCTAAAAAGGAGCAAAATATCATGAAATTGAACTGGAAGCGAGGCGCGGCCGGAATTCTGGCCGCCCTTGCTCTGATACCCGGAGCTCAGGCCGCCGGGGGAAATGTAAAGCTCAACGGTACCACGCTGAGCCAGCAAGAGGCCTGGATTGAACATGGAACCAGCTATATCACACTGGCTGCCTTTGCCCGGGAGACGGGCCGTACCCTGAGCTGGGATGGCAAGCAAGCCATCCTGGAGGGGAATGGACTGGAATTGACAGCGGCTCCCGGAGCCATCTACATCCTCTCCAACGACCGCGGTCTGTATGTGGCTGAGGGAGTGCGGGTGGTGGACGGACGCACCGTCTTTTCCCTGCGCCTGCTCTCCCAGGTAACAGGGGGAAAGCTGAGCTGGGACGCTGCCAGCGGCACTGCCCATCTGGATACTCGTGGGACGGTCCCTGCCCAGGCCGACTATGACGAGGAGGACCTGTATTGGATGTCCCGCATCATCTCGGCAGAGAGCCGGGGAGAGCCTCTGCTGGGGCAGATCGCTGTGGGCAACGTGGTACTTAATCGAGTGGCAGATAAGCAGTTCCCAAACACAGTCAAAGAAGTGATCTTTGATGATAAGTATGCCATTCAGTTTGAGCCGGTAGAAAACGGTACGGTCTATGACGAGCCCACTGACTCGGCGGTGTTGGCGGCCAAAATCAGCCTGGAGGGGGCAGACGTTATTGGTTCGGCGCTGTATTTCTATGCTCCGGCCCTTTCTCCGGTAAACTGGATCAACCAGAACCGCCCCTTTTATATGACCATCGGCTGCCACGATTTCCACCTGTAACAGCAAAACGCGGTGCATACCTGTGGTATGCACCGCGTTTGAGCTTATCAGCGCTGATATTCAAATTCCAGATCGTACATGGAAACGATGTCTCCATCCTGGATGCCCATGGCCTCCAGCCGGTCAAACAGACCGGACTGGCGCAGGTTCTTATCAAACCAGTTGCGGGACTCGTAGTCGGAGAAGTTGACGTTGGAGATGAGCCGCTGCAGCCACGGTCCCTCCACCACCCAGGTGTCGTCGAACTTTTCGATGGAGACCTCGCCGCTGGTATCCACCTCGGGGGGACGCTCCACATAGGTGGGCTCGTACACCGCCACAGGGGGCAGGTGCTGCAGTTCCTCGGCCGCCTTCTTCATCAGCTCACGGGTGCCCATATGGGCGGCAGCGGAGATTTCAAAGAGCTCCATACCCTTGGCTTTGACGTGCTCCCGCAGGCGCTCCAGCAGTTCCGGGTCCTGCATGATGTCCACCTTGTTGGCGGCCACGATCATCTTCCGGGAGGCCAGGGTGGGGGAGTACTCGGCCAACTCGGCGTTGATGGCCTCAAAGTCCTCCACCGGGTCACGGCCCTCGCTGCCCGACACATCCACCACGTGGATGAGCAGACGGCAGCGGTCGATGTGACGCAGGAAGTCATGGCCCAGACCGGCGCCCTGAGCGGCACCCTCGATGATGCCGGGGATGTCAGCCATGACAAAGGAGACGCCTTCCTCCACATAGACCACGCCCAGGTTGGGGAAGAGGGTGGTGAAGTGGTAGTTGGCGATCTTGGGCTGGGCGCGGCTGACCACGCTGAGCAGAGTGGACTTGCCCACGTTGGGGAAGCCCACCAGACCCACATCGGCCAGCAGCTTCAGCTCCAGGATCACATCCCGGGTCTGACCGGGCAGGCCCGCCTTGGCAAAGCGGGGGACCTGCCGGGTGGGGGTAGCAAAGTGCTGGTTGCCCCAGCCGCCCCGACCGCCCTTGCACAGGACGAAGGACTGGGTCTGGGACATATCACAGATGATCTCCTTGGTCTCCGCATCCCGGATAATGGTACCACGGGGAACACGAAGGGTGAGATCGGCGCCGTTGCGGCCGGTGCAGCGCTTGCCGCCGCCGTCCATGCCGTTGGCTGCCACATACTTGCGCTTATAACGGAAATCCATCAGGGTGGACATGTTGTCGTCGATGACTACCACCACATTGCCGCCCTGACCGCCGTCGCCTCCGTCAGGGCCGCCGGCGGCCACGTATTTTTCCCGGTGGAAGGAAACCACGCCGTTGCCGCCGTTGCCGGAGCGGACAGTAATACGGGCGGTATCTACAAAAGGTGCTGCCATAGCGGTCCTCCTTTAAAAATTCAGTAGGTTCAGCCCCACGGTATCGCTGAAAGTGCGGCCCACTTGGCCGTCCCAGACCTGGAGAAAGAGCTCCAGCGTGGCGCTGATGGTGCAGGAGGTCAGGTGCCCGGCATATACCTCCCCGGTGACCGGGTTTCCAAAGGTGATATGCAGGTGGAGATAGGGTTCCCCGTCCTTCCGGGTCACATTCCCTACCAGGGCGGAGATCTCAAACTGGCCCTGACAGCGGCGGGCGTGGTACTGTTTTTCTGTGGTGTCAAAGATACCGATGGTAACGTCGTTGGCGGCACCCAGAGCAGATACGCAGCCCAGTTGGACCTGTTCCTGCTCCACCAGACGGGTGAGACAACTCACGACTTCTTCGCCCGGGTCCAGGCGCAGGACATAGCCCTGATCAAATTTCCGATACTCCATAAATGGACCTCCTTTCCAAAAAAGAAGCCGCAAACGAGACTCGTTTGCGGCTTTGTTCAGCAAAATTACTGAGCGATCTCCACGATAGAGACCTGCTTACGATCCTTGCCCAGGCGCTCGAACTTCACCTTGCCAGACTTCAGAGCAAACAGGGTGTCGTCGCTGCCCTTGCCCACGTTCACACCGGGGTGGATGTGGGTGCCGCGCTGACGGACCAGAATGTTGCCGGCCAGAACGAACTGACCGTCGCCACGCTTCACGCCCAGACGCTTAGCCTGGGAGTCGCGGCCGTTACGGGTGGAGCCAACGCCCTTCTTGTGGGCGAAGAACTGCAAACCGATATTCAGCATAAGTTACACCTCCAAGACGGTAATATGGTCGGGATATTCCTCGGCCAAGGCCACAAAGTGTACCATGAGGGCGGTCAGAAGGGTCTGACATGTGCTCTCATTGGCCTCACTCAGGCCGCCGGGAAGCTTTAATTGAATGGACGCATCTTTCTGCCGCACCTTGACCGAGGCCTCAAGCCCCAGTACGTCGTTCACGGCGCATTCCACCAAACGCACAGCGCTGGTGATGGCGGCACAGACGATGTCCTCTCCCTCCGGGGCAAAGCCGCTGTGTCCCTGGACGGTAAATCCAGTGATGCGCTCGCCCGCGGTATGGAATGTTACGGTGGTCATAAATCAGGCGTTGATGGCGCTGATCTGCACCTTGGTGTAGGGCTGACGGTGACCCTGACGCTTGCGGTAACCCTTCTTGGGGTTGTACTTGAAGACGCGGATCTTCTTGCCCTTGCCGTTCTTCACCACGGTGGCAACCACGGAAGCGCCCTCCACGGTGGGAGCGCCGAAGGTAGCCTTGTCCTCGTTCAGAATAGCCAGAACCTGATCGAAGGTGATCTCGGCACCAGCCTCGGCCTCCAGCTTCTCGATGAACAGGGTGTCACCCTGAGCCACCTTATACTGCTTGCCGCCGGTTACGATAATAGCCTGCATGAAATTCAACTCCTTTATTACGGGCTCGCTCTCCTAGGCATGGGTCTGACCCATTTGAAGACCTACTCAAAGCGGCTCTAAAAGTATATCAGTGGGATATGGGCTTGTCAAGAGATTTTGGACAAAAATCTTGAAAAAAGAGAAAAAACAGAAGGGAAGGATTTGACGAAATTGGAAGAATCGGGTACACTAATAGCTGATTGCCCGTTCTTTTTGTCTTAAAGAGCCGGGTGCAGAGAGATGAGGGGGAAATGCCATGGTTTTCAGCAGTTTGGAATTTCTGCTGGGCTTTTTGCCGTGCTTGCTGGTGATCTATTTTATTATTCCGGCCAGGGTGCGGTGGCTGCGCAATTTGGTGCTGCTGGCCTTCAGCCTGTTTTTCTACCAGTGGGGCGCCCATCAGCTGGTTTTGTTGATGGTGGCATCCGTTTTGGTCAACTACTTGGGCGGTTTGATGGCCGGGCGGAGAGACCATCCGGCCTTGGCCAAATTCGGTGTGTGGTTTGCGGCGGTCCTGGGGCTTGGACTGCTGGGCTGGTTCAAATATGCCGGCTTTCTGGCTCAGACTATCTGTGACCTGGGCTTTGCCATCCCGGTGCCCCATATCACCCTGCCCATTGGAATCTCATTTTTCACCTTCCAGGGACTCAGCTATGTGATCGACGTTTACCGGGGCGATGCGCCCACCCAGAAAAATCCTCTGGATGTAGCGCTGTATGTGGCCCTCTTTCCACAGTTGGTGGCGGGCCCCATTGTGCGCTACACCACGGTGATGGAGGACATCACCCATCGGCGGGAGACCATGGACGAGTTTGCCGCCGGAGTGACCCGCTTCTGCTTTGGATTGGCCAAAAAGATGGTCATTGCCAACGCCATGGGACAGATTGCCGACGGGGTCTTCAACCAGACCGCGGCCAACCTGGACCCGGGATTGGCCTGGGTAGGAGCCTTGGCCTATACCTTCCAGATTTACTTTGATTTCTCCGCCTATTCGGATATGGCCATTGGCCTGGGCCGCATGTTCGGCTTTCATTTTCTGGAGAACTTCAACTATCCCTATATCTCCAAAAGTGTCACCGAGTTCTGGCGGCGCTGGCATATCTCCCTGTCCACCTGGTTTCGGGACTATGTGTATATCCCCTTGGGAGGCAACCGCTGTGTGAAGTGGAAACACGTGCGCAATATTACTGTGGTGTGGCTGCTTACCGGCCTGTGGCACGGTGCGGCCTGGACCTTTATTTTGTGGGGCGTGTGGTTCTGCCTGCTGCTGCTGGGCGAAAAGTTCTTGTGGGGCGGTGTGTTGAACAAGACGCCCGCGCTGGTGCGCCACGGTTATACGATGCTGGCAGTGGTCATTAGCTGGGTGCTGTTCCGCAGTGTGGATCTGCCCCAGGCCTGGGCCTATCTGGGTGCCATGTTCGGCCAGACTACCGGACTAGCCCAGGACGGTCAGGCAGCCTATTACCTGCTGGAGTACTGGCCGGAGTGGCTGCTGGCCATCGTGGCCAGCCTGCCGGTGAAGGGCTGGCTCCAGGAGAAGCTGAAGCAGGGTGGGAACCTGGGGCAGACCATCCTGATCTGGGCGCCCAAGGGACTGGCTCTGGGGTTGCTGGGGCTGTCCTATCTGAAACTGGTCACCAGCTCCTTCAACCCGTTCATTTACTTCCAATTCTAAGGAGGGCAGCACGATGAAACAAAAGAGAATTGCAAATATTGTGCTTGTCCTCGCCTTTGCAGGCTTTCTGGCGGCGGCTATGGTTATCACTCTGGGAAAACCCCAAGGGGGCTGGTCCTACTATGAAAACCGCACTCTGGCCCAAATGGAGGAGCTTACGCCCCAGACTCTCTGGGATGGAACCTTTGCTAACAGTGTAGAACCTACCCTTCAGGACCACGCCGCCGGGCGCAATACCCTGCTGAAGCTGTCTGCATGGATGGACATGGAGCTGTTTCATCGTCCGGTGGTCAATCAGGTCATTCCGGCGGAGGGGATGCTGCTGAGCTGGAACCCCTATGAGACGCCGGACCCGGAGCTGATCCAGCAGCAGGCCGATGCCATGGCTGGGCAGCTGGGAGAACTTCGAGACGTGGTGGAGAGCTACGGCGGGAAGTTCTACTATGTGGCGGTGCCCGGCCAGTACACCTATTTTGAAGAGACGCATCCCGACTTTTTAAATAACCGGGCAACCTATACCGACCTGGAGATCCCCGCGTTCCAGCAGGCTATGGAGGAGCAGGGAGTCACTTTGATTGAAATGGGAGAGATTCTGGCGCAGCAGGGCAACCCGCCGGAATATTACTCTACCGTGGACTACCACTACACCTTTGGTGGAGCCTACGCCACCTATCTGGCCATTCTGGAGCGGATCAACCAGGACTTTGACGGCGCTCTCTCTGTGCTGGACGAGGACAGCCTGGTGCGGGAGACCCTGCCCAATCCCTATTTGGGATCTCGGGCCAGGAAAGTGTTCGGCCTGTGGGAGACGGATGAGAAACTGGAGATCGGCCTGCCGTCCCAGCCCATTCCCTTTACCCGGACGGACAACGGCCAGGATGTGCCGGCCACCGTGTATACGCTGCCGGGCAATGACACCGATGAGGTGGCCTACGCGGCCTATATGGGGGGCGACATTGCAGAAACGGTCATTGATACCGGTCGGGATGAGCTGCCCTCCCTGCTCATCTACGGAGACAGCTTTACCAACCCGGTGGAGGGGCTGATGTATTACAGCTTTGATGAGATGCGTACCATTGACCTGCGCCACTATAAGGATATGACGCTGGCGGATTATATTGCCCTGTACCAGCCTGACGTGGTGGTGGGCATCCGCGACTATGAATCGCTGCTGTCCGCCGACTACAACGGTTCTCCCTTTGAAATTCAGCCTTAATACGTGAACAGAGGCGGCCTATTTTAGGCCGCCTCTGTTTTATCAATCAGGTATCTTCGCAGTCACAGAACTTGCAGGGCTCGTCCACCGTGACCAGGTACTTCTCCAGGAGAGTTACCGGATGGTAGGAAAGCTTGCTCTTGCGCAGGCCGGGGTCGCCGGCGTCGTCCTCACGGTTGATAAAGTGGACTCCGTCCTGGGCAAACTGCTGGGCAAACTGAGCCACCAGCATCTGATAGCAGCCCTGGTAGTCCCGGTCCGCCTTTTCAATGTGGGTAAACAGGGTGTCTCCCACGATCTCGCCCAGGGAGAAGCCCACGATCTCGCCCTCCACCAGCAGCATACCGCCCAGCATATCGTAGGTGGTGTAGTTGCCCAGAACCTCCCGGGTCTTGGCCAGATCCTCGTGGAAGGAGGCGGAGGGTTTGTCTACTCCGGCGGCATAGCGGTCCAGGAAGGCTCCCACTGCGGGCAGATCCTCCGTGGTAATGACCCGGAAGGACCAGTTGCCATAGGTTTTCAAAAATTTGTTGACGTGGTTGCGCTGACCGCTGAGCTTTTTGCCCCGGAAGAACTGGAGATCCTCCGCCCGATACAGGTAGTCATAAGCGTCCCGGGTGGGGATGGCTGCTGAGTTGGGAAATGCGGTTTGCAGACGGTCCAGCTCGTCCTTGGGGACGGGGTAGAAGGAGATGGGCATGCCCCGCCGGCAGCAGTAGCCGGCGATCTGGCGGTAGTGCTCCGGCCGGCCGCCTCCCAGGGGAAGGGTAAAGGTGGGACCCAGGCCGGGGTAGTCCACTTTAAAGTACAGCGAGCCGTCGTAGATAGCCCACTCGGTGTGGTACATGTCCCGCCACATAAACACGGTGCCGGGGGTGGTGTCACAGATACGGCTTCCGCTGTAAGCGAAAAAGTCCCGCAGTTTGGGCAGATCTTCCAGTTGCAGGGGGTGAAATTCCAGCATAAATTTAAATCCTCATTTTGTTTTTCCTAGTTTGTCCGCCAGACGGCCGAAATACCAGCCGGTGACGCCGTTTTTTTTCATCAGATAGCCCCGACTGGTCCTGGCCACCAGGGACAGAGAGTCGCCTGGAGTCACAGGCAGATGGTAATCGGTAGAGTCCTCACACCACAGCCGCTCTCCGGTATGGCGCAGGTAGGAGTTGAGAATGTCAAGCTCCCGTCCGGTCTCCAGATGGCGGCAGCGGGAAAATTCCTCTCCCGCCTCCAGAAGCTCCAAATCGGAGCGGCCCCAGCGGATGTTTATCGAGTCACAGGAGGGCTCCTGCGCGTCCAGGGCTGTGTATACCGGCAGACCATCCCACGCCTGCCAAGTGAAGTTCTGAGCGTCTTCTGAGGGAAGAATCAGGGCATTGAGCTGGCCATCGATCTTCAAGACGCAGCCGCCGTCAATGGAAATGATTTTCCGGTCCCAGTCAAAGATGGGAGCGGCGCTGGGGATGTGCTCATGGTAGAGGGTCACCGGCCAGTGACCCACAATGACGTATTTCTCAAAGGAGTGTCCCTGTCCGCGGAAGTCATCGTTTTTCATGCACCGCCAGCGGTTGAGCTGCTCCATATGCTCCAGCGAGGGAACGCCGCCATGGACGAATACCAGGTGCTCTGTCTCCAGAATAGTGGGCAGCTTGGCCAACCACTCCCGCACCTGGGGAAAGGCTGCACGCAGCGTCTGGCGCAGACGAGGCAGGTCGGTGGGATCACCGTCATAGCCCGCCTCCCGGGCCATCTGGAAAATGCAGCTCTCCGGGTGCTGTGGAAGGTAGCGGGAGAAAAAGCTCTCGTCCAGGGAGTCCGTCTCAAAGAAATTGAGCACCAGACCGTCGCAGTTTCCACACAGGGGGTAGACGGTGTGGGTTTTACACAGCTGCACAATATAGCGCAGCAGGCCCAAACTGTCCGGCCCTTTTTCCAGCATGTCTCCCACCAGGACCAGAATATCGTCGGGAGAGAAGGAGACCTTCTCCAACAGGTGCTGGAAGAAGGGCAGATTGCCGTGGATGTCGCTGATGGCCAGAATACGCCGCCCGGGGGCAAACTCCGGATGGATAATGATAGCATTTTGTGACACGGATGCTTCCCCCCGTTCAGACGATCATTTGAGTAAAGAATTACGCCAACACGGCCTCAAGGGCGACCCAGCCGTTCTTCTCACGCTTCCGGGTAACCTTCAGACCGTTCTTGGCCAGAGCAGCCTCCACTTCATGTGCCCGGGTATCGATGATGCCGGAGCACAGGAAGATTCCGTCCTCCGTCAGCAGGTTGGGCACCTGAGCAGACAGGGGGATGATGACGTCGGCAACAATGTTGGCCAACACCAGAGGGTAGCGCTGCTGAGCAATCTCAGCGGCCAGAGCGGCATCACTGAGTACGTCTCCGGCCCGGACTGTGTAGCGGTCCTTGCCAATGCCGTTGAGGGCGGCGTTTTCATAGGCCACATCTACTGCCTTGGGGTCGATGTCCACCGCCAAAGCGTGGCTTGCGCCCAGCACCAGGGCGGCAATGGACAAGATACCGCTGCCGCAGCCCAGGTCCAGAACGTCGTCTCCGGCCTTGGTGTGGGCCTCCACACCCTCCAGACAAAGCTGAGTAGAGGCGTGGGAACCGGTGCCGAAGGTGAGTCCGGGATTGAGATAGAAAGGCACCCGGCCGTCGGGGACAGGATTCTCTTTCTCCCACTGAGGAACAACATACAGCCGCTCACCGATGGAGAGAGGCTTGTAGTACTTCTGCCAGCTGTAGGCCCAGTCGTTGTCGCTGAGAGGAGTCACCGTGTACTCGCAGTCCAGACCATGGGTGTACTGCGCCAGCTGAGCGCGGCCATCGGCATCATCGGTGACGTAGAACTTGACCCGGGTGACTCCCTTCATCCGGTCCAGCAGTTCCTGGTCCACATAGTCCCAGTACTGCCGGTTCTGCTCCAAAAACTGCTGGAACTCCGCCTCGTCCTCAATGACCAGTCCGGCCATACCGGCGGCGGTGAGCTTAGCCGTCACCTCGTCCAGCCGATCGGGGGTGGTGTTGACGGCGATCTCCAGCCACTTTGTATCTGCCATGTGTTTCTTCCTTTCCGCCAGGGGCGCTGCCCCTGGACCCCGCCCGCTTTTTCGAAAAAGCGTGGCAAAAATTTTTGTGCGTGAAATTTCATTTCACGCTGAGTTTTGTGTTGGAACGAGATGGACTCGACGTTTTCCACCTACAGCCCGCTTTCAGGCAAGCGCAGAAGCGAAACAAAGTTTCGCAGGAAGTTCTTTGCCAAGCTTTCTTTCAAGAAAGCGGTTTAGCGGACGGTGCCCAGATAGAACAGGGCCAGGGTGCCGGGGCCGGAATGGGCGCCGATGACCGGGCCAACATAATTGATGTGAATATCCTCGGTGCCAAAGCGCTCCCGGACCATGTCAGCCACCAGCTCCGCATCCTTGAGGCAGTCGCCGTGGCTGATAAAGACGGTTTTCTTGCCCTCTTCGGTGACCGTTTTCTCCATCTTGTCTACCAGAGCCTTCAAAGAAGCGTTGCGGCCACGGGCCTTGCCGATGTTGATGAGGTGACCTTCGTCATCGACATGAAGCACCGGCTTGATCTGCAGCATAGAACCCACCACCGCAGTGGTAGCGGAGATCCGTCCGCCGCGCTTGAGGAAGTGAAGGTCGCTCACTGTAAACTGGTGGCACAGGTGGAGCTTGTTTTCCTCCACCCAGTCCCGTACCTCTTCAATGGAAGCGCCAGCATCCCGCTTCTGGGCAGCCAGCCACACCAGCAGACCCTGTCCCATGGAGGCACAGAGGGTATCTACGGTGTAAATCTTCCGCTGGGGATACTTTTCCTGCAATTCCTCCACGGCCAGGCGGGAGGAGTTGAAGGTAGTAGACAGTCCGGAGGAGAAGGCTAGGATCAAAATATCCTTGCCATCTTTCAGGTAGGGCTCCAGTTCCTCCTCGAAATCATTGGGATTGAGGGCGGCGGTGGTGGCCAGCTCGCCCGCCCGCAGCATATCATAAAACAAAGCCGGGTCCATCTCCCGATTATCGGGGTAGTTGCGGTAGGTTTGTCCCTGAATGGTAAAGCGAAGGGGGAGGACAGGAACGCGGATTGCCTGGGCCATCTCTTCGCTGAGGTCGGCGGAAGAATCAGTGACCAAAACAAATTCAGACATATGAAAACCTCCTTACAGATGTTATAGATACAGGATCATTTTTTCCCCTTTTTCGGCGACTCCGAGTGGGGGGGCTGAAGAATATCCAAAATACGGGCGCAGGCCAGCTGATTGGCGTAACTGCGCAAAGCCAGGTCCAGAGCCAGTCTGGGCAGATCCTCCCGGGTAGCGTTTTCATCGATGGTATCTGCGGTATCTGCCAATGCCCGGTCCAGCGCGGCGCAGAAGTAGGTATACAGCTCCTCCGGCGTTTTGTTGCGGGCCTGTCCGGCGGCCAGCAGAATCCCGGTATCCCGCACGGAGAGAATCTTTTTCAGCGCGGAGACGGCGGTAAGATATCCCAAATGAATGGGACCATAGCGTTTGCCGTCTGCCCGGGGGACCAGCCCCTCCTTGATATAGTTGTTGACCATGGCGGAGGTGAGAGCCTCCCCTTCGTCAAAGTGGATCAGCTGCCGGGGCATATAGGAAATGATCTGGTCCATATACAGCGCAATATCAGGCAGTTCCTGCCAGGAAGCGGGACGCTGGCCCTCCAGGCGCTGCTTTAAGTCCAGCAATTCTTCCATGAAAAGGCCTCCTTTGGTGTAATTACCATTATGCTATCACAAAGAGGAGAAAAAGACAAATATAATATGGAATATTACATTCCGCAGGGGGAACTCAGCGTTTCTCCATCCGCTGGCGCAGACGCTCCAAAGCCTGGGCGTGGGTGGTGGAACGCATCTTGGGGAAGGCGCGCATCAGACGGCGCTGACCAAAGATAGGACGGGCCATCGCCGCCTCCAGCTTGGTGCGCAGTTCAGCCAAGTCGCGCTGGCGCTGCTCCAGCCGCTCGGCCTGATCCATCTGGTATTGCATACGCCGCTCGGCAAGGGACTCCTTCATATCCTCCAAGCTATCCTGAAGGTCTTCCCGGCGCTGGGCCAGGACATCCTTTGCATCCTCAAGGTTCTCCTGAATGTCCTCTCGCAGTCCGCTGCCCAGTTCCGCTGCATCGATGACCCGCTCAGCCAGGTTTTCACCCAGTTCATTGGAGAGTGCCTTGATGCGGCCGGCCAATTCATCCAGCTGAGTGAGCTGCCGGTTCATGCGGGCGATGGTACGCACGGTGGCAGCCAGATCGACCAGCATCCCGGCAGAAAACAAAGCCAGCAGGACCAGGCCCAGGGTGTGCGGAATCAGGTGAATCAGCCAGAGAATGGAGGGATGGATGATCTCCACCACAAACAGACAGGCCAGACCCCAGGCAATAGAGAAACGCAGGCAGATGTATCCTCCCAGGTTAAAGGGCTCATTGGAGTAGTCCCACCAGCGCTGATGGAAGATTTTTTCCAAGACAAAGCCGGTGACCCACTCCAGCAGGGAGGTGAGCAGCACCGAGCCGAGAAACAGCAAAAAGGTGTTGCCGCGCAGTGGGTCCAAAAAGAAGAGTACGATCACGACGCCCACGCCGTAAATGGGGCACACCGGACCGTTAAGAAAGCCGCGGTTTACAAAGCGGCCTGAGGTCAGGGCTGCAAAGCTGACCTCTGTACACCAGCCCAGAAAGGCATAAACAAAGAAAATCCAGAGGAGAAGATACATAAAAACCTCCAACACATAGATAGATCAAACGGACCCGGCCAAAATAATATTCATTGAAGTATACCTCTTTTTAGTAAAAAAGTCCAGTATTCCATGGAAAGCTTAATATGAAGGGCACACAGCTCCTTGCTCGTTGGTGAAACGACGGAGATTGCTCCAGAGCTGGAAACCATCATAAGAGGGAGGGAGAGCTTCCTTGACAAGCACTGGAAAATGAAGTACATTCGTATCACATTCCGACAGATCTCATTCCAGGAGGTGCTGCTTATGTTAAAGGAAATCGGAATTATGGAGGTCGGCGGCTTTCGGGTGGGTCACGCCCAGGATGTGCAGGCCGCTACTGGATGTACCGTGATCCTCTGTGACCGGATGAGTCCGGCGGGATTGGATGTCCGGGGAGGAGGACCGGCCTCCCGGGAATCCCAGATTTTAAATCCGGTGGCTGCGGCGGAAGGGATCAATGCTGTGCTCCTCTCTGGAGGCAGCGCCTTTGGCCTGGATGCGGCAGGCGGAGTCCAGAAGTATCTGGAGGAGCGGGATATTGGCTTTGATGTGGGTGTGACAAAGGTTCCGCTGGTCAGTCAGTCCTGTCTGTTTGATCTGGTGGTAGGAAGCAAAGATGTCCGTCCCACAGGGGCTATGGCCTATGAAGCCTGTGAACGTGCCTCTTATGAAGCTCCTGCCGAGGGTAATGTAGGAGCTGGAACTGGCTGTTCTATTGGAAAGTACCGGGGGATGGCTCGGGCTATGAAGTCCGGATTTGGAACCTGTGCCTTCCAGACCGGTGATTTGAAAGTGGGAGCCCTGGTAGCGGTGAATGCCTTGGGAGACGTGTACGGAGCGGACGGAGAACCCATGGCAGGGCTTTTGAACCAGGAGAAAACCGGCCTGTCCAACACGCTGGAAGAGATGTTTTCCGATGCGGAAGGAAAGGAGAATCTTTTCACCGGGAATACTACCCTGGGCGTGGTGGTCACCAACGCAGCCTTCCATAAGACGCAGCTGACCAAAATTGCCGGTATGACCCACAACGGCTATGCCCGGGCAATCCGCCCCGTGCATACCACGGCTGACGGAGACAGTATCTACGCCCTGTCGCTGGGAGACGTGTCCGGAGATTTGAACCTGGTGGGAGCCATGGCCGCCCGCGCTATGGAACATGCGATCCGCAGGGCAGTTTACAGCGCAAAATCCGCCTATGGCCTGATGGGGTGGGATGCTCTGCCCGGCAGAAAAGAAAATGGATGAGATGCAGTGAAGCCCCCGGCTCTGGAAGCAGAGCCGGGGGCTTTCTCTGTTATACCGTGAATGGAGCAAGTTCTGCTTCCAATTGCGCGGTATCATCGCTGTAAATGACGACCTTCAATGGGGTGCTTAAATCCAGGCTGTAAATTCCAAGCAGAGATTTGGCGTCTACGGTATACCGCCCGGAAACCAAGTCAATGTCAAAGGGGTATTTGACGGTAAGATTGACAAAGTCCCGGACCTGGCTGACCTGTGTCAGCTGAATGGGAATGACTTTCATAGGGGCATCTCCTGATTGTTTTTAAAGTGCTGTATTTCCTCCAAGGAGGGGAGGGCAGGGATTGCGCCGCTGCGGGTGGTGGTCAGAGTGCCGGCAGCATTTGCAAAGGAGACGATCTCACGCAAATCCATGGCGGAAATTTCCTCCAGAGTCAAATCCCTCATTTGCCACAGCACGGCGCCCATAAAAGCATCCCCGGCTCCGGTGGTGTCGATGGTGTTTACCCGAGCGGCGGGACACAGGCCGTGGCAGTTCTGGCTGCGGTAGTAAGAGCCATGCTCGCCCAGCGTCACAAAAACCGCTTTCGGTCCCTGCTCCAGCAGGATTTGGGAGCCGAGCGCCGGGTCGGATTGATTTGTCATCAGCAGCATCTCTTCCTCAGAGACCTTTAAAATATCAGCTAAGGAGATGCCTTTGGCAATCCATTGGTGAGCCGAGTGGAGATCTTTCCAGAGAACCGGACGGTAGTTGGGGTCAAAACTGACAATTTTCCCATGGGACTTGGCATAAGAAGCCGCTTCCAATGCGGCAGTGCGGCAGGGATCATCGGTCAGGGACACAGAGCCGAAGTGAAAGATCTTGCACGCATCGATCAGCTCTTTTTTTACCTCAGTCCAGGTCAGCCGAAGATCAGCGCCGGGTTTGCGGTAGAAGGTGAACGAGCGGTCACCGGTTTCATCCAGATGTACGAAGGCCAGCGTGGTGGGGATCTCCTCATCCACTGCCAGACCGGAAGTGTCAATGCCGTGGCGCTTTAGGGTATGTTCCAGATAGGCCCCAAAGTGATCCGCGCCTACCTTTCCCAAGAAGGCAGAGCTGCCCCCCAGTTTACTGTTCATAGCAAGCACGTTGGCAGGCGCGCCGCCGGGATTTTGGGCAAAGAGGGGAATCCCCTGCTTGGTGGTGCCGCTGGGGGTGAAATCAATGAGAATCTCTCCCAGACTTACAAGGTCGAACATGTTTCCGCCCCTTTCTTTGTGCCTAATTCTGCAATGATCCGATTATAGGAGTTTTTATTGATTTGATAGAAGAACAGGACCACCGCGGTCACGATCCACAGCACGCCGGGGATGGTGGAGAAGGCGTGGTGTATCGCGGACTGCACGGCCATGTTCTGCGATTGATTGGCCACAAAGCCCAAATTTCCAAGCACTCCGGCCAGCACAGAGGTGCCGATGGCCATGCCCACTTTGTTTCCCAAGGAGACAAAGGCATATTGGAATCCGTCATTGCGAATGCCGGTTTTCCATTCGCCGTATTCCACACAGTCGGGAACAATGGCGTAAATGGCGGTATTGAAGCCGCAGAAAAAGAATTGGGACAGGGCGGCCAGACCGTAGAAGGGAATGGGGCTGGTGGTTGCACTGAAGAAGTACATGGCAAACATGGCAGCGCCGGTACCTGCGGCAAACACCGAAGCGGTGCGGCCCTTGTTGCCCAGCCAGCGGAACACAAAGGGGAAGGCCCCTGCGCCCAGAATGGAAGGGATCATCAGAAGCATGGAGTATACGGTGAACAGGCCTTCGTCCCCCTCCACGTACTTAAAGTAGTACAGCAGGTCGGCATTCCTTCCGTATAGGGTGATGCCAAACAGGAACTGACCGACCAGAGCGATCAAATAGGGCCGGTTCTGGAGGGCGGCTTTCAACTGTGTGGCCAGAGGGATCTTTTCCTTTGTGGGGGGGTAGACAACCTCTTTTGTTTTGGCAAAACAGAACCAGTGGCAAGCGGTAAAAATACTGCCGTAGAGAATGGTGAGCAGAAGATAACCCCGGGCCTGATCTCCCTTGCCGAACAGGGCAATCAGGGGCAGGGTGATCATGTTGATGATGTTGATGGCGATCATGGCGCATACAGAGCGGGAGGTGTTGATCTGCGCCCGCTGCTCAATATTCTGGGTCAGTGCGCCGCACAGAGTTCCGTAAGGGATGTTCACGCAGGTGTACCCCAGGACCAAAATGCAGTAAGTAATATACATATATATGGTTTTGGAAGAGTCGGACCAGGTGGGATGCGCCCAAAAGGTCAGTACCAGCACAAGGGCTGTCAAGGGTGCGCCAATGAGAAGCCAGGGGCGGTAGCGGCCCCAGCGGCTCTTGGTGCGGTCGCTCAGAGAACCAATCAGCGGGTCATTGATGGCGTCCCAAAACCGGGAGACCAGCATCAGGGTAGAGACGGTGGCCATAGAGATGCCGCAGACGTCTGTATAGAAGATCATCAGGAAATTGCCAACAAACATCCAGCTGAAATTGCAGCCCACATCGCCAAAGCCATACGCCAGCTTGCTGATAAAGGGAACTTTGATATTGGTTTCCTGACTGGTTTCCATGTCAGCACTCCTTCCCGATCCGGACCACGGCTTTTACGATGTTGGCCTTGTCCGCAATGCTTTGATCCATAGCGTTTTGGATATCATCGAAGTCAAAGATATTGGTCACGATACCCTTGAGATTGACCTTTCCGGCCGCCACAGCCTCAATGGCCATAGGATAGATGTGGCGGTAACGGAACACCGTCTTGAAGGTCAGCTCCTTATCCAGGGCCAGGCTGATGGGCAGAGTCAATTCACCGCTCTTGGAGTAGCCTACCAGCACAATGGTGGCTCCCTTTTTAGTCATCTGAATGCACTGACGAGTGGTGAATTCCGTTCCCGCGGTCTCAATCGCCAGGTCGCATCCCCGGCCGCCTGTCTTCTCCAGCAGAGCCTTCACGGCGTCCTGCTCTTTGCCGTTGATGACACCATCGGCTCCTAGCTCCAGCGCCTTGTCCAGCCGCTTTTGCATGATGTCGACCACATAGACTTTGCTGACGCCCTCTGCTTTCAGCGCCATCATGGTCACCAGGCCGATGCAGCCCGCGCCCATCACAACTGCGGTCTGTCCGGCGTGAGCACCGCCCTGATTGGCCGCATGGAATCCCACCGCCAGAGGCTCGATCAAAGCCCCCTCCAAGGTGGAGACGTTGTCAGGAAGCTTGAAGCACAGAGCGGCTTCGTGGGCCACATACTCCTGGAAAACACCGTCTACCGGGGGAGTGGCAAAGAAAACCACATCGGGACAGAGATTATAACGCCCGGTTTTGCAGAATTCGCAGTGCCCACAGGTTTTCCCAGGCTCAAGCGCCACCCGGTCTCCTACCTTCAGGTGCTTTACATCCGCGCCGACCTCTACCACCACGCCGCCGGGTTCATGTCCCAGCACAAAGGGAGGCTTTACCACATAGTCTCCAATGGCGCCGGACTCATAGTAGTGCATATCGCTGCCGCAGATGCCTACATACTCCAGCTTGACCAACACCTCATTTGCCTTGGGGATGGGGATCGGGCGCTTGGTATAACCCATTTTTCCAATGCCCTCCATAACGGCCACATTCATTTCTCCATTCATAGCTCTTCCTCCTGTTTATTACTTTTATAAAGTGTTTTATTAAGTGACTATATTTAAACACCGGGGCGGGATGAAGTCAATAGGAGGAGGACAAGATTGGAGGAAAACCTAAATTATATGGCCTGAATTTGTGCAAAAAATCAGGCGATTCCCATGAGAAGGAATCGCCTGATCCGATCATAGCTCTTGTAAAAATTGCTCTACCTGCAACAGGGCTGCCCCCACGGCGGAAGCCTCCAGTTTAAAAGAGCACTCTTTTAGATAACTGCCGCTGTGCTCAAAGGTGTTCCGCTGTGCCAGCATCTCCCGCAAAGGCCCCCCAAACTCATCCAGAAAAGCCCCTACATAGCCGCCGGCAATCACATCGCAGTCAAAACTCATGCTCAGGTTGTTGATGGCTACGGCCAGATATTGCAGATACTCTGTCCAAACCTCTGTCGCTGTCTTATCGTGATCCCGCAGCCGCTCAAAAAACTGCGCCAGGTTCCCATCGGCATGGGAGGAGAGTACCTTGGCAGAGAGATAGGCATCCAGACACCCCACTTTTCCGCAGTAGCAGGGCCGTCCATTGGGTACCAGAGTCATATGCCCAAATTCGCCGGCCCTGAGAGTATTCCCTGTATAGATTTTGCCGCCGTTGATGATGGCGCCACCCACCGTATTGCTCAGGGACAGATAAATCAGGTTTTCAGTTTCCGGGTTGTTCCAGAGCTCGGCCATGCCTGCGGCATTGGCATCGTTAAAAAAAATACAGGGGTAGGGAAGGTTCTGACTGAACCGCTTTGTTTCCACATCATAGATGTCCAGTGCATGGGAATAAAGCAGCCGTTCTCCTGCCTCATCCAGAATACCGGGCAGAGAAACTCCAATCCCCAGCAGCTTTTCCCCTTCTCCGTCCTCCAGAAAATCGGTCAATAAATTTCCCAGTGATGCCAGATAATCTTCCTGAAGAGAGAAAACCCGTTTTTTTCGCGTATACCGGAGAATTTCTCCCGATAGATCTACCAGTACAAGGCCCACATGGTTTTGTGTGATATCCAGACCCACCGCCAGTTTGGCATCCCTTACCGGCGCGTAGGCCTTGGCTTTGCGGCCGCCGGTGGATTCATAGGCTCCAACCTCCTGAACAAGGCCCAGCGCGGTCAGTTCCTTGACATTCTGCAGCACAGTGGGCCAGCTTAATTTTAACTTTTGGGCCAGCTCCGGCTGGGAGATTTTATCGCAGCGGAGCAAGCAACGCAGTGTATTGCTGCGGTTGAGCCGCTTTACATCCATATTGTTTGCAGGCGTTGTACGCATAGCTACGCATCCTTTTTTAATTTTATAAAGTAGTTACTTTATAGTAACGCTTTTTTGCAAAAAAAACAATAGCAGGCGAAAAGAGAGTGGATATGTATACACAAAGCCTTGAGAAAAGAAATCCGCCCTGGCTCTGTAGAAGCCAGGGCGGATTTTTATATATTGCAGAAACTCTTACTTGCGGGGGTTCTTGATCGCAGCCTGAGCAGCAGCCAGACGAGCGATGGGCACACGGAAGGGGGAGCAGGACACATAGTCCAGACCCACGCCGTGGCAGAACTCCACGGAGGAGGGATCGCCGCCGTGCTCGCCGCAGATGCCCAGCTTCAGGTCGGGACGGGTCTCGCGGCCCAGCTTGGCAGCCATCTTTACCAGGCGGCCCACGCCGTTCTGGTCCAGACGGGCGAAGGGATCGGACTCGTAGATCTTCTTCTCGTAGTAGGCGTCCAGGAACTTGCCGGCGTCGTCACGGGAGAAGCCGAAGGTCATCTGAGTCAGGTCGTTGGTGCCGAAGGAGAAGAACTCGGCCTCCTTAGCGATCTCGTCAGCAGTCAGAGCGGCACGGGGGATCTCGATCATGGTGCCGACCTTGTAGGTCATGTTGGAGCCGGCAGCCTTGATGATCTCGTCCGCGGTCTTAACCACCACGTCCTTAACATACTTGAGCTCCTTGACCTCGCCAACCAGGGGGATCATGATCTCGGGAACCATGTTCCACTCGGGGTGCTTGGCCTGAACGTTCAGAGCGGCCTTGATGACAGCCTTGGTCTGCATCACAGCGATCTCAGGATAGGTAACAGCCAGACGGCAGCCACGGTGACCCATCATGGGGTTGAACTCGTGCAGGCCGGCGATGATAGCCTTGATGTCAGCCACGGACTTATTCATATCCTTGGCCAGCTGCTCGATGTCAGCTTCCTCGGTGGGAACGAACTCGTGCAGGGGGGGATCCAGGAAGCGGATGGTGATGGGGTTGCCCTCCATGGCCTCGTACATGGCCTCGAAGTCACCCTGCTGCATGGGCTCCAGCTTCTCCAGAGCCTTCTCGCGCTGCTCCACAGTGTCAGAGCAGATCATCTCACGGATGGCGGGGATACGGTCAGCCTCGAAGAACATGTGCTCGGTGCGGCACAGGCCGATGCCCTCGGCGCCGAACTTCATGGCCTGCTTGGCATCGCGGGGGTTATCCGCGTTGGTGCGGACCTTCATCTGGCGGTACTTGTCAGCCCAAGCCATGATGCGGCCGAACTCGCCGCCGATGGAGGCGTCCACAGTGGGGATGGCCTCACCGTAAATGTTACCGGTGGAGCCGTCCAGGCTCAGCCAGTCACCCTCGTGATACACGCGGCCGGCCAGCTCAAACTGCTTGTTAGCCTCGTCCATCTTGATGGCGCCGCAGCCGGAGACACAGCAGGTGCCCATGCCGCGGGCCACGACGGCGGCGTGAGAGGTCATGCCGCCACGGACGGTCAGGATGCCCTGAGAGGCGACCATGCCCTCGATGTCCTCGGGAGAGGTCTCCAGACGGACCAGAACCACCTTCTCACCGCGAGCGGCCCAATCCTTGGCGTCGTCGGCGGTGAAGACGATCTTACCGCAGGCAGCGCCGGGAGAAGCGGGCAGAGCGGTGCCCACGGGAGTGGCGGCCTTCAGAGCGGCGGGATCGAACTGGGGGTGGAGCAGGGTGTCCAGGTTGCGGGGATCGATCATGGCAACAGCCTGCTGCTCGGTGATCTGACCCTCGTCCACCAGGTCGCAGGCGATCTTCAGAGCGGCGGCAGCGGTACGCTTGCCGTTACGGGTCTGGAGCATGTACAGCTTACCGTTCTCCACGGTAAACTCCATGTCCTGCATGTCGTGGTAGTGGTTCTCCAGAGTCTGGCAGACCTGCTCAAACTGCTTGAAGGCCTCGGGGAACTTGTCGGCCATCTCCTGGATGGGCATGGGGGTACGCACGCCGGCCACCACGTCCTCGCCCTGGGCGTTGGTCAGGAACTCGCCCATGAGCTTCTTCTCGCCGGTGGCGGGGTTACGGGTAAAGGCTACGCCGGTGCCGCAGTCATCGCCCATGTTGCCGAAGGCCATGGACTGCACGTTGACGGCGGTGCCCCAGGAGCCGGGGATGTCGTTCATGCGGCGGTAAACAATGGCGCGGGGGTTGTTCCAGGAGCGGAACACGGCCTTGATGGCGCCCATGAGCTGCTCCTTGGGATCGGAGGGGAAGTCGGCACCGATCTTCTCCTTGTACTCAGCCTTGAACTGGCCAGCCAGCTCCTTCAGGTCCTCGGCAGTGAGCTCCACGTCCTGAGTGACGCCGCGCTTGGCCTTCATCTCGTCGATGAGCTCCTCAAAGTACTTCTTGCCCACTTCCATGACGACGTCAGAGTACATCTGGATGAAGCGGCGGTAGCAGTCCCAAGCCCAGCGGGGGTTGTTGGACTTCTTGGCAATGACCTCAACCACGTCCTCGTTCAGGCCCAGGTTCAGGATGGTGTCCATCATGCCGGGCATGGAGGCGCGGGCGCCGGAACGCACGGAGACCAGCAGGGGGTTTTCCAGATCGCCGAACTTCTTGCCGGTGATCTCCTCCATCTTGGTGATGTACTCCATGATCTGGGCCTGGATCTCGTCGTTGATCTTCTCGCCGTCCTCATAGTACTGGGTGCAGGCTTCGGTGGTGATGGTGAAGCCCTGGGGCACGGGCATGCCCAGGTTGGTCATCTCGGCCAGGTTGGCGCCCTTGCCGCCCAGCAGCTCACGCATAGAGCCGTTGCCTTCGGAGAAGAGGTACACAAACTTGTTTGCCATTTACTTCATTCCTTTCTGTGATGACGGCGGGGGCGCAAAGGCCTGTCCCCTTCTCACGTGGAACAGCCGAATGCCGGATACGCCGGCGCCGCTCATACCGATGGTACCGCCGCCTTTCGGAAAGCGACGAAATTACCGCGCAAATATTATACCTATTTGAAGGAAATATTGCAACCGGTTCTTGGATATTTTTCACGGTTTTTGTGGAGCTCAGAGAAAATAATTCACTATTCTGCTTAAGAAAATGCTTAAAGGAAGAAAAAGTAAACAAAAAGGAAAGAAATTGTGCAAAAGAAAAAGAGACGCCGGGATAAGGCGTCTCGTAAAGATAGATAGATGAGAATAAGGAAAGTCAGATGGGAAAAAGAATCCGCTGGAAGTGAGCTTATGGCAAACTAGTTAAAACTCAATACCCTCCCGGGCGGTGATACCCTGCTCAAAGGGATGGCGCACCGCCTCCATCGAGGTGATATAGTCCGCCCGCTCCATCAGTTCAGGAGCCGGGTCACGTCCGGTAAGCACGACCTCACATTCCAGGCTGTCCAGGCAGGCAAGCAGATCCTCCAAAGGCAGAAGACCGGTGTTCACAGCCGCGCAGGCCTCGTCCAGCACCAGGAGAAAGCAGCCGCGGGCCGTGCGGCTGATCAGCTTCAGCAGGTCTTGATAACGCTGGGCTTCCGAGCGGCGCTCATCCTCCGACATGCGGAAGGAAAACTTGACGGCGTCGGGAACGGGCAGCAGGGTGACCTGGGGCAGGCGGGCCAGAGCGAGACGCTCGCCGCTGTCTGCTCCTTTGAGAAACTGGGCGATGACGACACGTTTGCCCCGTCCGGCGGCCCGGAGCGCCAGGCCCATAGCGGCAGTGGTCTTTCCTTTTCCATTTCCACAGTAGAGATGCAGCATGGGAAAAACTCCTTCTCCCGCTCTGAAAAGCGGGGTTGTTTTTTTGAGAAAAATCAGGTACAATGGCCCAAATTCCTGGAAGAGGGCTCATATTATGAAAGATATCATGCAAATAGCTGGGCTATATCTGCTGCTCATCAATGGGGTGGGATTCCTGCTTATGGGAATCGACAAGCGCCGGGCCAAGCGTGGTGCGTGGCGTATTTCCGAAAAAAGCTTGTTTTTGCCTCCCCTGCTGGGGGGAACCGTGGGAGCAATCCTTGGAATGCGGGTGTTCCACCACAAGACCAAGCACTGGTATTTCCGCTATGGATTGCCCGCTCTGCTGGTGCTCCAGCTGGCACTGGCAGGCTGGCTCTATTGGAAGTTCAAATAAAAAGCGGGCGGCGTATGCCGCCCGCTTTTAGTCTTCCAGGGGAAGGCCGCTTACATACCGCCGGGCCAGATCAAAGGCGTGGTGGGCGGTTTGGGTGCGCAGCCGCGCCCGCACTGGGCGGTTGCCCAGATGGAGTTCCCGCACGTGGGTTCCCTCCGGGGTGGCGATAGCCACGAACATGGTACCCACCTCATTGCCCCAATCGTCCTTGTCCGGACCGGCTACGCCGGTGGAAGAGAGAGCGATGTCGCATCCCAGAGCGCGCCGTGCGCCCTCTGCCATAGCCTTGGCTACGGGAGCGGATACGGCTCCGTATTGGTCAAGAAGCTCCTGGGGGACCCCAAGAACGTGGTGCTTTACTTCATTGGTGTAAGAGACGATGCCGCCCTTAAACACCTGAGAGGCCCCCGATACATCCGTGAGCCGTTTGGCCATCAGTCCGCCGGTGCAGCTTTCCGCGGTGCCGATGGTCAGCCCCTTTTCCCGCAGCAAGTTTTCCACCACAAACTCCAGAGAGGGCACATCCACTCCGTAGACCAGGGGGCCGAAGTGAGCTTTCAGCTCCTCGACCTTGGGCAGCAGAAGAGCCTGGGCTTCCTCCATGGTGGGAGCCTTGGCAGTCACCCGCAGCTCGCACTCGCCCTCCTTGGCGTAGGGAGCCAGGGTGGGGTTGGCCATGGCGTTCATTTGATCCCGCAGCTGGGCCTCCATGGCCGACTCTCCGATGCCGAAGAGCTTGAGCGTGTGGGAGGCGATGACTCCCTCAGACAGGGCCTGGAGATAGGGAACAACCCGGTAGCGGAACATGGGGGTACACTCACTGGGAGGGCCGGGGAGCATGATGACATGGACGCCATCGGCCTCAAAGGCACAGCCGGGAGCAGAGCCCCAGTCGTTGGTCAGAACCGTACACCCTTCGGGTACCAGCGCCTGCTGGAAATTGTTCTCCGTCAAAGGACGGCCGGTGGCCTTGCCATAGGCCTTGATGCGCTCCAAAGATTCCTCATCATAAACCAGCTTTTTGCCAAAGGCCTCAGCCAGTACATTTTTGGTCAGGTCGTCACAGGTGGGACCCAGGCCGCCGGTGGTGATGATGATGTCCGCCCGCTTCCGGGCCAGTTCCACCGCCTCCTTGGCGCGCTGAGGATTATCTCCCACCACGGTGTGCCAGTAGACATTGAGCCCCAGGGCGCTTAAGCCCTGAGAGAGCATCTGGGCGTCGGTGTTGGCAATGTTGCCCAGCAGAAGCTCCGTGCCCACCGATAAAATTTCGACCGTATGAGCCATGGTTTGCGCCTCCCTTACAGGTTCACCTGGACACGCTCGATGCCGTCCACGGCCGCCTGGACCATGGCGTCAATGTCCAGATTCTTTTCGGCCTCGGCCACCTCGCCGGGCATGGGACGCAGACGGGGGTGGCGGGGGGTAAAGACGGTGCAGCAGTCCTCGTAGGGGAGAATGGAAGTCTCAAAAGTGCCGATCTTCCGGGCAATCTGGACGATCTCCTCCTTGTCCATGCCCACGCAGGGGCGCAGGATGGGCAGGTCCACCACAGAACCGGTGACCATCATGGCGTCCATGGTCTGGCTGGCCACCTGGCCCAGGCACTCGCCGGTGACCAGAGCCTTGGCTCCGCACCGCTTGGCCACCGCCTCAGAAATACGCATCATAAAGCGGCGCATGATGACGGTGAAGAGTTCCTCCGGACAGGAGCGGCGCAGCTCCTCCTGGATGGCGGTGAAGGGGACCACGTGGACGGTGAGGCGCCCAGTGTAGGGGGTGAGGAGCTTGGCCAGCTCCAGAACCTTTTCTTTCGCCTCGGGGGAGGTGTAGGGGTAGGAGAAGAAATGGACCATCTCCAGAGCCACACCACGCTTGGCGATCATCCAGCTGGCCACCGGGGAGTCGATGCCGCCGGACAGCAGAGAGACGGCACGGCCGTTGATGCCCACGGGCAGGCCGCCGGCGCCGGGCTGGGGCTGGGCGTGGACGTAGGCGGCATAGTCCCGCACCTCCACGTAGACCGTGAGCTCGGGGTGGTGGACGTCTACCTCCAGGTTATCATAGGCCTCGTGAAGCTCACCGCCCACATACTGGCTGAGCTGGATGGAGGTCATGGGGAAGGTCTTATCGGCCCGCTTGGTCTCTACCTTAAAGGTGCGGGCGGCACGGAGCTGGTCGTCCAGAAACTCCTTGGCACAGGCCAAAATGGCGTCCTTGTCCTTCTCACAGGGGCGGGCCAGGGAGATGCCCACAATGCCGAAGACCTTGGTCAGTGCCTCGTAGGCGCCCTCCACGTCACAGGTGTCGTCCTTGGGTTCCACATAGGTGGTGGACTGGCGGGTGTACACCTTAAACTGGCCAAAGGGGTGGAGGCGGCGATGGATGTTGGCTTGCAGTTTATCCTCAAAGCTGCGGCGGTTCAGGCCCTTGAGGACCAGCTCACCCAGCTTGAGCAGAATGATCTCGTTCATAATCAATAGTTCCTTTCCGGTCATGGGTAATCAAATATTATAATGAAAAAACCAGAATATGTCCAGTATTTTGACCGTTCAGCGCCTTAAATAGGCCGGGGGACGGTATTGCAGGGCCTCGGCCAGGTGCTGGGGCTGGATTTCTTCGTTTCCATCCAGGTCGGCAATGGTGCGGGCCACCCGGCGAATGCGGTCATAGCTGCGGGCGGTGAGGCCCATGCGCTCAAAGGCGCCCCGCATGATCTTCTGGCAGGAGTCGTCCAGAGCACAGCACTCCTCCAACTGGGGCTGGGCCAGGTGGGCGTTGCTGGTGCTGCGACGGTTCTGGATGGCGCGGGCCTCGTCCACCCGCGCCTTGACCTCGGCGGAGGATTCAGCAGGAGCGCGGCGGGCAAGCTCGTCAAATTCCATGGCGGCCACCTCCACAAACAGGTCGATGCGGTCCAGCAGAGGACCGGAGAGCCGGGAGAGGTAGCGCTGGACCTCCGCCTCGGAGCAGCGGCAGCGGCCGGAGGGATGACCGTACCATCCGCACTTACAGGGGTTCATGGCACATACCAGCATGAACTGGCTGGGGTAGACCACCGAGCCGGAGGCCCGGGAAATCTGAACCTGCCCGTCCTCCAGAGGCTGGCGCAGCACCTCCAGCACATCCTTTTGAAATTCCGGCAGCTCGTCCAGAAACAGTACCCCGTGGTGGGCCAGAGAAATTTCCCCCGGTTTGGGATTGGAGCCTCCTCCGGCCATAGCGGCGGCGGAGACGCTGTGGTGAGGGGAGCGGAACGGACGGCGGGTGATGAGAGGGTGTCTGGAGTCGGTGAGGCCCAGCACCGAGTGGATCTGGGTGACTTCCAGAGCTTCCTCCTGGGTGAGGTCGGGAAGAATGGAGGGCAGGCGTTTAGCCAGCATGGATTTGCCCGAGCCCGGCGGTCCCACCATTAAAATATTGTGGCCACCAGCGGCGGCAATCTCCAGAGCACGCTTCACCGCCTCCTGGCCCTTTACCTCGGAGAAGTCGGGACCGGGCTCTGGGGCAGTCTCACTCAACCAAGGGGGCGCGGGGGAGATGGGGGCCTCACCGGTAAAATGGCGTACCAGGTCCATGACGTGATCGACAGGGTAGACTGCCGGGCCGCCGGCCAGGGTGGCCTCGGCGGCGTTGGCGCTGGGGACAAAGAGGGCGCGGATGCCCTCCGCCTTGGCGTGCAGAGCCATGGGCAGCATCCCAGCAGCCGGACGCAGCTTGCCGGACAGGGACAGCTCCCCCACAAAGGCGCAGTCCTGGGCCTTGATTTTCAGCTGTCCGGCTGCCGCCAGCAGGCCCACCAGAATGGGCAGGTCATAAAGGGTGCCCACCTTTTTCACATGGGCGGGCGCCAGATTGACGGTGATACGGCTGACCGGGAAGGAGAAACCGCAGTTTTTGATGGCGGCGCGTACCCGCTCCCGTGCCTCGTTTACCGCCGCGTCGGGCAGACCCACGATGGTGAAGGCGGGCAGGCCGCTGGACAGATCGCACTCCACCGACACGGAATAACCGGCGATACCATGCAGGCCGAGAGAACGCACGTTGTAAACCATGGTAAAATCCTCCAATTCAAGGAGAAGATAGAAAAAATTTATGGGTAAAGACCGATAACAGCCCCAAAAACAGAGGTTCCATTGTAGCTCATTGTAAGCTTTTGCAAGAAATATTGCAATACGAACCCTCAACTTTGTGAGAAAAACAAGGAAAAATCCAGGTGGATGAATTTACAAAAGGGGGAAAAAGTGATAAACTATTTCCCGTCGAAACACACAAACCGCTCCCAACTGCCCGGGAGCGGCGCTGCTATGCGTAATTATAAGTAATTAGTTATAATTCTTATAACTAATTCAACAATTGGCATTCCGGCGGAGAGACAGTAAAATAGGGCAGAGACTCCCTGGAAAACCGGATCCATGGGGAATCGGTTTTTCAGAGAACGATTGAATAAGGAAGAAAGTAGGGAACTCTATGGCAAGAAAGTTCAAAACCATGGACGGCAATAATGCGGCCGCATATGTCAGCTATGCCTTCACCGAAGTAGCCGGCATTTACCCCATTACTCCGTCCAGCCCCATGGCCGACTATGTGGACCAGTGGGCTGCTCAGGGCCAGAAGAACATCTTCGGCACCACCGTTAAGGTTATTGAGATGCAGTCTGAGGCCGGTGCTGCCGGTACCGTCCACGGCTCTCTGGCCGCCGGCGCCCTGACCACCACCTACACCGCCTCTCAGGGCCTGCTGCTGATGATCCCCAACATGTATAAGATCGCCGGCGAGCTGCTGCCCGCGGTGTTCCATGTGTCCGCCCGTACCGTTGCTGCTCAGTCTCTGAACATCTTCGGTGACCACTCCGACGTTATGGCCTGCCGCCAGACTGGCTTTGCTATGCTGGCTGAGGGCAACGTGCAGGAGGTCATGGACCTGGCTCCTGTGGCTCACCTGTCCGCCATCAAGGGCCGCGTCCCCTTCATCAACTTCTTCGACGGCTTCCGTACCTCCCACGAGATCCAGAAGGTCGCTATTTGGGACTACAAGGATCTGGCTGAGATGGTCGACATGGACGCTGTTGAGGCCTTCCGCAAGCGCGCTCTGAACCCCGAGCGTCCCACCATGCGCGGCTCTCACGAGAACGGCGACATCTTCTTCCAGCACCGCGAGGCCTGCAACCCTTACTACGACGCTCTGCCTGAGATCGTTGAGGAGTACATGGGCAAGGTCAACGAGAAGCTGGGCACCAACTATCAGCTGTTCAACTACTACGGCGCTGAGGATGCTGACCGCGTCATCATCGCCATGGGCTCCATCTGCGACGTGGCTGAGGAAGTCATCGACTACCTGAATGCCAACGGCCAGAAGGTTGGCCTGATCAAGGTCCGCCTGTACCGCCCCTTCCGTGCGGACAAGCTGATCGCTGCCATCCCCGCTACCGCCAAGAAGATTGCCGTCCTGGACCGCACCAAGGAGCCCGGCGCTCTGGGCGATCCTCTGTATCTGGACGTCATCACTGCCCTGTCCACTGCCGGTATCACCGACAAGACCGTCGTGGCTGGCCGTTACGGCCTGGGTTCCAAGGACACCCCGCCCAAGAGCGTGTTTGCTGTCTATGAGAACCTGGCTCAGGACGCTCCCAAGAACCACTTCACCATCGGCATCGTGGACGACGTCACCAACAGCTCTCTGGAGGAGCACGACGCCCCCAACACCGCTGCTGAGGGCACCATCGAGTGCAAGTTCTGGGGCCTGGGCGGCGACGGCACCGTGGGCGCCAACAAGAACTCCATCAAGATCATCGGCGACCACACCGACAAGTACGTGCAGGCTTACTTCCAGTACGACTCCAAGAAGACTGGCGGCGTGACCATCAGCCACCTGCGTTTCGGCGACAAGGCCATCCGCAGCCCCTACTACATCAACAAGGCCGACTTCGTGGCCTGCCACAACCCCTCCTACGTCACCAAGGACTTCCCCATGGTCCGCGACGTAAAGCCCGGCGGTGTGTTCATGATCAACTGCCAGTGGAACATGGAGGAGCTGGAGCATCACCTGTCCGCCAGCGCTAAGCGCTACATCGCGGCCAACAACATCCAGCTGTACACCATCAACGCCATTGACCTGGCTGCCAAGATCGGTATGGGCAAGCGCACCAACACCATCCTGCAGTCCGCTTTCTTCACCCTGGCTAAGGTTATGCCTCAGGAGGAGGCCATCCAGTACATGAAGGATGCCGCCACCAAGTCCTACCTGAAGAAGGGCCAGGACATCGTGGACATGAACCACAAGGCCATCGACGCCGGCGCTACCGCCTTCGTGAAGATCGACGTTCCCGCTTCCTGGGCTACCGCCGAGGATGTGAAGAAGGATTCTGCCCTGACCGGCCCCGCCAAGCTGGTGAAGATGGTTCAGGACATCCTGGATCCCGTGGACCGCATGGACGGCGACAGCCTGCCTGTGTCCGCCTTCGTGGATCACGTGGACGGCACCTTCGAGCTGGGCGCTGCCGCTTACGAGAAGCGCGGCGTGGCCGTTATGGTTCCCACTTGGGATGCTACCAAGTGTATCCAGTGTAACCAGTGCTCCTTCGTCTGCCCCCACGCTACTATCCGTCCCTTCATGCTGACCGAGGAGGAGGCTGCTGCCGCTCCCGAGGCTGCCAAGATCGTGGACGTGAAGGCCGGCAAGGGCAAGGGCGTGTACAAGTTTGCTATGGCCATCAGCCCCCTGGACTGCATGGGCTGCACCGTGTGTGCCGGCGTGTGTCCCACCAAGGCTCTGACCATGGTGCCTCAGGAGCAGGAGGCTGCTCAGCAGGAGGTCTTCAACTACATGGTGGAGAAGGTTTCCGCCAAGGCCGATGTGACCGACCTGACCGTGAAGGGCAGCCAGTTCAAGAAGCCTCTGCTCGAGTTCTCCGGCTCCTGCGCCGGCTGCGCCGAGACCTCTTATGCTCGCCTGATCACCCAGCTGTTCGGCGATCGGATGTATATCTCCAACGCCACCGGCTGTTCCTCCATCTGGGGCGGCCCCGCTGCTACTTCTCCCTACACCACCACTGCCGAGGGCAAGGGTCCCGCTTGGGCCAACTCCCTGTTCGAGGATAACGCCGAGCACGGCCTGGGCATGTATCTGGGCCAGAAGGCTATCCGTGAGCGCCTGATCACCAAGCTGGAGGCCATGGCTGCTGCCGAGGCTACTCCCGCTGAGGCCAAGGCTGCCATCCAGGCCTTCCTGGACACCAAGGACGACGGCGCTGCCAACGGCGAGGCCACCAAGGCTCTGGTTGCTGAGCTGGAGAAGGGCGCTGCTGCCGGCTGCGAGGACTGCAAGTACGTCCTGGCTGAGAAGGAGTACCTGAACAAGAAGTCCGTGTGGATCTTCGGCGGCGACGGCTGGGCCTACGACATCGGCTTCGGCGGCGTGGACCACGTGCTGGCTTCCGGTGAGGACGTCAACGTGTTCGTCTTCGATACCGAGGTGTACTCCAACACCGGTGGACAGGCTTCCAAGTCCTCCAACATCGGCCAGGTGGCTCAGTTCGCTGCTGCCGGTAAGACCGTTGCCAAGAAGAGCCTGGCTGAGATCGCCATGACTTACGGCTACGTCTATGTGGCTCAGATCGCCATGGGCGCCAACATGAACCAGACTCTGAAGGCCATTGCTGAGGCTGAGGCCTATCACGGTCCTTCCCTGATCATCGGCTACGCTCCCTGCGAGATGCACTCCATCAAGGGCGGCATGGCTAACTGCCAGGCCGAGATGAAGAAGGCTGTTGAGTGCGGCTACTGGAACCTGTTCCGGTTCAACCCCGCTCTGAAGGCCGAGGGCAAGAACCCCTTCACCCTGGACTCCAAGGCTCCCGCTGGCGGCTATCAGGAGTTCCTGATGAACGAGGCTCGTTACTCCAGCCTGACCCGGTCCTTCCCCGACCGTGCCAAGGAGCTCTTCGCTCTCAACGAGGAGACCGCCAAGGCCCGTTACGAGAAGCTGATCCGGATGCAGAAGATGTACGAGGTCTAATCGATCTTAAATTAAAAAGTGCCGCAGGAGCTTACTCCTGCGGCACTTTTTATATGGTTTGGAATATGTAAAACCTTTTTGTATATTGGACAAAGAAATGACACAGCGGCATGGAATTTATTCCGTGCCGCTGCCTATTTCGGGCAAAAAAGTCGCCGCAAGCGTTGTAACGCTTGCGGCGATATGGCGCAGCGGGAGGGATTCGAACCCTCGTGCGATTGCTCGCAAACTGATTTCGAGTCAGCCCCGTTATGACCACTTCGATACCGCTGCATATAGAGATCAGTCTGTCATAAATCAGACTATACCATAGAATAGCAGAACGGGCGGAAGAAATCAAGAGAAACCCTAAAAAATCTAAGGTGTTTCAAAATTGTATTCAGGTGTGGACCAGAGGGTCACTTGTATTTTAGAATAAATCCTGATACAATACCCAAAACTTTTGGAAAATGAGGAGGCAACATGGAACAGTACCGGGTAGTGGATACTCCTCAGGGAGCGCTGACTTACCTGCTGGTGAAAAAGCGGGTCAAAAATCTGAATCTGCGGCTTAACCGTCAAGGACAAGCGATTTTGTCTGTACCTCTTCGCTGCCCCGAGGAGCAGGCGGACCAGTTTATTCGTGAGAAAAGCGGCTGGATTTTGCGCAATCAACCTGCGCCCCAATCTCAGCCGCTGCCGCCGCCGGTAGATCGGGAGGAATGTAAGCGGCTGCTGGGAGAGGCGGTGCTTCGGGTCTATCCATTGGTATCGGATGCGGGAGTGCCGCTGCCTCAGGTGCGGGTACGGAAGATGAAAAGCCAGTGGGGAAATTGCCACTACCGCCAGGGATACATTACGTTAAATAGCGCTCTGGCCCGCTGTCCCCAGGAACTGCGAGACTATGTAGCCCTCCATGAACTGGTCCACTTTCTCCACCACGACCACGGTCCAGGCTTTTATGCTGCCATGGATATCCGGATGCCGGACTGGCGGCGGCGTCGCAAGGCTCTGCGGGAGTATATATGTGCGTTAGATGAGTAAATTCTTTATCAACAAAAATTTATTGAAAAACAATAAATAAATATTGACATTCAAAACAGAGGACGCTAGAATAGCCTCAAAGACAAGGAGGGCTTTCTATGGGTAAGAGTAATGTGGAAAAATTGGCTCGCTTGCTGAAAGGGCTTGTGCTGGCGGTTTTTATCTGTAATCTTATCGCCTTATTCTTCGTTCCCTGTGTCGTTTTGCTGTCTCCACTGGGGCTGTTTCAGCAGTTAGCGGACCGGATCTTGCACCTGCTGCAGATCCGCCCCTTTGGCGAGGATGACGTCTATGTGCCTATGCTGGGATTGGCATTCGTTGCTTGGGCAGAGATCTGGAAAGACTGGGTCCACGTAGCATATTCCGCGTTTTTGCTCCTGTGCGGCGGCTGCACCGCGATGATCTTAAACCGGGCAAACCGCATTTTGAATACCATCCTAAAAACAAGTCCCTTTGTGCGGGAAAACGCGAGAGCCATGAAACAGGCGGCCGTTTGCTGCTGGGTGATTTCCAGTGCTGCTGTGGTGCGTGTTGTGGCGGAAATCGTAGCACTTCGGAACGTAGCGCCTTTGATCACCTATAATGCGGTGGCGATTCCTATTTTCTTTATGGCCGGTTTGCTGTTTCTGGTCATGTCCGCCCTATTTGGTCAGGCGGCGGAGCTGAAAGAGGACCAGGATCTGACCATTTAAGGAGGGATGTTCCGTGGGGATTGTAGTAAATCTGGATGTGATGATGGCCAAACGGAAGATGTCCCTGGGAGAACTGGCCCAGAAAGTAGATATTACCATGGCCAACTTGTCTATTCTAAAAAACAACAAGGCACGGGCGGTACGTTTTTCCACTCTGGAGGCCATCTGCAAGGCGCTGGACTGCCAGCCGGGAGACATTTTGGAGTATGTCCCTGATGAGGAGGGGTGAGCCGTGGCTCTGATGTATTTGCTCCTGTATTTGTTCCTCTTGTTGGGTATTTGCTCCGTCTTTCTGTGGCTGCCTGCACTGGGAGTGGGGATCGGGTTACTGGTTCTCCGGCCAAGTTGCCGGCGGAAGCTGGGCGTGCTGTTTGGCCTTTGGGGTCTGTCTATGGTCCTGCTTTTGGGGACAGCTTGGGCAGAGTCGAACGTAAGCGTCCGGCTGCGAAACTGGGTATACACTGTGCCGGTATATTTCTGGGGAGCAGTATCGATTGTACTGCTGATTGCCGTAGCCTGGTACGCCGTACAGCACTTTCCCGCGAAATGGATTGGCTGCCTTGTAAAAATAGGATGTGCACTGTCTCTGTTTGCTGTGTTTTTGGTGGGATTTTTCTATTTGGTGTTGATTACCCGGACGGAAGAGATGGGGACTTGGCAGGGGCAGCAGGTAGTTATGCAGAAGTCTTCCTTTCGGGATGCCACCTACTCCTATTACCGCTACAATGGGCCCTTCCTGCTGGGAGAATCTCTGGGGTGGTCGGAAATCCCATGGGATATTCCGGAGTACAGATGACGCAGCTTGGTGTACTGATTCTAAGTGTGATAGGTAGGAGTTAAAACGATCATGCTGGATATTACGTTGGGCGTACTTGTTTTGGGCTGGATCGGGGCATGTATTTGCTGTTTCAGAGCCCCCCAGGGTGTATTTCGACGGGCTGGGATCAGCGCAATGGGAGTGCTGGTTGGAACTGTGGCGATCTGGCAGGGTGGGAACAACGTGTTGGAAAAATTTGATTTGACCTGGCGCAGTTGGGTGAATACGTGTTTTCTGGTCGTGATGATACTGCCCTGTCTGGCGATTCCCATATGTGCTGCGGGCTGTATGTACAAAAGAAAGCAATGGCTCTTTCAAATGATGTGTCTGCTATGTGTCGCAGAGCTGCTAATCGGCGGCTGGTGGGGAATGTTTTTCGCGGCACTTTCTTATCAGCCGGAGCGGGATATTGTCTGGGAGGGAAGGGCCTTGGTGGAAGAGGACCAGGGGTTTCTTGGAACACGTTTTGCATATTACCCCAGGGTAGGACCGTTGTTCAAGGGCAAAGAAAACGTCTATGTTACATATGAAATGGACAAACGGCTGTGCCTGGACTAATAAGCACAGAACGCATGGCAGAGGTAACGGAAACAAAGGAGAAACCTTATGAAGCGGCGCTGGAAACTTCTTGGAGCAGTTTGCGTCTTACTGACAGGGGTTACTTTTCTTTGCGCACCCTGGCAGACGGATCAAAAATCCCAGGTGGAACGGCAATTCCACGCTGACCTGGAAGAACTGACTCAAACCGCAGAATTAGTCCTGGCAGGGCAGGAGGCGGAGGCGCCTTCCGGCTGGCGGAATGTGAGCCGGTTTGACGATGTAGTCTGCTTTGACTATGGCGGGTGGGGATTTGGTTCGTCTACCCGGTATTGGGGTGTAAATTATGTGACAGACAATCGTTTGGTAGGATTTCAGGGAATGTCTATGGAGGGAGCGGTTCCCGATGGCGAAGGTTGGCTCTGGGAAGAGAATCCAGGAGATAACCGCTGCTATGTGGAACCGTTGGCTCCGTGCTGGTACTATTTTGAGATGAAATTCTAAAGAGTAGATGCCTAGGAGGAGACATGAAAAAGCGCTTCTTTCTTTTGATACCCGCGGCAGTGATTGTGGCATGTGTCGCTTTGTGGGCTGTTTCCAGCGCTTCGGGGACTAAGGGACATCTGGAGAGTCGGCTGGGCCTGTCTTTCCCCACAGGGACCGAGATCGTCTGTGAGGACAGCCACGGAGGCTTTCATGGCGACGGAGTGCTGGCTGCAGTTGTACGGATCCCGAATTCCCAGGCGGGGGAGAGCACGGTGCAGTCGATTGCAAAGCAGTGGACACCTCTTCCAGTAGAGGAAGACTGGATGGAGCAGTTCCAGTCGGCCTGGACGGACTATGGAAAAACACTGGGGACACTTCCTCAGAACACAGAAGGGTTCTGGTTTTACCGAGACCGGCACAAAGAGCGGTATGGCGAGGTCTGTGCCTACAATCCGGTGATGCAAAACTGCACCTTTGCCATGTTGGATGCGGAGACAGGACTGCTGTACGTCCTGGAAGTGGACTGCTGAATAAGGAGGACAACATGAAAAAAAGTTGTGTCCTGTTGTCAGGATTGTTGTTGGCCCTGAATGTGGCCGGCTGCGCCGGTTCGAATCGCGCTCTGGGGGAGCAAACGCCGGATCTGGTGGTGTATAATGACAGTACGGCCATCATTGGCTCTATTACCGTCAGCTCCGACCAGGAGAGTCAGGGCGTGACCATGGCGGATGGCAGCCCTCTGGAGCGTGGAGAATCCTACGGGTTTGAGGTGTCGGAGACGGGGCGGGTCATGGTGGAACTGTGGGATATGGATGAGCACAGTCTTGGCCGCTGTCAGGTGAAGATGGAGCAAGGACCTGTACGGGTTACACTGGATGACAAACTGGGCCTGTTGGTACAGGCAGAGCAGGAGGTAAAATGAAGCGAAGCCACAAAAAAAGACTCTTTGGTGCAGCGGCCCTGGCTGGGGCAGCTTTTCTGGGAACCTGTATCTGGGCACTGCAGAGCACGCTTGGGGTCAGCCAATATGAAGTTGCGCTGCCCCAGGGGATGGAAGGATTGGACGGGTACCGGATCGTCCAGATCGCGGACCTGCACAGTGCAAAGCTGGATCAGGAACTGGAGCAGGCACTGGAACAGCTCCAGCCCCATTTGATCGTGATGACCGGCGACCTGGTGAACCGGGAGGACAGGGACTTTTCCCAGGCTCTGGCTACGGCGGCGCTGGCCGTCCGTTTTGCCCCTACTTACTTTGTCCGGGGCAACCACGAGGTGGATAATCCGGACTATGCCATCCTGCGCCAGGGGCTGGAGGAGGCTGGAGTCACCATTCTGGAGGACAAAGGCGTGGTGCTGGAGTACCATGGTGCGTCTTTGAATTTGGTGGGGGTCAAGGATGTGACCGCCTATTCGGGAAGCCGGACGGAGGCCATCCGCGCCATGGGACAGACAGCCAGCAAGCAGTTTGTGGACGGGGCTTACCATGTGCTGCTCTCCCACCGGCCCAGCCTGCTGGAGACCTACGGGGCCTGCGGGGCAGACCTGGTGTTCTCCGGTCACGCCCACGGAGGACAGGTGCGCCTGCCAGTGCTTGGAGCGGTGTTTGCTCCGGATCAGGGGCTTTGGCCGCAGGTGACGGCGGGGGTCCATACCGCCGGGCAGACCCAGGTGGTGGTCAGCCGGGGACTGGGCAACGGAACCCCTTTCCCTCGTCTGTGGAACGGTCCGGAGCTGGTGGCGGTTACCCTGCGCGCGCAGGAGAGTTTATCTCAGAATGGTTGACAGGCTGATGCCGCTGGGTCATAATAACAGGGTGAAAACCTGCTATAATTGGGCCAAAACAGAGAAAGAAGGAACCATATGATCCAGGACATCGCTCCCCGCCATTACGACAATGCCTATCATCCCACCCAGCCCAAAGCTGGGGATCGGGTCTTTTTCTATCATGAGGGCAGCACTCTGCTCTCTGCCGCCACCGGCGAGCCCTTCACCTGGGAGGAGGTCACGGACCTCACCGGCGGTGAGACGCTGGAGACCACCTACTTCTTCCGTATCGATGAGACTGCCTTTCACTGGAGCCGGGAGGTTCCCCAGAGTGTGCTGGAGGCCGCTCTGCCGGTGAAGGATTCCCACTTCCGCTCTATGCAGCCCGGGTGGCTGGCCTTTGCAGGTATCACCGCCAGCCAGCTGCACCAGTGGTACGGAAACCACCGCTTCTGCGGCCGGTGCGGCCAGAATATGGAGCACGATAAGGTAGAGCGCGCCATGCGCTGCCCCGCCTGCGGGAATCTGGTCTATCCCACCATTTCTCCGGCTGTTATCGTGGCTGTGACTCACGGTGACCGCCTGCTGCTCACCAAGTACTCCCGCCCGGGGGCGTACCGCAACTATGCCCTCATTGCCGGTTTTGCTGAGATTGGCGAACCTCTGGAGGATACGGTGCGCCGGGAGGTTATGGAGGAAGTGGGCCTGCCGGTGAAGAACATCCGCTTCTACAAGAGCCAGCCCTGGAGCTTTTCCAGCAGCCTGCTGGCCGGATTCTACTGCGACCTGGATACCGATGATGAGACGGTGACCCTCCAGGCGGATGAACTGGGCGAGGGGACCTGGTTTGACCGGGAAAACCTGCCTGTGGGAGGCTCGGATATATCGCTGACCCGGGAGATGATCCAGCGCTTCCGGCAGGGACCGGTGTAATTACATAAGAAACGGCAAACGGCCGGCGGACAAGAGGTTCGCCGGCCGCATGTTTTTGTCCCCTAAGGCATAGAAATAGCGGGAAAGGGTGATGGTATGGGGGGCAGAAAGGGAAGCCTGTTGGAAAAGACCGCTCAGCTGCTGGACCTGCCCGCGGATGCGATGGCGGGGGTGCCCAGGCTGGAACTGGTGGGAACGGGAGAGTTGCGTATGGAGAATCACAAGGGGATTTTGGCCTATGGGAGCGAGGAGATCCATATCAGTGCCGGCTCCTATGTGGTACGGGTCACCGGACGGGAGCTGGAGCTGCGGGCTATGACGGGCCTGGAGCTGCTCATCACCGGGCAGATCGCGGACATCCGCATGGAGTAGGAGGGGGAGCATGAGGCAGGTAGAAAATCTCCTGCGGGGGACGGTGACTCTCACGGCCCGGGGAGCCTTTCCGGAGCGGCTGCTGAATCTGTGCGCCCAGGAGCAGGTGCCCTGCTGGGGGCTGGAGTGGGTGGACGAGCACGCCCTGCGGCTCATTACTCTGCGCCAGAAACTGCGGCGGCTGGAGGAGCTGGCGCAGCGTGTGGGCTGCGAGATCGAAATTGAGGACAGCAGGGGACTGCCTGCCTTCCTGCGCCGCTTCCGCAAGCGCTACGCGTTTTTGGTGGGGCTGGCACTGAGTGTGGCGGCGGTGTGTATTCTCTCCCGGTTTATTCTCACCATCCAGGTCACGGGCAATGAGCAGGTATCCTCGGCCACCATCCTCTCCCAACTGCGCCAGCAGGGGGTGCGCCCGGGGGTATACGGACCAAGTCTGGACCGCAAGAGTATTGCCCAACGTGTCTTGTTGGAGATGCCAGATCTGTCCTGGATGTCCATCAATCTCTACGGTACCCGGCTGGAGGTGGTGGTGCGGGAGGCGGTCAAGGCGCCGGAGCTGGACCGGGAGGAGGGGTACTACGATGTGGTGTCCCAGGCAGACGGGATCATCCTCCAGGTGGAGCCTCTGGCCGGAGAGGCGCTGGTAGCGGAGGGGGATACGGTAGCAAAAGGCGAGGTGGTGATTTCGGGCCTGGTCAGCATGCCGCCTCCTCAGTACAGTGACCTGCCCACCCGCTACTACCAGACCCACGCCCGGGGCCGGGTGTGGGCCAGAACATGGCGTACTCTGCGGGGTGCCATCCCTCTCCAGGCCCAGGTGAAGGAGTACACTGGGAAAGAGCGTACCCTGTGGTCGATAAGCTTTTTTGGATTTTCCCTGGATTTTTTCCGAAACAGTAGCATTCCATGGGAGTCTTATGATAAAATAACCACGGTGTACCAGGGAAGCCTCCCCGGCGGCCAGCGCCTGCCCATGATGCTTACGGCTCAGCGCTGCCGTGCCTATGAGACGCAGAGTGTGGACGTGGATGTGGAAGCGGCCCAAGCTCTGGTGGAGGAGGGACTGGAACGCCGGCTTCAGGATCTGATCGGCCCGGATGGACAGGTGTTGTCCCAAAACTTCACCGCCCGGGTGGCAGACGGGATGCTGGAAGTCACGCTGAGCGCCGAGTGCCAGGAGGAAATTGGCCAGGAGACGCCCAGTTCACGGGAAATTCCAGAGGAGGACTCCTCTGCCGAACAGGAGTAATCATACCAATGACAGAACAGACCATCAGTTTGGAGCGCTTGGAGGATACCATCAGCCTCTTTGGCTCCTTTGACGAGAATATCCGTTTGATCGAGCATGAGCTGGGGGTCTCGGTGATCAGCCGGGATTCCCAGCTGAAGGTGTCCGGGGAGGACCCGGAGCAAGTCCTATTTGCCGTGCATGCCATCGAGAACCTGATGGGCCTGACCGCACGGGGAGAGGCTATCAACGAACAGAATGTGCGATATGTCCTTCAGCTGGTGCGGGAGGGCCGGGAGCAGGAGGTACAGCAGCTGTCTGCCGGCGTGCTGTGCATCACCGCCAAGGGCAAGCCCATCAAGGCCAAGACCCTGGGCCAGAAGAAGTATGTGGAGGCTATTCAGAAGAATACAGTTACCCTGGGTATCGGTCCCGCCGGTACCGGTAAGACCTATCTGGCGGTGGCAGCGGCAGTGGCTGCCTTCCGGGCCAAGGAGATTAACCGCATCATCCTGACCCGTCCTGCTGTGGAGGCGGGAGAACGGCTGGGCTTCCTGCCCGGCGATTTGCAGAGTAAGGTAGACCCCTACCTGCGTCCCCTGTACGACGCCCTGTTTGATATGCTGGGTCCGGAGACCTATCAGAAGTATCTGGAGCGGGGAAACATTGAGGTAGCTCCCTTGGCCTACATGCGCGGTCGCACCCTGGACGACAGCTTCATTATCCTGGATGAGGCCCAGAACACCTCCCGGGAGCAGATGAAGATGTTCCTGACCCGCCTGGGCTTTGGTTCCAAGATCGTCATTACCGGCGATATTACCCAGATCGACCTGCCCGGGGACAAAGTGTCCGGCCTGCGGGAGGCCATGCGGGTGCTCAAGGGCGTGGAGGATATTGCCATCTGCCGTCTCAATGAGAGCGATGTGGTCCGCCATGTGATCGTGCAGCGCATCATCAAGGCCTATGAGGTGGACGAGGAGCGCAAGAATAAAAAGGAGAACCGGAGATGACCCGGCTGTCCCTTTGGGGCTATGAGTTGGAGGTGGATGAACAGGCCACCCGAGCTTGGTATGCTCAGGCGGAGGAGTGGAGCTGTACCTGCGGACACTGCCGCAATTTCCTGGCTTTGGCCAAGGAACGGAAGCTGCCGGAGGAGATCCTGCATATCCTGGACAGCCTGTCCATCCCGGCGGAGAAGGCCACGTATGTGTGCGAACTCTACCACGACGAAAGCTGGGAAAAGAAGGGACTTCTCTACGAGATCAGCTGGCGCGTGGCGGGCACGGTGGTCCAAACGCCGGAGAAGAAACAGAATAACGGCACCGCCTGGGGCCCACCGGTCGTATTCCCCACATTTCAGATGATGGTGGGCCATGAGTGTTACAATATCCAGCCTGAGTTCCCTGAGCCGAGCTTTGACCTGGACATCAGTTTGTACCTGCCTTGGGTGCTGGACGAGCCCTTAGATGGGCCAGAGGAGGAGACAACATTGAACCACGAGATCATCATTGAGACCGAGGTGGACGGAGCGGAGGAGTATGCCGACCTGCTGCGGCAGGTGATTCCTGCCGCCCTGGCTGCTGAGGGAGTGGATGTGCCCTGCGAGGTGGACGTGCTGTTCACCGATGATGAGGGCATCCATCAGATCAACCTGGAGCAACGTGAGGTGGACCGGCCCACGGATGTGCTCTCCTTTCCCATGTTTGACCTTCAGCCCGGGGAACACCCCACCCAGGAGGACGCCGACCCCGGCGACAACCTGGTTCCTCTGGGAGATATGGTGATCTCCCTGGAGCGGGCAAAGGCTCAGGGAGAGGAGTACGGCCACGGCACCCGCCGGGAGGTGGCCTACCTGGCTGTCCACTCGGTGCTCCACCTGTTGGGATACGACCATATGGACGAGGGCCCCATGAAAAAGCAAATGCGCCAGCGAGAGGAAGAAATTTTGGGAACGCTGGGCATTGTGAGAGAATAACACGCGGCCAATTGCTCAAGCCGCAGAAAGAAAGTTGAGGATCAATTTATGGAAATCAAAAAGTCAGGTATCATCACCCTGTGCGGACGGCCCAACGTGGGCAAGTCCACTCTGACCAATGCTCTGGTGGGGGAGAAGGTGGCCATCGTCACCAATAAGCCCCAGACCACCCGCAACCGAATTACCGCCATTTTGAACCGGGGAGAGAGCCAGTTCGTCTTTGTGGACACCCCCGGTCTCCATAAGGCACGCACCCGCCTGGGCGACTACATGGTGAATGTAGTCAAGGAGAGCGTGGCCGACGTGGATGGCATCATGCTGCTGGTGGAGCCCATTCCCAATATCGGCGCGCCCGAGCAGCAGCTCATCGACCGCATCAAAACTCTGGGCTGCCCCTCTGTGCTGGTCATCAACAAGGTGGATACTCTGGAGCAGAAGGAAAAGCTGCTGGAGGTCATCCAGGTCTACACTCAGGCCCACGACTTTACCGCCGTGGTGCCCATCTCCGCCAAAACCGGTGAGGGTGTGGACGAGCTGCTGAACGTGTTGGAGGGCTTCCTGCCCAACGGCCCCCAGCTCTTCCCCGAGGGCATGGTGTCCGACCAGCCCGAGCGGCAGATGATGGCGGAGATTTTAAGAGAGAAGCTGCTCCTTTGCTTGGACAAGGAGATTCCCCACGGCACCGCCGTGGAGATCACCAAGTTCTCTGAGCGGGACGACGAGGTCATCGAGATCGACGCCACTATTTACTGCGAAAAGAACAGCCACAAGGGTATTATCATCGGCAAGGGCGGCTCCATGCTGAAAAAAGTGTCCTCCCTGGCCCGGCAGGACATGGAGCGGTTTATGGGCACCAAGGTGTATCTCCAGACCTGGGTCAAGGTAAAAGAAAATTGGAGAGATAACATCAACCTCATTCACAATTTCGGCTATCGGGACGAATAAACAAAACCTTCCATCTATAAATTTCGACTCCTTCCGCCATACTAAGGCCAGAAACAGAAAACGGAGGGACGGACATGGATGGAATGTGGGAACTGTTTTTTGCCACCGGGCTGCCTCAGGCCTACCTGGCTGCCCGGCGGGAGAAGCCGCAGGGCCGTTCTGAACCGACCTTGCCGCCCCGAAACGGGGAGACCATTTCCTCGCTGCCCCCACCGTGGCAGTGAGACTGGGGCCCGCTCCGACTGGAGCGGGCCCATCGTACATAAAAGGAGCGTTTGACCATGCATCTGCACACCAAAGCCCTGGTTCTGCGGGAGACAGCGTATAAGGAATCGGACAAGATCCTCACCCTGCTCACTCAGGAGCAGGGAAAGCTCACCGCCTCTGCCCGGGGCTGCCGCCGGAAAGGCAGTCCTCTGGCTGCGGGCAGTCAGCTGCTGGTGTGGTCGGATTTCATCCTCTATGAGTACCAGGGCCGCTGGAGCGTGAAAGAGGCCGAGGTGGAGCGGGAGTTTCGCGGCATGCGGGAGGATTTGGACAAGTTCTCTCTGGGCTGCTACTTCGGTGAGGTGACCCAGGCGCTGGCCCTGGAGGGGCTGCCCAGTCCGGAGCTGCTGTCCCTCATTTTAAACAGCCTCCACGCCCTTGACCGGTTGGACCGCCCTCTGGCCCTGGTGAAGGGAGCCTTTGAGCTGCGTGCCATGTGTCTGGCGGGGTACGAGCCGGTGCTGGATGCCTGTGCGGTGTGCGGTTGCCAGCCGGAGGAACCCCGGTTCCACCTGCGGGAAGGGGTGCTCCACTGTGCCCGCTGCCGCGGCGAGGTGGGGGACGGGGTGTCCATGCCTCTGGATCAGGGGGCGCTAGCCGCCATGCGCCATGTGGCCTACGGAGACCCCAAACGGCTATTTTCCTTCCAGCTGGAGGAGAAGAGTCTGTCCGCCTTTGCCGATGTGGCCGAGGCCTATCTGCTTACCCAGCTGGAGCGGGGCTTCAGTACCCTGGACTTTTACAAATCGCTGCGGTTGAGTTAAAAAGAGCCGTTGGAACCAAGGTTCCAACGGCTCTTTTGCTTAGGCCATGAGTTCTTCCATCTCGTCCAGCAGACGGCCGAACTGGTCCAGGGCGTCCTGGATGGGCTGGGGGGAGGCCATGTCCACCCCGGCGCCCTTCAGCAGGTCGATGGGGTCCTGGCTGCACCCGCCGGACAGGAAGGTGAGGTAGTCCTGAACCGCCTGGGGACCGCCGGTGAGAATGCGGTTTGCCAGGGCGATGGCAGCGGAGTAGCCGGTGGCGTACTGGAAGACGTAGTAGTTGTAGTAGAAGTGGGGGATACGGGACCACTCCAGAGCGATCTGGGGGTCGGAGACCATGTCCGGGCCGAAATAGGCCTCGTTGAGGGCCTTGTATTCCCGGCAGAGAAGCTCCTCAGTCAGGGTCTCGCCCTGAGCCACCAGCTCGCCCATGCGCAGTTCAAACTCCGCGAACATGGTCTGGCGGTACAGGGTGCCCTTAAACTGCTCCAGGAAGTGGTTAATGAGCCAGGCCCGGCGGCGCTTGTCGTCGGTCTGCTTGAGCAGATGCTCCATGAGCAGGGCCTCGTTGCAGGTGGAGGCCACCTCGGCCACGAAAATCACATAGTCCCGATAGACGGTGGGCTGGGTGCGGTTGGAGAGGTAGGAGTGGACGGCGTGGCCCAGCTCATGGGCCAGGGTGAACATGCTGTCCAGGTCATCCTGGTAGTTGAGCAGAATATAGGGGTGGACCAGGGCGCCCGACATATAGCCGCCGGAGCGCTTACCCACGTTCTCGTACACATCGATCCAACGGTTGTCCAGAGCCTGGCGGATAATGGCCTGGTACTCCGCACCCAGAGGGGCTACCGCCTGGTAGACGGTCTCCTTGGCCTGTTCATAGGGGATTTCCGCCTCGACGCCGGATACCATGGGGGCGTACACGTCGTACATGTGGAGTTCCTCCACCCCCAGCAGCTTTTTCCGCAGACGCACATAGCGGTGCATCTTGTCCAGATTGGCCCGGACGGTGGAAATGAGGTTATGATAGACCTCCTCGGGGACGTGGGTGCCGTCCAGAGAGGCAGCTAAGGCGCTGGGGTAGCGGCGCGCCTTGGAGAAGAACTGGAGCTGCTTGACCTGGGCGGCTAGAGTGGCGGCCAGGGTGTTTTTCATACCGCCGTAGACGGAGTACAGGTTTTCAAAGGCGGATTTCCGCAATGCCCGGTCGGAGCTGGACATGAGCAGGGTATAGGAGCCGTTGGAGAGGGGGTGGGCCTGCCCCTGACCGTCCACCGCGTCGGGGAAGGTGAGGTCGGCGTCGGTGAGCTTAGAGAAGATGTCATCGGGGGCCTGGGACAGTTCCCCAGCGGCAGCCAGCAGCTGCTCCTCTGCCTGGGACAGGGTGTGGGGACGACGGCGCTGGATGTTGTGGAAGTAGCGGCGGTAGAGGGTGAGCTCGGGGAGCTGGGCATAAAATTCCTCCAGACGCTCCTCGGGCAGAGCCAGCAGCTCAGGCACCTCAAAGGCGGTGGCACGCACCAGCTCCACATACTGGGTGGAGATCTGGCCCACCATGGCCTGGTAGGTAGCTACCCGGGTGTCCTCGTCGCTTTTCCGCTGGGCATAGTCCATGAGCTTGCTGAGCATCTCTCCGGCCTGCTGCTCCAAGGTGACAAAGTCGTAGAGGGTCTGGGCGCTCTCGCCCAGACGGCCGGCATAGCCCTCCAGCTTTTGGGTGAGGGATTTCAGAGTTTGGAACTCCTCCTTCCAGGCTTCATCAGTGGGGTAGAGGTCGGCGGTGTTCCAGGTATACTCCTGAGGGATGGCATCCCGCTGGGGGATGGATTTTTGTTTTGACATAGGGAACCTCCTGATCCATGGGGCTTAAGCCCCGGCATTTTTAATAGTATGGTAGCACGGGGCAAAAAATATGGCAACGGTTTTTCCAAAACAGACTGGGAGGGGTTGACAAACCGAGGATAGGTGTTTATTATTACGTTAATACTTTAGCGAACTAGTGAAATAAACAAGGAGGCCTACCTATGTCCACCTTTTTCAGCGGTGCACTGAAAAATCTTGCGCCTTACACCCCTGGTGAGCAGCCCCAAGATCAGCAGTATGTGAAGCTCAACACCAACGAATCCCCCTATCCCCCCTCGGCTGGGGTAATCACTGCCCTCAATGCCAAAGAGGCCTCCGACCTGCGCCTGTATTCCGATCCCGAGTGCAAGGAGCTGAAAAAGGCCCTGGCAGACTATTACAAGGTGGAGCCGGAGAACATCTATGTGGGCAACGGCTCCGACGAGGCACTGAACTTTGCCTTCCTCTCCTATGCCACCGACGGCCGAGGGGTGGCCTTCGCTGACATCACCTACGGGTTCTATCCCGTGTTTGCTGACCTCTACCACATTCCCGTGCAGATTGTTCCCTTGAAATCCGACTTTTCCATCGCCCCTGAGGACTACTACGGTCTCAATAAGACTATCGTCATTGCCAACCCCAATGCCCCTACCGGCATGGCCCTGAGCCGAGACGCCATCGAGGGTATCGTCAAGGCCAACCCGGACAGCGTGGTGGTGGTGGATGAGGCCTATGTGGACTTCGGAGCAGAGAGCTGTGTGGAGCTGACCAAGACTTACCCCAACCTGCTGGTGGTGCAGACTTACTCCAAGTCCCGCTCCATGGCAGGAGCCCGGCTGGGCTACGCCATCGGTAATGCGGAGCTCATCCGGGACCTGGAGACGGTGAAGTTTTCCACTAACCCCTATAACGTAAACCGGCTGACTCTGCGGGCGGGCGTACAGGCCATCGCCGAGCAGGATTACTACACGGAAAACTGTAAGAAGATCATGGCCACCCGGGCCTATACCAAGGAAAAGCTGGAGAAGCTGGGCTTTACCGTGCTGGACTCCCGCTCCAACTTCCTGTTTGCCAGGAAGCCGGGTACTGACGGCGGAGCGATCTACCGCGGCCTCAAGGAGCGGGGCGTTCTGGTGCGTCACTTTGACAAGGACCCCATCCGGGATTATAATCGCATTACCATCGGTACCCAGGAGCAGATGGATATTTTCCTGACGAAGCTGGAGGAGCTGCTATGAGAACCGCTTCTGTTGCCCGCAAAACAAACGAGACCGACATTCGCCTGTCCCTCAACCTGGACGGCACGGGAAAGAGCACCGTGGAGAGCGGTGTGGGTTTTCTGGACCACATGCTCACCCTGCTGGCCCGCCACGGCGGACTGGACCTGGATGTCACTTGCCACGGGGATACCCAGGTGGATGACCACCACAGCGTGGAGGACATCGGTATTGCCATGGGAGACGCTTTTGCCCAGGCACTAGGAGATAAGCGGGGGATCAACCGCTACGCCTCCCTCCACCTGCCCATGGATGAGGCTTTGATTTTGTGTGCTGTTGATATCTCTGGCCGGGGAGGCTACTACGACGGTCTGGAGATCCCTACCGAGAAGATCGGCACGTTTGATACCCAGTTGGTGTATGAGTTTATGGAAGGGTTTGCAAAGCACGCCGGCCTCACCCTCCACCTGCGCCAGGTCTGCGGCCGCAACTCCCACCATATCGTAGAGGGGGCCTTCAAGGCTCTGGGCCGGGCACTGCGCCAGGCGGTGGCCATCGACCCCCGGTTTGAAACGGAAATTCCATCCACCAAAGGGATGCTGTAAGCGAGGAAGGATCAATGCTGGAAGAACAACTCAACGGGCTGTACGAACAGTACGGCTATCGCAAATTTCGTATGTCCAAGTTTGAGGACTATGACCTGTACGCACAGAACAAGAACTTTTTGAAAAGCGGACATATCATTACCTTTACCGATGTGGACGGCGAGTTAAAGGCGCTTAAGCCCGATATTACCCTGTCCATTATGAAGAACAACAATGGCAGCAGCGAGAAGGTCTACTACAATGAGAACGTCTACCGAGACATGGGGGGCACCTTTAAGGAGATCCTCCAGGTGGGAGTGGAGTCGGTAGGCCAGCTGGACCCCTACGCCGAGGCGGAGGTCATTGCCCTGGCTGCCAAATCCCTGGAGCTGCTTTCCGAGGACTGTGTACTGGATCTGTCTGATGTGAGTTTTGTCTCGTGCCTGTTGGACGATATGGCCCTCTCAGGTCAGGTACGGGAGCAGGTGCTGGAGTTTATTGCCCAGAAGAATGCCCCCGGTGTCCAGGCTCTGGCCGACCGGGGGCTGATTACCATAGAGAATGCCCAGACCATCGCCCGGCTTATGTCCATCTACGCCCCTCTGCGGCAGGGAATTGACCAGGCCGGACAGTTGGCCCGGAATGATGCCTCCTGGGACGCCCTGCGGCAGCTGTCTCTGGTGGCCTCCATTCTGGAGGGCTTTGGCCTGGGTGAGCGGGTCCACCTGGACTTCTCCCTGGTGAACAGCATGGACTACTATAACGGAGTCATCTTCCAGGGTTTCCTTCAAAACATCCCCTTCCCGGTACTCTCCGGCGGGCGGTATGACAACCTGCCCCGGAAGATGGGCAAGCAAGTGGGAGCCATAGGTTTTGCCCTGTACATGGGGCGTCTGGAGCCCTACTTCGGCCGGGAGAAACAGTATGATGCCGATCTGATGCTTACCTACGGCCCCGACGCCGACCTGGCTGATCTGGCTGCCTTTGTGGAGAAGCTGCGTTCCCGGGGGCTGGGAGTGCGCTGCCAGCGGCAGGGCGACCCGGTTGGAGGGGTACGCTGCCGGAAGACGGAACGCTATGTCCGGGGTATGAAGCCCGAGGAGGTGCTGGTATGATCAACGTAGCCCTGCCCAAGGGACGGCTGGGGGAGAGCGCCTACGAGCGCATGGCCGCCGCCGGGTATGACTGTCCCTCCATTTTAGAGAAGAATCGGAAGCTCACCTTTGAAAATCCGGAAAAAGGGGTGCGCTATTTTTGGGTCAAGCCCTCCGACGTAAGCATCTATGTGGAGCGGGGCGCCGCCGATGTGGGCATCGCAGGCAAGGACATTTTGCTGGAGTACCGCCCCGATGTATATGAACTGTTGGATCTGAAGATGGGCAAGTGCCGCATGTGCGTGGCCGGTCCGGAGGATTTTTATGACGATCCCAACCGGCAGCTTCGGGTAGCCACCAAGTTCCCTCACATTGCCACGGAGTATTACGATTCCCGCTCCCGGGACATCGATATCATCAAATTGAACGGTTCCATCGAGCTGGCTCCTATCCTGGGCCTGTCCGATGTGATCGTGGATATTGTGGAGACGGGCAAAACTTTGTTGGAAAACCACCTGGCTCCCCTGGAGACCATCGTGGATATCAGCGCCCGGTTTATCTGCAATAAGGTGAGCTATAAGTTTAAGCACGAGGAAATCATCCGGCTGCGGGACGCGCTGGAACGGGATCTGTGAGGCGGCTTATGATCAAGATTTATGATATGAATGAAGTGCGGGACCAGGATATCTTCCTGCGCCACGACGCGGTAAAGGATGTGTCTCAGCCGGTGGCGGAGATTATCCGCCGGGTGCGGGCCGAGGGAGACGCCGCCCTCTACCACTACGCCCGGGAGTTTGATAAGGTGGAGCTGTCTGCCCTGGCTGTGACGGAGCAGGAGCTGGACGAGGCCCTGGCCGCCGAGGAGCCGGAGTTTCTGGCCGTGCTGGAGCAGGCGGCGAAGAATATCCGGGCCTACCACGCCAAGCAGAAGCGGCAGAGCTTTGTGATGGAAGAAAAAGAGGGGGTCATTCTGGGGCAGAAGATCATGCCCCTGGCCCGGGTGGGCATCTATGTCCCCGGCGGCACCGCCGCCTACCCCTCCACCGTGCTGATGAACGCCATCCCCGCCCATATTGCCGGGGTGGGGGAGATCGTCATGGTCACTCCGCCGGGAAAGGACGGCAAGGTGAACCCCGCCATTCTGGCCGCTGCCAAGATTGCCGGCGTTACCCAGATCTACAAGGTGGGCGGAGCCCAGGCCATCGCCGCTCTGGCCTATGGAACGGAGTCTATCCCCCAGGTGGACAAGATCGTTGGCCCCGGCAACGCCTATGTGGCCGAGGCCAAAAAGCAGGTCTTTGGGCAGGTGAACATCGACATGATTGCCGGGCCCTCCGAGGTACTGGTCATTGCCGACGGAAAGTCCAACCCCGCCTTTGTGGCCGCCGACCTCTTGAGCCAGGCGGAGCACGACAAGATGGCCTCCGCCGTGTTGGTCACTGAGAGCCGCCAGCTGGCCCAGGCGGTGGCCCAGGAGCTGGAGCGCCAGATCCCCCTGCTGGAGCGGGAGGAGATTGCCAGGGCCTCCATCGATAATAACGGCAAAATCATCGTGGCTCCCGACCTGGAGCAGGCCATCGACGTGGCCAACCGCATCGCTCCGGAGCACCTGGAGCTGTGTGTGGACAGCCCCTTTGACTATTTGAGCCAGATCAAAAACGCCGGCTCCATCTTCCTGGGCCGGTGGAACCCGGAGCCCATGGGGGACTACTTCGCCGGGCCCAACCACACTCTGCCCACCTCGGGTACCGCACGATTTTATAGCCCCCTGTCGGTGGACGATTTCATCAAAAAGTCCCAGTTCAGCTATTATACCCGTCCGGCTCTGGAGAAAGAGTACCGTCAGGTGAGCCTGTTTGCCAAGAAGGAGGGCCTTACCGCCCACGCTCGTGCGGTGGATATCCGCTTTGACGAGAAGGAGGCAGGGAAATGATCGCCATCATCGACTACGGGGTGGGCAACCTGTTCTCCCTGAAAAGTTCCCTCTCCGCCATCGGGGCGGAAGCGGTGGTCACCCGAGACCAGCAAGTGCTCAATCAGGCTGACCACATCATTCTCCCCGGCGTGGGTGCCTTCGGCGACGCGGCGGACAAGCTGCGGGAGACAGGCATGTACCAGGTGGTGCTGGATCAGGCCGCCTCGGGAAAGCCCCTGCTGGGCATCTGCCTTGGCATGCAGCTGCTGCTGGAGCGCTCCTTTGAGTACGGGGAACACCAGGGTCTGGGGCTCATCCCCGGCGAAGTGCGCCCCATCCGTCCGGTGATCCCCGCGGAGCTGGACGTGCCCCACATGGGCTGGAACGGCCTGCACTTCCCCAAAGACCGGGCGCGGAGCCCCATCTTTGCCGACCTCAATGAGGGGGACCACGTGTACTTTGTCCACTCCTTCGCCGGCTTTGACTGCGGGGACTGTTGCACTGCCACGGCGGAGTACGGCACGCAGCTCACCGCCGCCGTCCAGAAGGACAACGTGTTCGGCACCCAGTTCCACCCGGAGAAGAGCGGAGACGTGGGACTGAAAATCTTGAAGGCATTTTGCCAATGGAGGTAAGAACATGATTTTACTGCCTGCCATTGACCTGTATGAGAAAAAAGTGGTCCGCCTTACCCGGGGGGACTACGCCCAGATGACCGTCTACAACGATGACCCGGTGGCCCAGGCGAAGCTTTTTCAGGAGGCCGGAGCGCAGTGGCTCCACACCGTGGACCTGGAGGGAGCTAAGGACGGCTCCACTCCCAACTACTCGGTCATTGAGGCCATCTGCAAGGACACCAGCCTGAAGGTGGAGATCGGCGGCGGCATCCGCAGCCTGGACACCATCCAGAAGTATCTGGATGCCGGGGTGGAGCGGGTGATTCTGGGCACCAAGGCGGTGACAGATCCCGCCTTCCTGGAGGAGAGTTTAGACAAGTTCGGCAGCCACATCGCCGTGGGCGTGGACATCAAGGACGGGAAAATCGCCATCAAGGGCTGGCTGGAGACCGCTCAAGACAGCGTGGAGGATTTCTTCGCAAAACTGTGTAAGCTGGGTGTGAGCACCGTCATCTGTACCGATGTGTCCAAGGATGGCATGCTCTCTGGCACCAATGTAGATCTCTACCGTCAGCTCTCCCAGAAGTTCTCACTGGACCTCATTGCCTCTGGTGGGGTGTCCAGCCAGGAGGATTTGACGCGCCTTAAGGCGTTGGGGCTCTATGGGGCTATTCTGGGCAAGGCCCTGTACACCGGGGCGCTGGACCTGAAAACCGCTTTAAGGGAAATGGAGGGATAAGTATGGTGACCAAACGCATCATTCCCTGCCTGGATATTAAAGACGGCCGGGTGGTGAAGGGGGTCAACTTCCTGAACCTCCAGGACGTATCCAACCCGGTCAAGCTGGCCGACTACTACTCCCGCTCCGGCGCGGACGAGCTGGTCTTTTACGACATCACCGCCTCTTTTGAGGGTCGGAAGCTTTTTACCGACATCCTCACTGCTGTGGCATCCACCATCTTTATTCCCCTCACTGTGGGAGGCGGCATCAACGGTGTGGAGGACTTTGAACGGGTCCTGGCCTGTGGGGCGGACAAGGTGTCGGTGAACTCCGGGGCCATCAAGCGGCCCGAGCTCATTGGTGAGGCCGCCAAGCGCTACGGCGACCAGTGCGTGGTCCTCTCTGTGGATGCCAAGCGGGTGGACGGCAAGTACCACGTGTTCCTCAACGGTGGCCGGGTAGACACCGGCATGGATGCCCTGGAGTGGATCAAAGAGGGCGTGGACCGAGGCGCCGGTGAGGTGGTGGTCAACTCCATCGACACCGACGGTGTGAAGAAGGGCTTTGACATTGAGATGCTCCGGGATGTGAGTGCCATTGTCAAGGTGCCTGTTATTGCCTCCGGAGGCGCGGGAGGAACCCAGGACTTTGTGGACCTGTTCCGGGAGCTTCCCCAGTTGTCCGCCGGTCTGGCGGCCAGTATCTTCCACTTCGGTGAGGTGGCCATCCCCGACCTGAAGGCGGAGCTGAGACGAAACGGAGTGTGTGTGCGGATATGATCGATCTGGATACCTTGAAATTTGACGACCGGGGGCTCATCCCCGCTATCGTACAGGATGCCGAGACGGGCAAGGTGCTCACTCTGGCCTATATGAACCGGGAGTCCCTGGAGATTTCCCTGAAGCGGAAGCTTACCTGCTTTTGGTCCCGCTCCCGCCAGGAGCTGTGGCTCAAGGGGGAGACCAGCGGCAACTACCAGCACATTGTGGAGCTGCGGGCCGACTGCGACAAAGACGCCCTGCTGGTGCGGGTCAACAAAGAGGGGCCTGCCTGCCATCTGGGCACCGACTCCTGCTTTGACGGCAACCTAATTTATGAGAGCGAGGAAGACTGACATGAGTGAATTTTCTTACGAGGGGCTCTACGCCCTGCTGGAGGGGCGCAACAAAGAGCGCCCCGAGGGTTCTTATACCACCTACCTGTTTGAAAAAGGCCTGGATAAGATTCTGAAAAAGGTGGGCGAGGAGTGTACTGAGGTGATTATCGCCGCCAAGGACCAGGATCACAAGGAGACGGTCTATGAGATTGCCGACCTGGCCTACCACGTGATGGTCCTGATGGTGGCCTCCGGCATCAGCCTGGACGAGATCAAGGCGGAGTTGGCTTCCCGCCACGTCATTGACCACAAGGTGAAGCAGGAAAAGATGGCCTCTGACTTTTCTTAACATACTTTTCTTGAAAGAAAAGTAGGCAAAAGAACTTTGTGCGAAACTTCGTTTCGCCTCGGTCCTTGCCTGAAAGGAAGTACAAGTCCCTGAGGCAAGAGCCCATCAAGAACCTGCATGATTTAAGAACGTGCCACGGAAGGAGAATTCACCATGCTGCTTGGCGATTTTCACACCCACTCTACTTTGGATGACGGAAAGAGCACCCTGGAGAAGATGGCGGCGGCGGCCTATGATTTGGGGGTGACCCACTTCGGTTTTTCCGGCCATAGCTTTGAGGAGTACGGCCAGGACTTCTGCCTGCCCAAAAAGAATGTACCCATCTACCTGGAGACTGCCCGAAAACTCCAGGAGGCATATCGGGGCCGGATGGAAGTCTTTGTGGGCATGGAGCTGGACTACTTTGGGGAAAATCCCGGTGGATTGGACTATGTGATTGGTTCTGTCCACTGTGTGAAGCAGGGGGATGCAGCCTGCTATGTGGACGAGAGTGCCCAAGCCAGCCAGCGGGCGGTGGACGAGTACTTCGGCGGCGATTGGTACCGTTATACGGATGCCTACTACGACCTGGTGGCCGATCTGCCCCGAAAGACCGGGTGCCAGTGGATCGGTCATTTTGACCTGGTCACCAAGTTCAATGAACAGGCCCATACCATCGATGAGGACAGTCCCCGGTATCTGCGCCGGGCATTGGAAGCGATGGAGTACCTGGTCAAACAGGGTGTGGCCTTTGAAATCAACACCGGGGCTGTGGCCCGGGGCTACCGCACCACACCTTACCCCGGCAATGCTCTGCTGCGCCAGCTTAAGGAATTTGGCGGAGAAATCATTGTAAACTCTGATTGTCACTACGCTCCCCAGCTGTGCTTCGGCTTTGATCAGGCGGTCCAGCTGGCCCAGGCGGCGGGCTTCACCCACACCAACCTGTGGACACGAGACGGCCTGTGCCCGGTGAGCTGGGATGAATTTGGGAAGGGGAGAGAGTAAGATGCGGCTGCAAGGAGCTATTTTTCAGTTGCCCGACGCTCTGCTGAATGCGGCGGGAGTGCCCCGTAGTGGGGTGAAGGAGTTCCTATCCGTCATGAAGATGGAGGGGGTCTGGATGTATGGCGTGACCGACCAGTCTTTGGAGGAGTGCCGCCGCGCCCTGGAGGGGGCAGGACTTGCTTCCTATTTCCGAGGCCTCATGCAGGCCCAGGAGCATGGGACCGGGCTGGATGACCCTCAGGTGTACTACAAGGTGGTCAAACGCCTTCGCACAGCTCCCCGGGCTACGGCGGTTTTTACCACTGATCCGGCTGTCCTCCATGCAGCAAAGGAGGAGCACCTGTATCTGGTGTATGTAGGTCGACCTGGTAAAGACGAGGGAGCGGCCCATCAGGTGATTTCCGACTACACCGACATGACGCAAAGCACATAAAAAATCCGTGGCTGGATGGTCCAGTCACGGATTTTTTGGCGTATCAGACAAGATGCAATGTGGTACTGCCCGTCCGACGAAACCGCCTGCATGTCAGTCCGAGGGACAACGGGGCGAAACGAAGTTTCGCAGAAAGTTCTTTTGGTCCTTTTCTTTCAAGAAAAGGATCAGTGGTTGCCGGAACAGCCATGCTTATCTTCACCGCAGGTGTGGTTTCCACAGTTGTGGTCCTCGCCGTGGTGGTGGCTACACTGGGTGTCGGGATCGAAGGCCAGCTTGCCCGCCAGCAGGTCAGCTACCTTGCTGTCTGCGTCGCCGGAGACGCCGGGGTAGAGCTGAATACCCGCCTCGGCCAGGGCAGTGCGGGCGCCGCCGCCGATGCCGCCGCAGATCAGGGTGTCCACCTGATGCTGCTGAAGGAACCCAGCCAAGGCGCCGTGGCCGCTGCCGATGGCGCTGACCACCTGGGAGGAAACCACCTGGCCGTCCTGGACATCATAGAGTTTAAACTGTTCGCAGTGGCCGAAGTGCTGGAACACCTGGCCGTTTTCGTAAGTTACCGCGATTTTCATCATACAACACCTCAAACATATTGTACCGCGATTTTCGGAAAAAGCAAGGGACAGACAAATTCCACGCCCCGGGAGAGCGGTTTTGTGGTATAATGGGCTCCGCGAGACAAAAGCTGCCCGGCGCTCCGGCCGGGATACCAAGGAAAGGAAACCCTATGAACGAAAAAGAAGTGGCGGAGCTCCGCCGGCGCTTCCGGCAGGACCGGAGCGGCATTTCCCACGTACGTGGGTGCTATGTGAATCAAAACGGGGAGATCATCTCTCAGTTTGACCAGTCTCTTGGAGTCATGACCCAGGAGGAGAATGAGAAGATCCTGGGCCTGCTGAAAAAGACTCTGTCGGGGACCCTGGGCAAGAACCTGTTGGACATCACCTTTGAGACCCAGCAGGTGGTAAGCGGGGCAGAGCACAAGCTGCTCATGACCCTGCGCAATTCTCAGCTCCAGGACGAGGAGGCAGTGCAGGAATTTTTCCAGAAGGTCATTGGAGCAGTGGAGCTGGAGACCAACTATCTGGTCCTCCTGGTCCACGACGCCTACGATGTGCCCTACAAAGCTAAGGACGGGGAGGAATTGGAGGATAGCTCCTCGGAGGTCTACTCCTACATTCTGTGCAGCATCTGCCCCATCAAGGAGACCAAGCCGGCTCTCAGCTACTCGGTACAGGAAAACCAGTTCCACAACCTGTCTCCCGACTGGGTGGTGGCCCAGCCCGAGATGGGCTTCCTGTTCCCAGCCTTTGACGACCGCAGCACCAATCTCTATAACGCTCTGTATTACTCCAAGGACGTGCAGGACGTCCATGAGGCCCTGATCGATGCCCTGTTCCACACTCCGGCTCCCATGCCTGCCGAGACCCAGAAGGCCACCTTTGCCTCGGTGCTCTCTGACACCCTGGGGGAGGAGTGCAGCTACGAGGTGGTCCAGGCGGTCCACGACCAGCTGTGTGGCCTGATGGAGGACCACAAGGAGAGCCACGAGCCCCAGCCTCTGGTGGTGGGCAAGCGGGAAGTGCGTCAGGCCCTGTCGGCCAACGGGGTTTCACAGGAACATATGGATGCCTTTGAGGGAAAGTACGACGAGGCCTTCGGCGCGGATGCTCAGCTCAGCCCACGGAATCTGGTGGACCCCAAACGGGTGGAGCTGAAGACTGCCGATGTGACCATTAAGGTGAACCCCGACCGCAGCGACCTGGTCCAGACCCGGGTACTCAATGGGGTGAAGTACATCCTGGTGCGGGTGGAGGAGGGCGTAGAGCTCAACGGCGTGCCTGTCCAGATCCAAGAGTAAAAAAGAAGCGCTTCCCATCGGGAAGCGCTTCTTTTACATGCCTTCAATGAGGGCCACTTTCATATAACCCTCGTCCACGTTGATCTCCTTGACGAACTGATCCACGGCCGGGATCATGATTTCCCGCTTGCCGCCCCGCACCACATACACGTTGTTGGCGGGGGGAGTAAGGATATCATCTACCTTGCCCAGCACCTCATCAGTCTGAGCATCCCGTACCTCCAGGCCGTAGATGTCGGCCAGGAAGAAGCTCCCCTTGGGGAGATTGGCGTCGTCGCGGTCGATGTAAAGAATGGCGTTGCGCATGGCAAGAGCGCCGTTTACATCGGTGACTCCGTGGAACTTGATGATGACCATATTCTTATGAACCCGGGCCCGCTCTACTTCGATGGGCCAGTGGGTCTTGTCCACATAAAGGGTCTTAAAACGGCACAGAAAGTCGGGGGAGTCGGCCCAGGGCTGGACCCGCACCTCGCCCATCAAACCATGGACGTTGGTAACCTTTCCCACTTCCAAATACTGTTCTTTCATCCGCGGGTACCTCCTTTGGGATAAAAACACTGGCGCAGGAATTCCTGCGCCAGACGTTTTTGGGGCAAAGCCCTTTAATCGACGATCTCCACCGAGACGCGCTTACCGGACCGCTGGGCCACGGAGCGAATCAATGTGCGGATCTCTTTGGCGATGCGGCCCTGGCGACCGATCACCTTGCCGGTGTCCTCCGGAGCCACACGCAGCTCCAGAATGGTCTCGCCGTCGGCATCGATCTCCGTAACGGAGACCTGCTCCGGATGATCCACCAGATTCCGGGCCACATAGGTCAGAAGCTCTTTCATTGTGCAAGACCTCCAGCCTTAGAGTGCGCCGGCTTTTTTCAGCAGATCACGAACGGTCTCAGTGGGCTGAGCGCCGGTCTTGATCCAGGCCTGGGCGCGGTCCACGTCCACCTTCAGCTCAGCGGGGTTGACGACGGGATTGTAAGTGCCGATCTCCTCGATGAAACGGCCGTCACGGGGATAGCGGGAGTCAGCCACCACGATACGGTAGAAGGGAGCCTTCTTCGCGCCCATACGGCGCAGTCTGATCTTGACCATTTATATTCACCTCCAAAGAATTTGTTTCATATATGGAAAGCGTGTACCACGCTTCACCAACAGGGAAAGGTTAGAAGGGCAGGCCGGGCATTCCGCCGCCCATTCCGGGGAAGCCGCCCTTTTTGCCCATCAGCTTGCGCATGTTCCGGGGCATCTTTCCGCCGGAGAACTGCTTGGTGATGAGCTGGAGCATCTCAAACTGCTTGAGCAGGCGGTTTACATCCACCACCTGAGTGCCGGAACCGGCGGCAATGCGCTTTTTCCGGTTGGAGTTGAGACAGCTGGGGTTTTCCCGCTCATAGGGGGTCATGGACAGGATGATGGCTTCCATCTGCTTGAGCATACCGTCATCCATGTTGGCTCCCTCCAGGTCGGAGGCCTTCACGCCGGGGAGCATCCCGGCCAGGTCGCTGAGAGAGCCCATATTTTTGATCTGAGCCATCTGCTCATAGAAATCAGTGAGAGTAAACTTGTTTTTCCGCAGCTTCTCCTGCATCTCCAGGGCTTTCTGACGGTCGAAGTTTTGCTCTGCCTTTTCAATGAGGGAGAGCATATCGCCCATGCCCAGGATTCGGCTGGCCATACGGTCGGGGTGGAAGACCTCGATCTGGTCCAGCTTCTCACCCACGCCCACAAATTTGATGGGCTTGCCGGTGACTGCCTTGATAGATAGAGCGGCACCGCCTCGGGCGTCGCCGTCCAGCTTGGTGAGCACCACGCCGTCAATGTCCAGGGCGTCGTCGAAAGCCTTGGCGGCGTTCACCGCGTCCTGACCGATCATGGCGTCCACCACCAAGAGGATCTCGGTGGGCTCCACAGCGGCCTTGATGGCACGCAGCTCGTCCATCAGCTCCTCATCCACATGGAGGCGGCCGGCGGTGTCCAGAAACACCATGTCGTTGCCGTGCTCCTTGGCGTGAGCGATGGCGGCCTTGGCAATGTCTACCGGATTGGCCTGGCCCATCTGGAAGACGGGCAGATCCAGCTGCTGGCCCACAACCTCCAACTGCTTGATGGCGGCGGGGCGGTAGATATCACAGGCGGCCAGCAAAGGCCGCTTGCCGTTTTGCTTTTTCATGAGACCGGCCAGCTTGGCACAGTTGGTGGTCTTGCCTGCGCCCTGAAGACCTACCATCATCACAATGGTGGGGGGCTTGGAGGCGATCTCCAGCTTGGCGCTGGTGCCGCCCATCAGGTCGGTGAGCTCCTGGTTGACGATCTTAATGATCATCTGGGCGGGAGACAGGGCCTCCAGCACGTCGGCGCCAACCGCTTTTTCGGTGACCTGGGCAATGAACTGCTTGACCACCTTGTAGCTGACGTCGGCCTCCAGCAGGGCCAGACGGATTTCCCGCATGGCCTCCTTTACGTCGGCCTCGGACAGCCGTCCCTTGCCCCGCAGCTTTTTAAAGGCGGCAGAGAGCTTTTCGGTCAGTCCTTCAAATGCCATGGGTTACTCCTTCTCCATCAGCTTGGCAATGTCCTGGATCTTCACAGCCAGGGCCTCCAGCTGGGGGTCGTCGTAGCGATGGGAGCGCTCCAGAATTTCGCCGGCAGCCTGCTCGATTTCCTGCAGCTGCTTTTGCATGGCATGGAAGCGCTTGATGAGACCGGTCTTGTCTTCCAGGTCGGTGAGGATACCCTCCGCCCGGACGATCACATCCCGCACACCCTGGCGGGTGATGCCGTTATTTTCCGCGATCTCAGCCAGAGAGAGGTCCTCGTTGTAGTAGAGGTCATAAAATTCCTTCTGGCGCTCGGTGAGCACATCGCCGTAAAAGTCGTACAGCAGAGCCATACGGTATGCCTGACTCTTCAAAGGGAGGCCTCCTCTCGTAATAATGTAAAGTTCAAAAACTTTACAAGCGGAATCATACCATATTTGCCCTCGTTTGTCAACCTGAAAAATGGTTGGAAACCGGGGCGTTTTTTGGTATATTCCCCGAGAGCGGGGGCAGAATGGGAGGCAGGCGGGGCAGAGGAAAGTTTTGCTTTTCCACTAAAAGCATGGTATGATAATTTCCACGATCAGAAACGGCCATAAGCAAAACGCTGAGAGATCCCATAAGAAAGGAACTATTTGATCATGAGTGAAGTAACACGGCGGGAGCTGATGCCCGGAGTGTGGCTGCGGAGCATCCACACGGGCAAGTTCAAAAGTGCCTACCTGTCGGTGACCCTATTGACCCCTCTGGAGGCGGAGACGGCCTCGGAGAATGCCCTGATCCCTGCGGTGCTGCGCCAGGGTACGGCGGACCACCCCGACCTGGAGTCTTTGTCGGCGGCTCTGGACGAGCTGTACGGCGGCGCCATCGAGCCGGTGGTGCGAAAAAAGGGCGAGACCCAGTGCGTGGGTTTTGTGGCCAGCTTCCTGGACGACGCCTATACCCTGGAGGGAGAGACGGTCCTGGAGGGGGCGGCCGCTCTGCTGGGAGAGCTGCTGCTGCGGCCCTATACCCAGAACGGCTGTTTCTGCCCGGATTATGTCCGGGGAGAAAAGGAGAACCTCATTGCCCGGATTCGGGGTCAGATGAATGATAAGCGCCGCTATGCCACCCACCGTCTGGTGGAGGAGATGTGCCGGGAGGAGGCCTTCGGGGTCGACAAGCTGGGCGACGTGGCCCACGTGGAGACCATCACCCCCCAGAGCCTGTGGGAGCGGTATCAAACCCTGCTCGCCTCGGCCCAAATTGAGCTCTACTACTGCGGCTCCGCCAAGCCGGAGCGGGTGGAGCAGGCCATGCGCCAGGCTCTGGCCGGACTGCCGCAGGCGCGGGAGCGTTTGTGTCCGGAGTGTGAGGTAGCCCTCCATGCCGGTACAGAGCCCCGGTATGTGGAGGATCGGCTGGACGTGACCCAGGGCAAGCTGGCCATGGGCTTCCGCACCGGCGGCATCACCTGCTGGGAGGAGGACTATCCCGCCTTGACCGTCCTGAACGCCCTGTTCGGCGGCACCACCATGTCCCGGCTGTTTTTAAATGTAAGAGAGAAGCTGTCTCTCTGTTACTACGCCAGCTCCACCCTGGAGAAGATGAAGGGACTGCTGCTGGTGTCCTCGGGCATTGAGTTTGATAAGTACGACACCGCCCGGAAGGAGATCCTGGCTCAGCTGGAGTCCATCCGCCGGGGAGAGATCGAAGACTGGGAGCTGGAGGGGACCCGCAGCATCCTGATAAACGGTCACCGCAGCACCCTGGACGACCAGGGGCGGCTGGAAGAGTTCTGGCTGGGCCAGAGCGCGGCAGGTCTGGATATCGGCATCGAGGAGCTGGTGGAGGGTATCCGCCGGGTCACCCGGGAGCAGGTAGCCGCCGCAGCGCAAAAGCTGGAACTGGACACCATTTATTTCCTGAGAGGACGGGAGGGCTGACATGGAACAGCTGACATTTGACCGGGTAGGGGAGCGGATGTACCGCGAAAAGCTGGAAAACGGCCTGACCGTGTGTGTCTTCCCCAAGCCGGAGTTTCAAAAGGGCTATGCCTTCTTTGCCACCAACTACGGGGGCATGGATGTGCGCTTCTGCCTGGACGGGGTGTGGACGGACAGCCCGGCCGGAGTGGCCCACTATCTGGAGCACAAGATGTTCGACACCAAGGAGGGCAATGCCCTTCAGGATCTGGCGGCCAACGGAGCCAGCCCCAACGCATTTACCTCCAGCGCCATTACCGGATACTATTTTGAATCCACCGAGAAATTTGAGGAAAACCTGCGCATCCTTCTCTCCTTTGTCTCCCAACCCTGGTTTACCCAGGAGAGTGTGGACAAGGAGCGGGGCATCATCGGCCAGGAGATCGGCATGATCCAGGATAACCCGGACTGGAAGGTATTTACCAACCTGATGGCCGCCCTGTATCAGCACCACCCCATCCGCCTGAGCGTGGCGGGTAGTGTGGAGTCCATCGCTGAGATCACTCCCGAGACCCTTTACGCCTGCCATAAGGCTTTCTACGACCCGGCCAATATGGTCCTGTGCGTGGCAGGTCCCGTGGAGGCGGAAAAAATCTGCGACATTGCCCGGGAGATTCTGCCCAAAGAAGCGGGACCTATTGCCGGACGGGATTACGGTCCTCAGGAGCCGGAGCAGGTGGCGCAGCCTCTGATCCAAGAGACCATGGAGGTTTCTATTCCCATCTTCCAGCTGGGCTATAAGGGCGATGCCCCCCAGCGGGGCGAGGCAGGCGCTCGGCAGGAGTTGCTGGGCGAGCTGGCCTGCGAGGCTCTGCTGGGCAACTCCACCCCCTTGTATGCCCGGCTCTACCGGGAGGGGCTCATTAACCGCAATTTCTCCTACGGCTACGAGGCGGTGCCCGGCGCGGCCTTCCTGGCTGCCGGAGGCGAGTCCAAGGACCCGGAGGCGGTGCGCCAGGCGGTGCAGCAGGAGGCGGAACGTATCGTTCGGGAGGGAGTAGACCCTGACCTGTGGCGGCGTATCAAAAAGGGCAGCTACGGCGGCAAGGTGCGCAGCCTCAATTCTTTTGAAAACCTGTGCGTAGGTCAGGCCCAAAGCTTTTTTGCCGGGTCCGATCTGCTGGATTTCCCCCGCCTGTTTGACACCATTGAAAAGGCAGATGTGGAAAACCTGATTGCCCGCTGGGTGACGCCGGGGCGCACGGCCCTGTCGGTGGTCCGTCCGGGAGAGGAGGAAGCGAAATGACCCATGTAGTGACCTTCCCCGGTCTGGGACTGGAGTTTACCCTGAACCGGGTGGCCTTTACCATCCCGATTATTGACCGCCCTGTCTACTGGTACGGAATCATTATTGTCTCCGGCCTGTTGCTGGCGGTCTACCTGTGTATGCGGTGGGCGCCTCGGTTCGGTATTGTGCCCGACCACATTCTGGACATGATGCTCTTTGCCGTTCCGGCGGCCCTGGTGGCCATCCGGGCCTACTATGTGATCTTCAACCTGAGCCTATACCAGCGGGAGGATGGCTCTCTGGACTGGGCGGCCATCCTGCGTTACAGTGATGGTGGCTTGGCGATCTACGGAGCCATTATTTCCTCGGTTATCGTCCTGCTCATTTTCTGTAAGGTACGGAAAATCAATTTCCTGGCCTTTGCCGATGTTGGCGTCCACGGCCTGTTCATTGGCCAGCTCATCGGCCGGTGGGGCAACTTTATGAATGTGGAGGCCTATGGCAGCGCGACCACGCTGCCCTGGCGGATGTGCTCTGAGTCCATTGCTGCCGAGATGTTCTCCAAGGGCTATGTGGACCAGGCGGGCTATGAGGCAATTCTCAGCGGCACGCTGGGCGTCCACCCCACCTTTTTCTATGAGTCGGCCTGGAACTTTGTGGGCCTTATCCTGGTGTATTTCCTGGGGAAGAAGTGGCGGCGCTACGACGGAGAGTGCTTCCTGTTCTACCTGGCCTGGTACGGTCTGGGCCGGGCCTGGATCGAAGGCCTGCGTACTGACAGCCTTTACCTGTTTGTAGGCAGCTCCATCCGGGTATCTCAGCTGGTGGCGGCGGTTTGCTTTGTGGTGGCAGGCGGAATCCTGCTGTACAACCGCTTCCGACCCCACGACAAGAACAATCTTTACGTAAACCGCCTTAAGGCTCAGCAGGAGCAGGCGGAAGAGACAAAGGAGGACTGAACATGGCGGCCATTCATATGGACGGCAAGGCCTTGGCGGCCAAGGTGAAGGAGGAAGTGGCGGCCCAGGTGGCGGGCATGGAGCGCAAGCCCGGCCTGGCTGTGGTGCTGGTGGGAGATAACCCCGCCTCCCGTGTGTACGTAAACGGAAAGAAGAAGGACTGCGCCGAGTGCGGCATTTACAGCGAGGAGTATGCCATCCCGGCGGAAACCACCCAGCAGGAGCTGCTGGAACTGGTGGAGACCCTCAATGGCCGGGAGGACATTGACGGCATCCTGGTCCAGCTGCCTTTGCCCAAGCACCTCAACGAGAAAGAAGTGCTGCTGGCCATCCGTCCCGACAAGGATGTGGACTGCTTCCATCCCTTCAATGTGGGGCAGTTGATGATCGGCGAGCAGGGCTTCCAGCCCTGCACCCCTGCGGGCGTCATGCGCATGCTGAAGGAGTACGGCATTGACCCTGCGGGCAAGCACTGCGTGATCGTGGGCCGTTCCAACATTGTGGGCAAGCCCCAGGCCATGCTGATGCTGCGGGAGAATGCCACCGTTACCGTCTGCCACACCAAGACCCCCGACCTGAAGGCGGAGTGCCTGCGGGCGGATATCTTGGTGGCAGCGGCAGGCCGGGTAGGCCTCATCACCGGCGACATGGTGAAGGAGGGGGCCGTGGTCGTAGACGTGGCCATGAACCGCAATGAGGCGGGGAAGCTGTGCGGCGATGTGGTCTTTGAGGAAGCTGCCCAGCGGGCCTCCTACATCACCCCCGTTCCCGGCGGCGTTGGTCCCATGACCCGGGCCATGCTGATGGAGAACACCCTGTACGCGGCGAAACAGCACGGAAAACAGTAAAATACCACCGATTTTGCGCCCCTGGCTTTGGCCAGGGGCGCTTTTTTGTTGTCATAACTGTGCTCCGGTCCACATAACGTGTAGTGAACAAAGCGAAGGCGGTGAGTACCAATGAGAATGGACAACGGTCAGGCCTACCGGCAAGCGTCCCAGGTATTGCCTCTGTCTCTGCGGGGGGAGGCTCTTGATCTTCCGGAGGACAAGCAGGGCAGAGCGGAGGAGCTTCGTCTGCGAATAGGACATCCCATGACGGCGGTGTTTCCACAGGGAGAACTGTCTCTGGGGACAAACCCGGTGACCGGCCGGGACTTGGAGCAGTTGCTGGAGTTGGCCAGCCGGGCCTCCGTCCATACGGTGGCTGACCAGCTCCGCCGGGGCTACCTGACCGTGGAGGGGGGGCACCGGGTGGGACTGTGCGGCACACCGGTACTGCGGGACGGCCAGATCCACGGCCTGGGGCGGCTGTCCTCGGCGGCCATCCGGGTGGCTCGGCAGGTAACCGGGGCAGCTGCGCCGGTAGCACAAAAGCTGCTGGAACAGAGTGGAGCGCTTTGCAGCACCTTGATCCTGGCGCCCCCGGGGGCGGGCAAAACGACCTTGCTCCGGGATCTCATCCGCATGGTCTCCCACGGAGAGGGGATGGCCCCCCAGCGGGTGGCGGTGGCGGATGAGCGGGGAGAAGTGGCCGCCCTGTGGAACGGAGTGCCTCAGCTGGATGTGGGGGAACGCACCGATGTGCTGGAGGGATGCCCCAAGGCTCAGGCGCTGATGATGCTGCTGCGGGCTATGAACCCCCAGGTGCTGGCGGCAGATGAGATCACCGCTCCGGAGGACGTGGCCGCCCTCATTTCCGCGGCGGGGTGCGGAGTGAAGCTGTTGGCTACCGCCCACGGAAGTGCCCGGGAGGATCTGGCCCGCCGTCCTCTGTATCGGGAGCTGATGGCGGCCAAGGTGTTTGAGCGGTTGCTCCTGATTGAGACAAAGAACGGGCGGCGAAGTTACCGGGTGGAGGTGCTGGAGTAGATGTGGAAACTGGTGGGAGCGGTGCTGGTGGCAGCGGGCAGCGGCTGGCTGGGACTGAGCGCGGCGGCGGGGCTGACAAAACGTCTGCGGGCGGTGCAGTCTATGATTGTGGGGCTGGAGCTCATGGAGCGGGAGCTATGGGAGCGGGGGGCGGCTCTGCCGGAACTGATGGCCGCTCTGGCCCGGCGGTGTTCCCAGCCGGCGGCCGGCTTTTTCCAACGGTGCGCCGAAGGTTGTACCAGGCTGGATCAGGTTCCTTTTGGGGAGAGCTGGAGGCAGGCGGTGGACGAGCTGGAACTTCTCTCACCGGATGGCCGGGCTGCCCTGCTTCCTCTGGGGGAAGTGTTAGGCCGGTACGAGGCGGACAGTCAGCGGCAGGCTCTGGAACACGCCAGGCAGGCCTTGGAGCGGGAGGAGCAGCGTGCTCAGGAGGAGCGGCGGCGTCTGGGCCGGGTCTATCAGGCATTGGGATTGTCCGGCGGCGCGTTTCTTGTGATTTTGCTGCTGTAATGGGATAAGATCACGAAAGAGGGCATGGGTATGGATGTGGATATGATCTTTCGAATTGCCGCCATCGGCATTCTGGTGGCGGTGCTCAATCAGGTGCTGAGCAGGGCTGGGCGGGACGAGCAGGCCATGATGACCACCTTGGCGGGGCTGGTGGTGGTGCTGATGATGGTGGTGCAGGAGATCGCCGATCTGTTTGCCCTGGTCAAAACTCTGTTTCAGCTATGATAGAGGTGATGATCAAGGTAGCCGCCGGAGCGGTGACTGCTGCTGTGTGTGCCACAGTGGTACGCCGGGGCACGCCTGAACTGGGTTTCCTGCTGGCGCTGGCGGCAGGAATTTGGGTGCTGTGGACGGTGGCGGACAGCCTGAAGCTGGTGACGGATTGGATGAAATGGCTGTGTGAGCTGGCAGGGCTGGAGGACTGGTTAATTGAGCCTGTCTTTAAAACGGTGGTTCTGTCCATCCTCACCCGGCTGACCGCAGAGGTGTGCAAAAGCGCGGGGGAGAACGGTGTGGCCGCCTTCGTGGAGACGGCGGGAACCATTTTAGCCCTGGCGGTCTCTCTGCCTCTGGTGGGAGGAGTACTGAAGATGATGGAGGGGATGCTGATGTGAAGGTGCGGATCTTGGCATTGTTGGTACTGCTGCCTTTGACCGTGCTACCGGTATGCGGCGTGGATCTCTCCTTCTCTCAAGCCGACCAGGTGCTGGAGAGTGCCCAGGATTATGGCGTGTCCACGGACGGGGGACTGGACCAAGGGATACAGAATCTGCTGGAAGCGGCCGTGGATCAGTTGGGTGGATTGCTGCGCCACAGTTTGGGCACTTCATTGAAGCTGCTGGCGGTGGTACTGCTGTGCGGCCTGGCCCAGGGGCTGGAAGAGGACAAGCCTGTGGGACTGGGAGCGGTGGAACTGGCAGGAGCGCTGGCTATCACCGCTCTGACGGTGAGTGATATGACAACCATGGTGGGATTGGGGCGGGAAACTATCTCCAAGATGGGGGACTTTGCTGACCTCATTCTCCCCGCCATGGCTACGCTCACCGCCGCCACCGGCTCGGTGACTGGGGCGGCCGTGCGACAGGGGGTGACGGTCCTCTTCTCCGACCTGCTCATCACTGCCGTGGACAGCCTCTTGGTGCCGTTGGTGTACGCCTACATCGCTCTGTCCTGTGCCCAGGCCGCGTTGGGCAACGGGGGTCTGGGTAAGCTGGCGGGGCTGGTGCGTGGGACGGCGGTCTTTTTCCTCACCGCCATGCTGTTGGCCTTTACTGGTTATCTCACCGCCAGCGGGGCCATCGCCGGGTCGGTAGACGCGGCGGTGGTAAAGACCGCCCGCATGACCATCTCCCGGGCGGTGCCTGTGGTGGGAGGTATCCTCTCTGATGCGGCGGAAAGCGCTCTGGCCAGCACCAGTGTACTGCGGGGGACGGTGGGCGTGGCAGGGATGCTGGTGGTGCTGGCCATCTGCCTGACTCCATTTTTGCAGCTGGCCCTCCACTACTTGGCCTATAAGCTGGCTGCCGCCCTGGCTGGGACAGTGGATCACTCCCGGCTGGGCGCTCTGATGGACAGCATTGGCGGGGCCTTTGGTTTGCTGCTGGGCATGACGGGCAGTTGCGCTCTCATGCTGCTGCTGAGCATCGTGTCCGCCGTGTCGGCGGTAGCGCCATGATAGGGGCGCTGCGCGAGTGGCTGCTGTCGGTGACGGCGGCGGCCATCCTGTGTGCCTTGGCCCAGGGGCTGATCCCGCCTGGACCGGTGCGCCGGGTGGGGCGGCTGACAGCGGGGCTGGTGATGGCGGCGGCCTTGCTTTCTCCTCTGGCCAGTCTGAAGGGTGTGGAGCCAGAAGAATGGTTGGAGAGCTGGCAGCCTCAGGAGGAGGTACAAGAGCTGGAGCAGCAGCGGGATGAGACGATGAAAACCATCATAGAAGAGGAATGCAGTGCATATATTGTGGACAAGGCGGCCCGGTTGGGGGCAGAGTGTCAGGTGGAAGTGCTGTGTGCCCCGGAGGGGGACGGGGCATTTCTTCCATGGCAGGTCACCGTGACAGGGGATTTGACCTCCGTGCAGCGGGAACAGCTCACCCAGCAGATCCAGGAGGATCTGGGGGTGCCGCCGGAGCGCCAGCAGTATGGAACAAAGGAGGAATCACCGTGAAATTTCAATGGCCCCCAGGGCTGTCTGTCTGGAAGAAGGGGCTGGAGCGGTATGGCTATGTCCTTTTGGTGGTGGCGGTTGGAATCGTCCTGCTGCTATGGCCTCAGGGAGGAGAAAAAACGGAGTCCGCGACCCAGGAGACGGTCCAGGAGGAATTTGATCTGGAGGCGTTTGAAGAGAAGCTGGCCCATACCATCTCCCAAATCCAGGGAGCCGGAGAGGCCCAGGTGGTATTGTCCTTGCAGAGCAGCAGCCGCCAGGTGCTGGCCCAGGACAAGGAACAGGGAAGCCAAGGCGACAGCAGCACCACCACCGTGACGGTAGGCCGGGGGTCGGGCAGTCAGGATGTAGTACCCCTCCAGACGGTGGCTCCCCAGTTCCGGGGGGCACTGGTGGTATGTCCCGGCGGAGACGATCCCCAGGTGCGCCTGGCGGTGATGGAGGCGGTAGCTGCCGTCACCGGGCTGGGCAGCAATCATATTTCCGTATGCAAAAGCGCGGCCTGAGGCCGAAACTTTGAAATGAATAGGGAGGAAGTCAGCAATGAAAACAGGGAACAAGAAGGGCATGTCCCAGCTTTGGAAGCGCAACGCGGTGGTAGCGGTGATCGCCGTGTTCGTGTGTGCGGCGGTGTACTTAAACTGGAGCTATGAGCAGGAGGCAGGCAAAACGTTGGGAGAGTCCACCATGGTGGGGAAGGAAGATCCGCTGGTGTCCGGCAGCTCCAGCTCGGATAGCTCCAGTTCGTCCCAGCAGGACGACGCTGCCCAGCAGGGGGACCAGAGCGGCACCGACGGTCAGCAGACCGGCACAGAGAGCGGCGATGACTACTTTGCCAATGCCAGGCTCAACCGCCAGCAGTCCCGGGACAGCGCCCTGAGCCTGCTCCAGGATGCCGCCGCCCGGGAGGATGCGGATCAGACCCTGCGGGATGAGGCCAATCAGAGCATCCAGACCATGGCCGATTACACCGTTACCGAGGCCCAAATCGAAAACATGATCGTTGCCAAGGGGTATACCGACTGTGTGGCCTTTATTGGGGAAAACTCTCTGAGCCTGGCAGTCGCTGCGCCCGAAGGGGGACTCACCGACGCGGATACCGCTCGTATCCTGGATGTGGTCAGCCAGAATGCCGGTTTTACTGCTGACCAGGTGACCATCATCGAGGTGGAGTGAGGGCTAGAAATTTTAGGTTTTGGTTGTCAAAGACGCTCCGGCGTGGTACAATAACACCAAGTATCCTGGAAGAACTGTAACGTGAAGGAGCGTGACCATCCGTGAGCGAGAATAAGGAGTATGTCTCCCGCTCTGACGAGCTGGGCAATATCCATATTTCCGAAGAAGTGCTGGCTGGTATTGCCGCCGCCGCCGCCCTGGAGGTGGAGGGAGTCAGCGGCCTGGCCGCCAATTTGGGCAGCGATATTGCCGAACTGCTGGGAAAGAAGACCCTGGCCAAGGGCGTGCATGTGCAGATGGAAGATGAGAAGGTGACGGTGGATCTGTCCATTCTCATGTCCTACGGCAACACCATCCCCGAGGTGGGCAAGGCGGTGCAGGACGGCGTAAAGAACGCGGTGGAGTCCATGACCGGCCTGGAGATTGCCGCTGTCAATGTGAATGTGGGCGGAATTACCTTCCCGGTGAAGGCGTAATACACACAAGCAACCACAAGGCGTGCCTGGATACAAAAACCGGGCACGCCTTTTGCTGTGCAGCAGAGACACAAGGGCGAAACGGAGGAGAAAGCCATGTTGGCCAAATTCAAACAAATGCCGCTGGAGAGACAGCTGTTTATCAGCTTTGTCAGCGTCTCATCCATTTTGCTGCTTGTGACCATGGGGATCATGCTGTATGTGGATATTACCCGGCAGCTGAGGAGCATGGATGACACCATCCGCAGCAGCGCCGCCTATATTGCACAGCTGGAAACGGTGGAGGACATGCTGGAACGGGGGTATCCGGACCCGGCTGTTTCCCGGCAGCTAGACAGTCTGAGCGAGAACGTGAAGGATCTGAACGTGATCGTCATCTACAACACCAGCGGCCTGCGCTTTTATCACACCGACCGCCAGCAGAGCGGCGAGACCTTCGTGGAAGGGGAGGAGGTGCCCATCCTGGAGGGCAGCGAACCCTATATCACCACCGGATACAGCACCTATGGATCTCAGCGCCGGGCCTTCCACGCGGTGGAAAATGACCAGGGGGAGATCATCGGCTTTGTGATGACTTCTATCTTTACCTCCGATATCTGGGAGCAGAACCGGGTGATCGTGATTTATGCCCTGGTGATCCTGGGCGTGGTGCTTCTGCTGGGTGTGGGGCTGTCCCGAGGGATCGTAGCGTTGCTGCGGGGGTCTCTGAAAGGACACCATCCCACCGAACTGCTGGAACTCTATCTCAAGCAGGAAGATGTGCTCAACGCCATTGAGGATGGACTGGTGGCCACCGACCGGGAAGGAACGATCATCTTTTCCAATCAGGCTGCCCAGCGCCTTCTGGGCGCTTCCCAGGGGGAACTGGAGGGGCGGCAGCTGGAGGAGGTTTTCCCGGAGAGTGCTTGTGTCCAGGCGGCCAGCACCGGACAGACGTTCCACAACCGTTCCTGCGTGATTGGAGAACGGCAGGTACTAGCCAGCGAAGTGCCTATTCGGGGAGAAGAGAGGCTGGACGGCGTGCTGAGTGTGCTGCATGATAAGACGGAGATGATGCGGCTGTCCGATCAGCTGTCGGGTACCCGGAATATGCTGGACACCCTGCGCTTTTTCAACCACGAGTTTATGAATAAGCTCCACGTCATCCTGGGGTATCTCCAGACGGGAGAGACCGGAAAGGCCATCTCCTTCATCGTCAACAGCGGCCTTGTCTCCAGTCAGGCCATCCGGGAGACCGCCGACTGCATCCGTGCCTCCCGGCTGTGCGCTCTGGTGATCGGCAAAATGATGCACGCAGCGGAACTGGGTATCCGCCTGACGGTAGCGCCCGACAGCAGCTGCCGACCGGAAGATCTGCTGCTGGAGGAGCAGGACTGCATCACCGTGGTGGGCAATCTGCTGGAGAATGCCATTGAGGAATTGGCAAAGGGAGATGGTGAGCTGCTGGAGATCAAGCTGGGGCTATACTGCCGCCCGGACTGCAACATTATTGTCTGTGAGGATACGGGCCGGGGAATTGACCCGACGGTGCGGGAGCACGTCTTTGAAAAAGGAGTCTCCACCAAAGGAGAGGGCCGGGGCCTGGGCCTGCCCCTGGTGCGGCAGATTGTAGAGAGCTACAACGGTACCATCGACATTGTGACTGAGGCGGGGGCAGGCAGCTGCTTTACCCTGACCTTTACCAGACAGGAGGGAGCAGTATGACCTATCGGGTGCTGATTTTAGAGGACGACCCCATGGTGGCGGCCATTGACCGGCAGTATGTGGAGAGCGATCGCCATTTTCAGGTGGTGCAGGTGTGCAAGAGCGGAGGACAGGCCCTGGAGTATTTGGCACACCAGGACGTGGAGCTGATCGTGCTGGACTACTACACCCCGGAGATGAACGGGCAGGAGTTTTTGGATCACCTGCATGCCATGGGGCGGGCTCCGGCGGTGATCATGGTCACCTCGGCCAGCGATACAGATATTGTGCGCTCTCTGCTCAGCCGGGGAGTGCAGGATTATCTGGTCAAACCCTTTGAGTTTGCCCGGTTCCGGCAGGCGCTGGACAAGTTCCTTCAGCGACAGAAGCTGCTGTCCAACTCAGGGGGAATGGATCAAAGGGCCATTGACCAGCTGCTTCAGTCCCAGGACGGAGAGGAAAGCGCGCCTCAGCTGAGCAAAGGACTTAATGGAGCCACTTTGCGTTTGATTCAGGACTTCCTGGCCCGCAGTCAGGGACAGGCCCTTACCAGCGAGGAGATCGCCGAACAGGTACATTTGTCCCGGATCACCATTCGCCGTTATGTGAACTATATGGTGGAAACCGGGGAGTTGGTCAGTTCTATCGACTACCAGACCGGAGGCCGTCCTTCCATCCGCTACCGCTACACCGGAAACTTTGGTGCAGCGGGAAAGGGATCTACATAAGGAACAAAAAGCTGCGTTCAAATTTGTACATTTCTTCTGAAAAAGGCGTAAATGGCGAAAATCTCATACAGATATGCGCACAGATTGCCCGGAATAAAAGATCCGTTTGTGGATGTCCCACAAGCGGATCTTTTGTTACTTTACTTACAAAAGGTCTTCAATACGTACTTAAATTGACTTTCCCTACTAAATTTTTTAAACTTTTTGTTAAGAAAACCGCACGCTGTCTATCACGGCGAGAGGGAGCCGGAGCGTGTGCGGAGAGAGAAACAAGGAGGTATTTTTATGCCAACGGTAGAAGAAATCCTAGCGTATTTTGGCACCTACACCCCCGGAGTAGACGGGGCGGTCAGCTCATTCAAGTTTGAGTACCTGACCAGCCTGGGCTTTGCGGCCATCGTGATCTTCCTGGGACATGCCATCGTCAAGCGCTCCGCTCTGCTGCGGAAATTCGCGATCCCCGCCCCGGTGGTGTCCGGCCTGCTGTTTTCCATTGTAGTTGCTATTTTGAAGGGCAGCGGCCTCATCGCCATCTCCTTTAATGTAAGCACCATTCAGGACCTGTGTCAGAACATCTTCTTTATGTGCGTGGGCTTCGGCTTCAGCTGGAAGCTGATCCGCCATGCCGGTGGTAAGCTGTGCCTGAAGATCGCCATTGCCGCCTGCCTGCTCATTACCCTGCAGGATGTTCTGGGCGTGCTGGTGGGCCAGCTCATCGGCCTGAATCCCTTCCTGGCTCTGCAGTGCTCCTCTTCCGCTATGTCCGGCGGCGTCGGAACCGCTGCCTCCTTCGGTCCGATCTTTATCGAGAAAATGGGTGCTCCTGAGTCCGCCACCGCGGTGGGCGTCACTGCCGGCACCCTGGGCAATGTGATGGGTTCCCTCATCGGCGGTCCTGTGGCTGCCTTCCTCATCAGCCGCCACGGTCTGAAGTCTGACCCCAACGACAAGCCTGAGTCTGCTGTGGACGGCAAGATCAACGAGCTGAGCAACAGCCGTATGGTCTCCATGTTCGGCATGGTACTGCTGCTGTGTGCTCTGGGTATGCCCATCTACTGCATCCTGGACAACATCCCCATGATCGAGATGCCCAAGTTCATCGGCTGTCTGTTTGCCGGCGCCATCGCCCGCAATGTGATGGAGGCCCTGAATATCAAGTTCTACACTCCTGAGGTGGACGCCATTGAGCACATGTTCCTGGAGCTCTATCTGGCTCTGGTGCTGATGACCATCGACATTACCGCTCTGGCTGGTGTGGCTGGCCAGATGGGTGTGATCCTGCTGGTTCAGGCGGTCCTCATGGCTGTGTTTGCCATCTTCGTTTCCTTCAACATGTTCGGCCGGGACTACGGTGCGGCTGTCATGGCGGCCGGCAACTGCGGTTGGGGCTGCGGCTCTGGACCCAACGCCGTGGCCAACGAGAAGGCGGTCATGGATCAGTATGGCTGGCACAATGTGGCCTGGGTGCTCTACCCCTCCTTCGCCGTGATTATCGACGACATTTACAACCCGATTTTCCTCTCTTTGTTCGGAAGCATCTTTGCAGCCTGAACATTTCCCTCTTCCTACAACCACTCCGCGGCGCTGCTTT
>UMHJ01028216.1_pt1 | contig 100192 bp, 100 predicted proteins | sample 1965511 | NCBI WGS metagenome assembly UMHJ01 (sample SAMEA4836096, study PRJEB28245) | human gut metagenome | biome: gut microbiome; material: fecal sample | place: Denmark | collected 2008
GACAATGTCCTGCTCATATTAAAAGGAACGTCCCCAAGTGCCGAACAAGTGCCGGCAACGACAATGCCGCAGGTAGAGGACGGAAAGCGAAAACGCCCCTAAGCGAGCAAGGTGACGTGAAAGAGGAGGGCATTGACCTTTTGGTCATGCCCGACGATTGAACGTCAGATTGCCGCTTAGGGGCGTTTGCAGCGTCAATTGGTTATGCAAATACGATCAAATTATCCCTGTGTATCGCCGGCTTCTCGGCCAGGTCTGCCAGCAGGCGGTTGCTGGCAATCTGGTCTTGGCGGCGACCGGCAGCAAGTTCCAGCACGTCCGAATCGGCCTCGGCGATACCGCGGGCGACGACCATACCGCTCGGATCGCACACATCGAGCACATCGCCCTCGGCAAACTGGCCATCGACCTCGCGAATACCCACCGCAAGCAAGGAAGAGCCACGGCTGACCAGCGCCTTCGCGGCGCCGTCATCAACCGTCACCGACCCATGTGCCTTGTCACCCAGCGCGATCCACAGCTTGCGGGGTGCGATGTCCAGACGCTCCGCCGGCGGATCGAACAGCGTGCCCACGCTCTCGCCGCGGGCGAGGCGCACGAGCGCATCGGGCTCCTCGCCCGAGCAAATCACGCTCTGAATGCCCGCCGTCATCAGGATGCGGCTCGCGCGAATCTTGGTAATCATGCCGCCCGTGCCCACCGATGTGGAAGAATCGCCCGCCGAGGCAATAATCTTGGCATCGATCTTATGCACGACAGGAACAAACTCGGCCGTGGGGTCCTCATGCGGATTGGCAGTATAGAGGCCATCGATGTCCGAGAGCGTCACGCACAGATCGGCAGAAACCAGGCAGCTCACAAGCGCCGCCAGTGTGTCGTTGTCGCCAAACTTAATCTCATCGACGGTAACGGTATCGTTCTCGTTGACGACCGGCACCACGCCAAGCTCCACGAGGCGCAGCAGGGCGTCGCGCGCGTGCAGGTAAGACGTGCGGCGGGCCGTATCGTGGCGCGTGAGCAGCACGAGCGAGGTGAGCAGGTCGCGCGCATGGAACTCCTCGTCGTAGGCCGACGAGATGATGCACTGACCAGCCGAGGCGCAAGCCTGCAGGCTCGGCAGGTCGCCGACCGGCTTGCGGTCGAAGCCCAGCACGGGATAGCCACAGGCGATAGCGCCCGAGCTCACCACGACCAGACGCCAGCCGAGCTTGCGCAGCGCTGCGGCCTGATCGGCAAGCCCGCCGATAAAGGAGCGGTTGACCTTGCCGTCAGTGCCCACAACCGTGGACGAACCGATCTTTACCACCATCGTTTTATAAGAAGTCGTCATACGTCAAACCAATCAACTGTTCAGCGAACGGCCGAGCTGGCGGCCAAGGGAGCGTGACTCGCCCCTACCACCCAAGAAATTAGTGAGCCCAGGGAAAGGCAGAAGCCGCGGCCATGTTCTTGCGCACGAGCTCGTCGCGCACCTGAGCCAGGCCCTGCTCCATGCCCACCACATAGGTCTGCGGGTACAGGAAGCGCTTGAAAGCTGCGTCCAGATGATTGAGCGCCCAAGCACAGCGCTCGCGCGCGTCCTGGATGCTCTCACGCGGAGCCACCGCACTGCCATCGCGCACGATCGGCACCAGCAGCTCGCGATACTCAAGTTCGGACACGTCGGTCACCAGGGCGGCATCATTCACGGCCACGAGGGTATTGCCGCGCGCGGCGCCCTCCCCCGCCAGATGGTCCTCGTCGTAGATCATGTCGCAGACCGGGCCGCCAAAGCCGTCGTAATAACGGCGCACGCGTTGCACACCCGGGATCGTGCGCTTGTAGGGCTGCTCGGAGAGCTTGACCACCGGCGTCCATGGATCTGCCTCGCTCGCACGGCGGGCGGAAAGCTTGTACACGCCGCCCAGCGCCGGCTGGTCATAGCAGGTCGCAAGCTTGGTACCCACGCCAAAGCTGTCGATGGGCGCGCCCTGGTCGAGCAGCGACTGAATCGTGTACTCATCCAGATCGTTAGAAACCGAGATCCCCACATAGGGCAGGCCCTCGGCATCAAAACGGCCGCGAACATACTTGGAGAGCTTGGCGAGGTCGCCGGAGTCAATGCGAATGGCCGACAAGCGCTCGCCCACCGCTTCCATCTCCTTGGCAACCGTAATGGCATGTTCACAGCCCTCGCGCACGTCATAGGTGTCGATGAGCAGCGTGCAGTTCTTGGGGCTCGATTTGGCAAAGGCACGGAAGGCCTCGAGCTCGGAATCGAAGCTCATCACCCAGCTGTGAGCATGCGTGCCAAAGACGGGAATACCGTAGCGGCGGCCGGCGAGCACATTGGACGTAGAGGAGCAGCCGGCAACGTAGCTCGCGCGCGCAACGGCCAGGCCGCCATCGGGACCCTGGGCTCGGCGCAGGCCAAACTCCGCCACGGGGCGACCGTCGGCGGCGAGCACCACGCGCGCCGTCTTGGTGGCGACAAGCGTCTGGAACCCGACGATGTTGAGCAGCGCCGTCTCGAGCAGCTGGCACTCCAGCGCGGGGCCGGTGACGCGCACCATGGGCTCGCGCGGAAAGACGAGCTCGCCCTCGGGCACGGCGTCGATGTTTACATGCGCACGAAAATCGCGCAGGTAGTCGAGGAATCCAGACTTGAACATCGCACCGCCAGCAGGGGCCTGGAGCGAGGCGAGGTAGTCGATGTCCTCGGGCGTAAAGCGCAGATTCTCGACCAGCTCGGGCAGCTCGGCGGTGCCGCACATGACGGCATAGGCGCTGCCAAAGGGATGGTCGCGGTAAAACGCGGTAAAACAACCCTGCTCATTGGCCTTGCCGCTCTCCCACAGGCCCTGGGCCATAGTGAGCTCGTACAGATCGGTGAGCATTGCAATGTCGGTGGGATGCGAGATGTCGGTCAAAGCCATGGGGCGACCTTTCGGATGTGTGGTGCAGAATTTGAGGGTTGGACGAGAGCAGAGCATGCGGACATGACGCCCGATGCGAGTCGGTTAGAGCAGGCCCATGCTGGTCAGGATCGTGTAGCCCATAAAGATGACAAACGCGATGAGGGCAAGGACAATGATGATTTTTTGAGCCGGCGCCATGCCAGGGATCTCGTTCTCGCCCATAGGCTCCTTGGAGGTAACCATGCGCTGGGCAAAGGTCATCTCGTCACGGCTCGGCTTGGGCTCGACGGACTTGGGACGGGCGGCCTTTTTAGGCTGAGGTTTGGGCGCGGCAGGTGCAGGCTTCGCAGCAGCGGGCTTGGGTGCGGGCGCGGGCGCCGATGCGGATGCGGCGTTCGCGGCGGCCTCCTCGGCCTTCGCACGCTCGGCACGCAGGGCAGCCAGCTCCTCACGCTCGCGACGGGCCTCTTCCCGAGCCTCGCGGCGGGCCTTCTCAGCGCGGAGCTCTTCCAACTCGGCGCGCTCCTCGTCGGACAATGGTTGGGACTCAAGCTCGGCCATGATATAGCCCTTTCTTTTAAAAAAAGCCGCCGACACAATGTCAGCGGCTTATCAAATCCGTGGGTGGAGCCTCAGAAAATCTTTGCGAACCCTACGATAGCCGCGAACGGACGCGAAATCAAAGTCTCCACTAACTGGTTTTGCATAATAACACTGTTTAGCTCGAAAAAAAGTTAGCAAAATTCAATATGAGCTTGCTTTACTATGGGGTATACCTTATAATAATAGACGTAAGAAGGAAAGGAGGTGGTTCAAATGGATGACAAAATATGGGACTTAACGATTGTTGTCATCAGCGTGCTACTGGCAAAGGCGCTGGATGAAGGAATCGAAGCCCTAAAGAAAAAGACCTCTCGCAAGCCCGGAAAGCACACAAAGAGGTCTAGGTAGGGCAAGGGGCGCCGCTTCCGCGGTGCCCCGCTAGCCAAAATCATCTTACATCAGGAGTGCAGCGATGAAAACAGGCATTGTAGTTTTTGTCATCTCGTTTATCTCGTTTCGCATCTGGCGCAAGGCCCGAGAAAAGCGCGGTGAATGAAGTGGCAACCGAAGCGCAAAGACGCGCAACATCCTCTTACCGCAAAAGGTCGGTGAAACAGCTAGTCATACGCTTTTACCCTAACGAGGATGACGAGAGTATATATAAATGGCTCAAGGAGCAGAACAATACAACCGAGTACATCAAGAGCTTGATTCGAGAGGACATGAACCGTTAGAGACTTGTTGCAATGTCCCCTAAACGCAAAATGCCCGCGCCCCATTACAGGGCGCGGGCATTTTAGTTAAAGAAGCTCGTTTACTCGTTTTTGGACAGCATTAAAGTTAGCGCCAAGTCTGGCCTTGCGCTCGTCACCGTTACCGTACTCGCCACGAATGACGGCGCGTGCAAGAGCGTCGATGTCTACGGCGTTGACGCGGGAATTGACCACGGCTTGCACCTCGTCATAGCGGATGCCAAGAATTACCTTGCGCGTCTCACCGTTGCCAAGCTTGCCGTTGAGCACATCCGTTGCAAGATCGTCGGCGCTTGCGGTGGCCGTGCGATTGATGAGGTCTTGCACCTCGTTGAATCGAGCGCCCAGCTTGGCCTTGCGCTCGTCACCGTTGCCGTACTCCCCTCGCATTACGCCTGCCGCAAGGTCGGCGGTGCTGCCACCGTGCTCATTGTCAGTCGCAGCCGGCGCATTGTAGGTGCCGGGCTTCGCATAACGCGACCAGGCGGCAGCGTCCATGAAGGCAATATCAAGATCGAGGTTGCCATTGTACCCAGACAGTCTGCCGTGCGAAGAATACTGGTGCATCACACAGGTATTCCAAGCACCAAATCCGCCGTCCGGAAGCCATGGCGAATCCTGGTACCCAGTCTGGTTCTCGTTAGCATACTGGGCAACCCAGAGGGCGTGGTTGGGCGCAATCTTAGACCAATCTTCCTCTTTGGTGAGGTTGCGGTAGGTATACAAGATACACCTCACGCCAGTAAGCGCATAGATGCGGTCAAGGAATTTCTTGGCACCGTCCGTGCCGATTCTGCCGCCGTCCTCATAATCGAGCACGGGAATACCTTTGCCGAAATAGTTTTTACAGTTCTGATAGAAGTGATCCGCCTGCTTGATAGGATCATCCATATTCATGAAATGGTAGAAGCCCCAGAGCTTACCCGCCTTGATAGCCTTTTGCACAAACGCGTCACAAAACGTATTGACGTAATTGGTGCCCTGGGTTCCTTTGATGATGACAAAATCGTATTCGATTGAATCGAGATTAAGGTTCTTTTGCCAGTCTGCAATATCGATGCCCTTCATGGTCATCTGCATCACCTCTTAATTGCATTAAATTGTGTGAAAGTAACGGCGTTAAGCTCGTCGGCTGTCCATGCATGGATTGAATTGGTGCCGTCATCAGGGTCGCGGAGCGCGTAGGTACCGTCGGTGTTCTCGCGCCAAATCATCACGACGTGCGAGCCGTAAGAGCGCTCGCCAAGGGTTCCGGTAACGCCTGCGAAGACCATCCAGCCGTCATCGACGGCCTTGAGGGCTTCACCCGTGCCCCAAAACGTGTCACGGGCTTCGAAATGATAGGTCTTCGCTAGATAGGCGCTGAACTTGGCCATGTCGTTAACCCGGTCGGTCAGGCAGCTTTCGCCGACGAAAGCTGCCAGCAGGTCTGGCGTGATCTCGTTCCCGTTGAGGTAGCTCAAGGCCATCGCAGCAGCCGTAAGGCCGCAACCGTACGTGCCTATGGTTTCGTCCGAGTAAGAGACGTTAGCCCATTGAGGGTCTTTTTGCAGAAAGAGCGGCATATAGCCGCTCTTCGCACTCGTCTTTTTTTCATAAACAGGAAAAGCCGCCGTATAACCATCGCTATAGCCTTGGTTATAGGCTTTCCCAAATGCTGCCGTATCTCTGCCAACGTGGTCGATAGTCAAAACGAACCACAAGCCCATGCCTACCGCGAAGCCAAGCAGTAGTGCGACGGCAATCCGCATCCTAGCCGCGCTTCGCGACTTCATCGGCAATCGCCTTCGTAATATCGTCGGTGTCAACGTTGGCGTGCTCGAAAATCTTCATGATGGGCGTATCGGCAAGCTCTGGATAAGCCTGCTTGATGTTTTCGAGGATAGAAGCGAACTCCATGCCGATGATGGCGATGCAAACGACATAGACGGTAATACCACCGAAATTCAGTCCAACGATATGCGAGCTTAGAATCTCGATACATATAACCAGCATGATGATAAGGGAAAGCGTTGCCTTATGACACAAGCCGCGGCGCATCGTCGAAGACTTAAAACTACGGTTGTAAATTGCCTGGGCGATGCCTGTAACCATGTCGATAAGCATCATCAGGAATGCGCCGCCGATTGCCCAGATCTGCTGCTCCGTGAACGTGTAGATAGCTCCCATTATTTCTCCTTCGCATTGTCATCGATCATCTTCTGCACGGCGGCACGCCAAAGCTTTGGTACGCTCTCGACGGTACGCCTGTCATCCATGACGGCTTCGTAGTAGATCTTCGCCATCGCTACTCACCGCCAACAATGTCGCCGATTTCGAGAAGTGCTGCGTTGGTATCCGCAAGAGATGCCTTGACCGCCTCCAACCGCCTGATAGCGTCGTCGATTCGCGCCGAATCGGGCATTCCGTCTGCTGCATGGACGCTCCAAAGCTCGTCGAAGCTTTCACGCACGCTCTCGACGGTCGGAAAGCCGCAATCGACGAAATACACCTCGTCATACCTGTATACAGTTTCCGGGGCCGTGTCGGAATCGTTCAAACCGACCTCGCGTGTAGAAGTCTCGATATTCTTGCGCAGCCAGACATTCTGGCCGATAACCTCGACAGATTCCGGCGCTTCGCCAGTGCGCTCGGCTTTAACAATCATGTTTTCTCCTAACTCGCGGCTCTTGCCGCGTTGAACACTCTTTGACGTACAACTAATTGCTCTTCCATCTCCGCCGTCTTCATCCACCCAAAGTACGAGCACACACGGCGGGCAAGTCTCGGCGTTCTTCGTTTGTCAAATCGGAAAAACGCGCGGCGGAGACGCTTCCAAAGTCGCTTCCGCAAATCGACGTGCTTTGCCCAAATTCGATAACCCGCGAAATCGATTGGCTCAACGCCGTTATGCATGATCTTCCAAGGCTTAAGTTCAAGACCGAAGCCTGCGAGCACGCGAGCGATGAGCATGACTGCTCTTTTCAGCGCTTTTTTAGAGTTGCCAAGCAAATAGCCGTCATCTGCGTACCAGACCTGACAACCTACTAGATTCGTGCGCTTGCCGCGCCTTACCGTCCCAACGCCTTCGATTGCGTGATAGGCGAACGAGATGACGAAAGCGGCCAGTCGCAGCGATAGATAGCTACCGAGAATAAGCACTTCACCCATGCTCGATAGCAGCGTATAGAGCAGATAGAGCACTTTGTGGTTTCGCACGTAACGTGCTGCAAGCTCAAAGACCATCTTTGTTCGCATGGAGCCGTAACAGTTTCGTATGTCAACGTGGACGTGCAGTAGATAGCGCCGAATCGCCCGCTTGAGCTTACGCATGCCGAGGGCTGCACCCTTACCCTTAACGCCGCCGCTGACTTGCCAGAAGCCGACTTTAGCCGACAGCAGGGGCTCGAGCGCATTGACGCACAGGTAGTTGCAAACTTGGCGTTTGACACTCTCGACGCTGATTTCGCGCAACTTGCCTGAATTCGGGTCGTGCTTTACATGCGTTCTGATCGACTCGAATTCCAGTGTTTCAGTTGATAATTCAAGCCATATAACGTCGATGAAGGACGATTCCGAGCCGTATTCCTCTCGGATTCGGTGCTCATTCTTCCTGCCGGAATCGCCCTTCTTCCATTCCTCAAGCGCTTCTGCAACCTTTTGGCGCGTGAAGACGTAGTTTTTGCAATAGGTTTTCAAATCCAAAGCTCTTTCTGTCTGTCATACGAGCTTTCGCCAGGCGGCTACTAGCCCGCGAGCCTTGCGGACATATTTCGCTCAGTTGAGCCAGGCTAGCCCGGTCGCGCCAGAAAGCGACGCGCCGGGTAGGCACGGTGCGAGAACTTTTGGTTCTTGTTTATAGACAGATTGCCGGGAAGCGATGTTCCAGTTCGCCCTGCCAGACCTCGTGTTCGCGTTCGCGTAGCGAAGACCAGCCTTCGTGCCGTTCCTCAGGTTGCCGAGGAACTGAACCAGACACCAGCGCCGCCCTCACCGTGTATCCCTGTTTGTTGTTAGAAAGAAGGGGGTCAACCCCCTCTCATGGCTACGCCATGATTCACCCCCGGCTGCGGCTGGTGGCAGAAAGCCGGGAAGCGAAGTACCAGTCCGCCCCGCCCGACCCCGCGTTCGCGTTCGCGTAGCGAAGACCAGCCCTCGTGCCGCCCCCCAGGCTGCCGAGGAACCGAACCTCGCGAATAGTTCCCTTCACGGTTTGGTCGTTAACATTGACGTAGAAGTAATCTCCCGTGCCGGTCGTGGAGGAGCCGCCAACATCCTTTTCGAGGATTAGGCCGCACACCATCTGCAAGTTGAGCGTGTAGCCCTCTTTGAGCGGCATGCACGCCGCAGTTGCAATCACGCCGTCGGCAACAGCTCCCTTTTTCTCGTTGCGGCTGTCGGGGTTCACGGCGATTCCGAAGCCCGTTCCATCGCTCACGAACAGAGCGCAGCCCATGACTTCCCAAGCACCTGTTGCTGTCTCAACGCCGCCGATCTTGAACGGATGTTTGCCATCATTGGCAACCTGCCCATCCCCCACAAGCTCGTCGGTCGAGCCGGTGTTCCACGGCGAAGTTTGAACCCACGTATCAGTGGTAGTGGAGAACGCTTTTGCAACACGCATCAGCAGGGCAACGTTTCCGTCCGCAAGCGTCTCCTTGCCATCAACTACCGCAGCATCGAACACGTCATAGGCGTTCGATGCGCCACGGTCGGGACAAGAAGCCGCGTTGCTGGTTCCGTACATGAGGGCGCATCCAACCGGCAGCGAAGCGGCGATTGAAGCGGCAACGATGATACGCGTTGTATTGCTCTCGGCAATCACAGGATGGAACTGTACGTTGAAGTTTGAGCAGCCTTGAAAATCCACCTGCGAGGACTTGTTAAGCGTCTTGGTGAGCTGGTGAAAGTTGATATACCACTGGTCGTAGGCGCTCATGCCGCCATAGCCCGTCGTGGCGCACTTTGTAATGTCTATAAGCGAATCGTGACTGATCGTGCGCGTCTTTACCGGCATACCCGAGATGGAGCGCGGGTTGTTATTCGAATCCATAGATAGAGGGTATGACGGCGTAAGCATATACGGTCGCAGACTTCCATCAGGCAAGTATGCATCCGGGCACGCGACGGCACCGGTGAACTTCGTGTCGGAGACAGACCATAGGGCATCGCCGTTTTCAAGCGGCTCCCAAAGCTGCCACACCACAGGCGCAATCTCGTAGACGTTGTTCCCCTTACTGTTGTCGATGCGCGAGAAACCGTAATCCACCGAATCGATAGCGACAACCCACGGTGCGCCGTCGGGATCGGCACCCGCGTTCGCGGAGACGTGGAACCACGGCCCGCCCTCTGCATTACACGGATCTACGGCTGGAGTGGCTGCGGTGGCGGCAACGAACTTTGTCGCAGCAAGACGCTTTGCCGCAGCGCTCACGGGAATCAGCGCCGTAGGACTTCCGGCGGGAACACGCCACGTGTAAATAAGCCCGGTCTTATGCTTGTCCACCATTGCTTTGATTGCGCTGTTTTTGTATCGTCCGGTCGCTTCATCACGCTCAAGAGTTTTCACGTCGGCAAGCCTGCCAATGGCTGCTGCGACGGACGCAAGGCCGTCTTTCAGCGCTTCATCGGTCGGAAAGCTATAGTCCATGCCAACTCCTAACTAACTGTCATATCGACGAGAACAGGGCGCGTGTCCCCGTTCTCGTCTGTGATTCGCTTGAAATAAAACTGTCTGTCCGCGCTCACGGAGCCGCGAGCTTCCTCAGCCGCCTTACGAGCGTCCGTAGCCGCCTGATCCGCGCTGTCCTTGGATGCTTTCGCCGCGTTTGTCGCTGCATTCGCCGCACTGGTTGCGGTGTCGGCGTTCGTCTTGGCTGTATTTGCCGCAGAGGCGGCATCCGTGGCGCTCTTTGTCGCGGCGTTCGCCTTGCCCGTTGCGGTGTTGGCCGCGTCCGTGGCGCTCTTGCAGATGTTGACCGCAGCGTTGGCGTTATTCAGTGCCTTGCCCGCGTCGGTGACGGCCTGTTCGCCCTTGGTGGCGGCGGTTTCCCCACGCCTGATAAGGTCATCAATCGCGTTGTCCCAAGACTGCGCGGGTTGCTGACCCTCTTTGGCGCTGCGCAGGATGTCCAGGGCGAATCGCTCCGTCTGTGCAAGGAAATCGTCCTTGACGATTTCGAAATAGGCTTCGTCGGTGTAGCCGGGAACGCTTGCGAGCTTGGATTCATCGCAAACGTAGGTGATCGTATTGCCGCTGACCGTGGCGCTGCCACGGTAATAGTGGATTCGGTCTGGCAATCGGGCAACCAAAAAGGCGCTGTACCCAGACAAAGACAGCTCGCTGCCGTTGTCGTAGATAAGCGCCTTGATGGTTGTTCCGCCGATCTCGCCTTACGCGATTCGAATGCAGTTGTTGCCGCATCCGCACTTGTTCACGTCAAGCTCGATTGTCTGCGTGTTCATTACGCATCACCGCCAGACTTTAGCGCCCGCAGCTTCTCGAGCGCCGCCATGAAAGCCTGAATCGGATCTGTTTGTACTTCGGTGCCACCGTCTTCTGTCGAGACCGCAACTGAAGGGTTGACGATTGCAGCCAGGGCATCGAAGCATGCAACCGTGGCATCGGTTCGATCATCAACGTACACCGGAGTCACGAGCGTGAACGGCTCGTCGGCGGATTTCGGCTTAACCACGTCCTTACTGTCAACAACCTCACGCGTGCCGTCATCGTAGACGGCAATGAAGACGATGTTTGCCGCTGCCGCGCGTGCAATGAACTCGGCGTCGAACTCCGTCAGATAGCTCTCGGTGTTGCCCACCGGATCATGCACCATGTAATGTGTGATCTGTGCCATATGACCTCCTAATCAAAATTGCAAAGTGTGCAGATTCCATTTACGAAATCGATGTTCCTTGTCGATGTCCACCAGGTGATTGATCCATTGCCGTTGTCCTGTATCTGGCTGATGTACTTCATGGTCACGTTGGATGTAATGGCGTTGGTTGTGGTTACGCTCGTACTTGCTGAGTTAGATACCGAGATCTTCGGAACGGAAATCCTAAGGCTTCCTTCGGCCTGCATCTGGAGCCCGTATAGAACCTTGTTGTCAGATAAATCTTTCATTGACGAAGAAAAGTCGATGTAACCGACCTGCGAGGCACTTGACGCGCCGGATTTCTTACGGAATCCCGACATCTGACCCATGTTGTTGAGAAGCGTGTAGTAGCTGTCGTATCCGCAGCGGAACGTGCCCTTGGCGGTGATGTTGTTCGCGCTCATGTAATTTGTCACGAGCTCGCCGGTCTTGAGATTCCAGGAATTGCGGCCTTTGGCATCGGCGATGATTCCGGCAGACATGTATGTCGCGTTGATATAGACCTTGCCGTTCTGGAGGAAGATACCCTGAGCCGCGCCGTTGCTCGTCAGGCGGTCGAAGATCTTCTTCTGGGTCAGCTGCTCGTCGTAGTCGCTGAGGATGCCGTTCGCGTAGTCAGAAGCGTCTTGCTGCTCGATGGCATGCTGAGCCGCACGCGCCGCCGAAGCGTAAACCTTAACTGCTGACGAGTACGAGCCGTATGACGCGTCGTATTCGTACATTGCCGCCTTGAGCGCGTCTGCCGTCTTGCACTCCAGCACCGCGTTTACCTTGTCGGCGTAATCGCTGTAGGCGCCGCCCTCTTCGGTAGATCCGAATGCAGCCGTGTATTTAGGCGCGAGTACTTGTGTGAGGAATTGCGCATTGAGCGACTTGTTGGATTTCAGCGAGTTGTACTGGCTTGTGAGCTCTTCGCGCTCTTTGTCGACCGCCTGCATGGCCTTCTTCACTGCTGCCGCTTCGGCTGTTGTTACCACACCGTCTTTAGCCAGTTCCTGCACGGTGCCGTCAAGGCCAGTCAGCGATTCGGTAAAATCGTATGAGCTCTGGTATGCCTTGTTGTAGGCACTTTCAAGCACTGGCGTCGTGTGGCGAACGGAGCCGTCACCGAGCGTGATGCGCTCCATAGACCAGACGTAATAGCCGTTACTCCATTCCGGCAATGTCTCAGACCATCCAAGCTCAGGGTTCTGCGCGTTGATTGGCGGAACCATATCGCTCTGGTTCTGCGCATAGAGCTTGACGCTGGATGCGATGCCGTTTCCCGCCATCTGGTTCGCACCATTGATTGCCTTGGCGAGACAAGGCGTCGTGTAGCTTACGGCTCCGTCACTCCAAGTGACCTTGCTGCGAGTCCAGATGTATTTTTCCTTGCTCCAGGCAGGCTGCTGTTCGCTCCAGCTACCGCCGACTTGGGAAGAATCGCTTGAAGATAGGTAGTACTGCTCGACGATGGATTTGATTCCCCTACCGGTTACGCCCTGCTTGCCGTCCGCACCGCTAATGCATGCAGGAACTGAATAGGAAATCTCGCCGGACTGCGTGACAGTCTTCGTCCGAGTCCAGATGTACTTCCCCTCGACCCATACTGGCGCTTCAGACTGCCATCCGGTTTTCGGTGCTTCGGTACGCGAGATACCTTGCGCGTACTCGACATCGACGGATGCAATTACGGCATCTGTCGTGGCGATCGGCTTGCTGCCGACGGTCGCGCCGGCAGACAAGCTAAAATCTCCGGTGGTCAAATCCCAGAAATTCTTTCCAACATCGTCGGTGAGCAGGCCAGCGCGGATGCGGTCTGCTCGCATCGTGCCGGCGTTGATGCAATCGGCGCTGACCTGAGCGCCAGTGATGAACGTTCGCCAATTCCACTGTCCGTCGCTTGCAAGCGACGCGGCAAGGCGGATGCCCATGCCGTTGATGTTTACCGCCCACATGCCGGACGTTGCCTTGAGCGGGACACCCGTTACAGCATCCAGCGGCACGTTGGAGTAGATCACGCCAAGCTCGAACGTCTCGACCTTGTACGTGCCAACGGCATTGAACGCCTTGTTGAGCGCAGACATGAGCTGGTTGAGCCACGAGACGGACGTACCAGCCGCCGCATCGTAGTTAGCCCGCTGGTTGCTGCCGCTCTTGAGCTGCTGCGCCACCGACTGGAAGATGTCAGCCAGATTATCGGTTAGGTTGCCGAACGTCACCTTGGCATCGCCGGTCACCAAGTCGCGGGTCAGCTTCGAGACGCGACCCTTGAGCCTGATTCCCGCAGCGGAGAAGCCCTTGTCGATGATCGCCACGCAATCGCCGACAGCAACGCTTTCCCAATCTCGACCGAAAGCAAATAGGTCGATCACGCTTGCTTCATAGGAGACGGTCGGCGTTTTGGCTCGCTCAAGGTAGTCGTTCGTTTCGGCAAGGAGTTGCGCCGCGTCCTCGCATTGCTCGTTAACGTAAACGTCCACGGCTGGCGCGATGCCGCCGTTGCCGTTGAGATGTCCCCAAACCTCGGTCGCGGAGGTATCCTCGACGTAATTCTTGCCGCCGTTTATATCGCCGAAAGTCAAGCGCCGGCCAAAACCGCCGCCATCGGTCTCAACGCCCTTGCCGTAACCGTAAACGCGCGTCTTTGGATTCGCGCTGCCGGTCTTGCGCTTGATGCTTATGAGGTCTTTAGTCCACGTAAAGCGCTTGGGACTTTGCTGGTTTCCGCGTTTCGCGACCACGCGCACGTATCGGTGTGTGACCCGCACGCCGTCCGTCTCGATGACGGTTTCAAGCTCGCCGCCCCATGTTTTGAGCAGGTCGCTCAAGCCCTCGCGGACTTTTACGTGATAGAAGGTATGCGAAGCGCTGCCTGGTTGGTCGCAGTTGCCGACTTCCCAACGTGTGCCAGCGAGTATTGACGTGAGCGCCACAGCCACGCTGCCGGACGGTCGCTTGTCCTCGATATAGTCATCCCACGTCTCGTTGATTGAGTTGATGCACGTTACGCTGGTATATGGCTTGCCGTTGTCATCGTGGAGCCGCTCGATTGCGTCGACAATGTGCTCATGTACAACGCCTTGGCGGTCAACCCAAACAAGGTACTCCCCCTTGCCTAAATCCTCGTCGCACCTGATCTTAAGCTCGTCGGTGCCGTCCGTGGCGTCCTCATGTGTCGCTGCGGTGTAGGTGAGCCGTCCGAGATTCGCGCCGAAACGGCTGAAACGGGTGAAGTTGACCTTCTTTGCTAAAGCCATCTTTCCTCCCATTCCAACGTCGCGGAACCGCTAGAGATCTTGATATGCGCACGGTCTTTAACACTGAAAAAGTCGCTCATGATGTTGAGCTGAGCGACAGAGCCGTTAACGGTCACGTGCTCTTTATCGAAATCCATCCGAACCACGCTCGAAGCAGTCAACGGCTGGACAACCTCGACGAACTCGGCGGTGTCGGTGTTGGTGATGCGCCAAGAGCTGCAAGCGCCGGGCTTGGCCGTCACGGTGAGCGCCGCAGGCAGCGTGCCGCCGACAGCGAACGATGCCGCGCCGCTCACGTCCATCCGGCGATGCTGACCGTAATAGTCGGGGTCGCCAATGTGGAACGTAACGGTTGCCTGCGGACAATCGTCGGTGATCTCGTCAAGGTCGGTTGCACCGCTAACAATCGCCATCAAATAACGCGTAGGGTCATCGGGCAAATAAAGTGGCGCTGGCTCGTCAGACCAGAGCAGCGCCGCCAGCTTATGCCGCGCCTTTGCGACCTCGCGCCGGTGCTCGGTGCGAATCCACATGTCAATCTGCAAATCGTAACCGGCGCGGCGGGCGTTCTTGAAGTATTCGCCGTGCCGCCCGGGCGCATCCTCGAAGCTCGCCGAAACGTCCGCCATGATAGGGCGGCGCACCTTACAGTAGACGAGCTTCGACAGGTCGTGCCCGTTGAAGACGATGCTGTCGCTTTGGTTTCGCTTACGCTTAAGCTCCAACGGGCACTCCCTTCTGCTTTAACCTGCTGGCAATACCAGCGCCGATCTGCTGACCGGTCGTGTACGCGTCCATGCTGTTTGCAACGGTGGCGTTGACGGTCACACTCACCTGGACTCCGCCACCGAAGCCGCTGCTTAGGCGGTCGAGCACGCGAGAAATACCCGCTTCGACGCTCTCTCTGACGCTTGTGCGCAGCTTGGCATCGGGCGCGACGTGCTCCAGTCCAGCTTCGCCAACGCCGATGATCGAAGGCTTGTCGAAGGATGCGCCCTTTGCATACCAGTTGACGCTGATGGACGGCAGCTTCACAACGCCGCCGATGTCACGCCAGCTGACACTGAAATGCGGCATGTTGATATGCGGCAGGCTGATGTGAATCCCGCTGAACGCACCCTGAATCTTGCCGGGGATGCCGCTGACAAAGTTCCAGGCATCGTTGATCGGCGAAGTGATGCTGCTCTTGATGTTCGAGAAAACGCCAGTGACCTTGCTTCCAAGACCCGGGAACACCAGCTTTTCGCCGATGGCGTTGCCAGCGTTTATCGCGTTATCCTTCGCATTGTTCATCTTCGTCTGGATGTTGCTTTGAATAGCCTGGAAGGCAATACCGGCCTGCGACTTCGCAGCGTCCCAATCACCGTTCATTGCAGCTTTCAAGGCATTTGAAGCCGAAGAACCGACAATTTTGCCGGTGTTCATATCTGATTGGATTGAATCCCTGATAGCGCCGAATTTTTCAGATGCTCCGGATTTCAAATTCTCCCAAGCATCGGACGCGTTGGCCTTCAAACCCTCCCAAGCATCGGACGCGCCTTGCCTTATGCCTTCGAACTTTTCCGAAAGGCCGTTCTTGACCTCTTCGGCCTTTCCGGTTATCCCGTCCCAAATCCCAGACCAGAATTCCGGCACGCCTGCGAAGAAATCCTGCACGCCCTGCCATTTCTCTGAAATCCAGCCGGTGAAGTCAGACCAGAGCTGTTTACCAGTCTCGGTCTGCGTGAAGAACCACGTAAGGCCAGCGACGGCAGCGGCAACCGCAGCCACGCCAAGCAAGATTGGGTTTGCGGCGATCAATCCGGTGAACGATGTCCACCCTGTAGAGAGCTTGCCGCCAAGGGTCGATGCCAAGCCGCCAGCTTTCTCGGCGATGCCGCCGAAGCCCGTTGCAGCCGTGCTTATAGCGCCGCCGCCCTCGCCGAACTTGCCTGCGAGGGAAGCGAAGCCGCCGGCAACGTCCTTGAACGTCTGGCCGATCTCGATGCCCTTTTGGAGCGTCTTGCCGATTCCCGTTGTGAGCCCGCCGAACGCGACCGTCCCCAAAACGACATTGGTTGCCATGTCCTGCTGCTCTGGCGTTAGGGACTTGTACCAGTCGCTAACGCCCTCGAGCGCCGGCGTTACCTTCTCAAGCAAGGTCGTTCCAAGCTCGAGCGCCTTTTCCTTGAAGGGCATGGCCGCTTCGCCGGCTTCGGCCATCTTCTGGTTTAGCTCGGCCTGCGCTTCGCGCGTGTCGAGCATCGTCTTATTAGTCTCTTGATACGTCTCGCCAATGTTGCCGTAAAGGCCATCGAGTGTCTGCGTGATAAGCGAGGAGCGCTCCTGCTCGTCACCGCAGGCGGCAAGCGCCGCATTGAAAGCGTCCTCTTTGGTAGCGCCCTGAGCGATCTGGTCGTTGAAAGCCTGCTGTGCCGCATGGTTGCCAGAGAGTGCTGCGCTCCACTGCTCGTTGCTTGCCGTTGCCCAGTTGAGGGCATCGGCAAGACCGCCGGTGACGGTGCCGGTGTGCGCCGTCTCCTGCGATGCTTCCACGAGGTTTTCGAGCGGCAATGCATCGCCGAACTTGGAGAACGAGCCTGCGGCGATGTTGCTCCACTTGTCCAGTTCCTGCTGGTTAGTGGTCAAGCGTGACAGGTTCTGTGCGGCTTCGGTCGCGGTGTCCTCTTCGCCAAGTAGCTTATAAAACAGGGTATAGGAGCTTCGCGCCTGCTCGGACGTGCCGCCCGCATCCTTCCAGGCAGCGTCCAGCTGATGCGTCTGCTCGATCTGCTCTTCCTGGCTACTGGCAAGCCCGACAAGCGCAGTGGCGGTGCCGGTGACGGCACCGGTTATCGTCTTTCCGGCAGTCTCTAGACCCTTGCCGGCCTTTTCCAGCTTATCGCTGTTGTCCTGAATTGTCTGACCGAACTGGTAAAGACTGCTCTTCGATGCCTGGGCTTCGCGACTGACGCTTTTAAGATCGTCGGAATAGCTCTCAAGCTGATTTTCGCAAATGGCAATCTGAGCCTTAAGGCTCGAGTACTGCGCTTCCTCGCGCTCAGTGAGCGTCGCACCGCTTCGCTTCTTCTCGTCGAGCGTCGCAAGCGCGGCCTTGTAGGCATCGAGTTTCGCTTTCGTCTCGCCGTACGCTCGGTTCAGAAGCTTTTCCTTCTCAACGAGCAAATCCGTATTGCCGGGGTCGAATTTCAGGGCGCGATTGATGTCCTTCAACGCGCCCTGCGTATCCTTCGCCGTGCTCTGCACGCTCTTCAACGCGCCCTGCAACTCGGTCGTATCTCCGCCGAACTTGATAGTCAGACCTTTGTACGTGACAGCCACGGTTTCACCTCTTTTCAGTTGTCAATGAAAGAAATGAGCGCACAGAACAGCGCACCGAATAGGTGCGCTGACGCTTTACGCTCACATGCCAGCCCAGAAGGCCGCTTCGCCCTGCCGCGCGTGTTCGTCATCCTCGGCGTATGCCACAGCGTCGTTGACGAAGCTGTACACGTCGATAAGGTTTTGCACCTGCACGTAAGACAGGTCGTGCAGGTCTTGGACGCTCAATCCCGCCTGCTGGCAAGAGTAGATGTAGAGCGCGTCGCAGCTACTCTCCAGTTCCCTCGGCAGCGGCGGCATCGGGTGCTTCGGCGGACGCGGCTTCCACGTCCGCTTTTGCGTTCGGAAAAAAGTTGTCCTTGATGATCTGCATCACGTCAGATGCCCAACCGCCTTTGCGCTCAAGGTCGAATTCCGTCTGCGGGAAGCCGCAAACCCAATCCTCAAAGGACTTACCGAGGTCTGTTTTCTCCTTCGCAGTGGCGTTGTATGTCTTCGCGCAGGCGTAGAAAATCTCAAGCAGTGGCACGATAGGCGGAATATTCGACGCCGCCGAGACATCGAGAACAACGGAGATGGCTTCGTTGATGTCCTTCGGACGGCGCGAGCCGTCCTTGCGCTCAACGAAGAACTCACGTGAATAGGCAATTGGAGTGAAGGCATTGCAAGCGACCGGGTACTTAACGCCGCCAACCTCGATGATTCCGCCGTCCATTACGCGCTCACACTACCAATCTTGGGCGTGACGGCAGTATCTACCTCTTCGAAGAATTTGTCGTAACCGTCAATATCGCCATATGTGTCGATGTAGCTGCCGCGCCAGCCGCTCGGCAGCTTGACGGGACGGAACGTAAGATCGTAATCAAGCTGCGTGATGTCGGGCTTGTCCTCAAGTGTCTTTGCATCGACGGATGCGGGCTTGCTCGTGCACTTGTAGATGCAACGGCGCTTTCCAACGACGTGTCCGGGCTGCTCGCACATGAATGCGAACGGCTTAGGTGTCTTGCCGGAAGTTGCCAGCAAGCGTCCTTTCTCGTCGATGTCGAAGCCGATAATGTCGGCCAGAAGAGCACGCAGCTCTGGCGTGCTCTCGATGTCGTAGAGCGACCATGTGATAGAGCCGCCGTTATCCTGGTACTTGTCCAGCCACGTCTCGTTATCGCCGTGGCTCGTCGACTGCTCAATGGACGGCTCAATCTTGATCTCGACCGTGCCTGGGATGTGGATAGGCTTCTCGTACGTAAACGTCTCCTCGTTGGTAAGACGCGCTATATGCGCGTTCTTAACGCCGAAGAACCCATTTCGCGCCATGTCGGCTCCTTTCTTTACTCGGTCACGCCAACCTCATAGGCCGTCTCGATAAGCTCGTCACCATCGAGCGACGTGACCGTTTTCACATAATTGAAATCTGCGGCATCGAGTGCCGCTTCGAATCGCTTCTCAAGCTCGTAATCGCGCTCTCGAACGTAAAGCGCCACATCGTAGGGCATCCAGCGGCACCATCCAGTGTTGTCCGCGCTCAGGGCTTCACCGTAACCTGCTTCAATGTCGATATACGGCGGCGCTAGCGACTCGTCATCGTCGCGGAAACCTCCGTTCGCCCACGGCAAGCCGAACGCATCAAGAAGCTCCGCCAGGTCTTTAAGGCTGTTCATTGCGCCCCCTTGGAGAATTCGGCGGCAACTTCCTTGTAAACGCCCTCGATGACGTGATCGCCTTCTACCTTGCCGGGATAGCTGCCGTGCTGGTTTTTGATGACGTGGCCGTTCTCGAGCAGATGTGTAAGCTGATACTGCCTGTTGTGGACAACACAGGTCGTACCGGTCGCTTCGCTCTTAACGTCAGCAGACCATCCCTTTGCGTAGCTTCCGCCGTGCCGCTTCTTCTTCCGGCTTCGCTCTTTCAGAAGGCGAACCGCCTTGTTGCCAGCCGCCTTGACATTTCCCTGCAAGACTTCTTCGTTGTCCTCGATGACCTCTTCGATGCTGTTGACGATAATCGATTCAAGCTGGTCAATCTTTATCCCGCTCACCGGTTGCCTACTTTCTCGACCAGCGTAAGCCGCACATTGTCGACGTTCGCCACAACCGCCGAATCGACGGCGTAGCGGATGCCGCCGAACTCACAAAGCCTTTCACCGCTGTATGCGCACGCGCGAACAGTGATAACGGCCTGCGGCTTCACTCCTGCCTGAGCGGCGGCGTAGTACGCCGCCTGGCTGATGCCGTACACGTTGCAGGGAACACGGCGGCGACGCTCCTTTTTGTGCGATACGCCCAGATCATCGCGCTCTGAGACGGTAGCGACAAGCGTGCAAACGCCAGCCCACCCGCTCATGCGGCATCACCGCCGTTGTACGCCGAATCACCGCTCATGCTCGTAAGCATGGTTTCGAACGCCTTCATGAAGCGCTCGGCGTCTGGGTTGTCCATGCCGAAGTTGGCCTTGACGTAAACCTTTATCGCAAGTCGAACGCGCCCGTCCGAATCGTCGTGCGCCTTGGCATCCGCTACGCCACCCGCAACCAGCTCGGCGCGGGCGGCTTCGATAACGTCTGAAATCTCTTCGTCGTAGTCGGTTACGAAAGCCGGGATGCGAAGCGCGGCGCGGCACGCATCCAGCAGCTTGCCTTTAGCCTTTGCGGCCATGCCGCGCCACCTCCTTAAGCCTGCTTGATAGTGAGCTGTGCGAACGCTTCGGGGACAGCAAGAACACCGTCGAACAGAACATAGCCGTCGAAGCAGCGCTTCTGGGTTCGCGGCTGGACGTAAGGCGTAACGTCAGGGCCATCAAACATGTTGCCCTTGAACAGGTCGGGGAAGCCGGCCTTAATCACGTTGTCGGCAATGGAATCGTCCTGCTTTACGACCTTGCCGAAGATTCGTCCCTGAACAGTCGGGTCATCGGTAGCCTCATTTGCAAAATAAGAACGACCGTTGGCATCCTCAAGCATGGCAATCTGGTTCCAGATGGTGTTGTTATTGGCGTAGATGATGATTCCCTTAGCAGCTGCGTTGCCGTAAGAGCGGAGCAGGCTCAGCATCTTCACGATGTCGGCCTTGGTAAGCTTCTTTACCGCCGCCGTCTGAATCTTGTTGGCGGTCGCGATGCCGTAAGTCTCATCGGCAAGCTTCTCGTGGACGAATGCGTTGCACGCGACGGAGAGACGTGCAGAAACCTCGGAAATGATGTACTGCTCGAAGCCGGAAAGCGACTGCGTTGCCATCTTTCGGGACAGCTCGACGGTCTTCTTAATCTCCGTTCCTACGAGCGGCACGGAATCGAAGTCATTTTCCTCGATATCGGTAGGTGCTGCGCCCTCTTCGGTCTTGGCCGCGTCACCCTTCTTGATGGACTTGTGGCGCGGGAACTCGACCTGACCAGACATGTTCGTTCGGCTGATGTCACCGAAGAGAACAGCAGTATTGTCGATAAGGGAAATGATCTCGTTCTGCACGGTCACGGGAACGATGGATTCGGTGTTGGCCGTGGTCATGGTGAACTCGGCTCGCTGCTCGATTGCGTGGCGCTGAGCGGCACGCTCGACATCGGTAAGCGCGGTGCCGCCGATAAGCTGGATGCCGGAGCGCTCGGCAAGACCCTTAGCCCACGCGTGGCGCTCAGCTGTGTCGTAGTCGGTCACGTCATATGCAGCGCCGGGGATGCCAGCGACGTTGGCGGAACGCGCCAGCGGCACGGAATCAACGTGCTGCGCGCGGCCTGCGTCGATGGCGGCACGGGCATTCGCGACGGCGGCGTTGCGAACCTGCGCCGCCCGTGCGGTCTGGGCGGTACGCTCGTTAATCTGGTCGGTCAGATCGGCCATGCGGGCTGCATCCTCTTCCGTCGGTTCAGTACCGTCAGAATACTGGTCGACAAGCGCTTGCAGGTCGTTAAGAAGTTCCTCAAGTGTCATTGCTAGTTACCTTTCTTCGCATTGGTAATTGCCAGGCACGCTTTTGCTCGAAGCAACGCGCCCTTCCTTCGCGCAAACTCCTTACGCGACTGCTCAATCACTCCGTTGAGCAGGTTTCTTGCACTTATTTCGGTGTTCGGGTCAGCAGGAAGGCTGACTGCGGACACGTCATAAATCTTCTTGACGCGCGTGATTGTCGTGGTATGCGTGTCTCGGTCGTACTCGGACGCGCCGATGGTGAACGCCCACGACATGCGCGTAACAAGGCCGTTATCGATTTCCTCGAATCGGTTTCGGGCGGCTTCTGATTTCGAGAGGTCTGCGGCCATAAAAAGCCCGTGCTCATCGGGCTCGACGATGAGCGTTCCGTTCGACTGGCGCGCCAAAACGTCGCCCACATGGTCAAACTGCATGATGATGTCGCTCATGTCTGTATCGACGAATGCGTCTGGGCTGATGACTTCGCGGTACTCGGTACCGTCCCAAGGGTCTTCATATAGGACATATGGGTCATTGAATGTCGAAGCGTATCCCTCGACGTAGCAGTCGGATTCGATGCGCTTCTCGCGGCCTTCGCCGCCGTCAAGGCTTCTCAGGACCACCGACATCTGGCGGTACTGGCGCTCATTCGGTTTCGCCGGCATCGGCATCACCACCCTTTCCATCGATTTTGGCGATATTCGCGTTCGTCTCGGCGGCCTTCGCCGCCTGATCTGTTGTGTGCTCGCTGATCAAGTCCAGGTCGATGTACTCACCGCGAATTACGTGACGCTCGCCGCCGGGGTAAGACGGTGACTGGAACACCTCTGCAACCTGATTGCCGCACCAGATGCCACGGTCGAACAGCGCCGTTGAAACGTTGAGCTTAGTTTGATTGCTCGCAAACTCCAGGCGGTTCGCGCTGAACATAATCGAGTTTCCGTGGGCAATCTCGTTCGGCGTGAACGTCATCGCCGTGAGTACGTACCCGAGTTGGATTGCGAATACCTCAGTACGTCCCTCATAAAAGGCGTTGTACGTGTCCTCTTCGGCTCGGTTCATAACGATGTCTTCGCTTGATCCGAAGAAACGATAGGCCGCTTTTTCTATGCGCTCCATTTGTGCGGCGTCAACGGTGTAGTTCTGTGGCGCAATCTGCTTAACCTCTTGATACTTGTTGTCGTAAACGACGATGCCGCCCGCGTTCGACGCTCCCAACTGCTCGTTGAAGTCCTTGGCAGACTTCTTCGTGTCTTCCGGGTTTCGGTTTTGCGAAAGCTTGCCGATGAAGCGCACTGCCGCGCCCTGCTCGATAGCTGTTTTCTCGGCTTCCTCTTGAGCGTGAATCAATTCAAGAGTTGGATTGAGTACGTTAGTACCGTCTCCGAACAAATCGCTCTTGAACTGATGCCGCGTCATAACGCCGATGCGCGACCACTCAATCAAGGTCTTATCGCCGCCGGGAAAACGGAGCTCAAGCCATAAAGCGCCGTCAACGTCGTAGGCTTCGCACTGACTTGGCAGCACTGGGTAATAGCCAACGGACGTAATTCCATCCCCGCCGTCAACAGGGACGATCAAGCACGTGTCGCAAACGTCAAGAATCGTTGAGACGCGATGCAAGAATTGCGGCACGGTCATCCATGGATTCGGTTGCCACTGCAAAGAGCGCGTCCATTGCGGTTGCGCCGTACCAGAAATCTCAGGCCGCAGCTTTGACGCATGGTCAGCGTTTCGCTCGATGATGGAGCGCGTCAGCTCGGCTTCGTAGATTCCTCCAGACCACGACGTGAAGCGCGGCGCGTAGGCCGTGAACGTCTGAAAGTAGCCATCGACTGCCTGCATGATCGGCTTATGGAACACGGCATCGAACATCGAGCGGAAAAGCGTTGGTTTTCGCACGTTTTAACCTCCAATCATGCTTTGGTAGTCATCCATCATGTCTCTGAGCACAACGAATGCATCGCACTCAGCCGCCCAGGCATCAATGCGGTTGCGCGGGTCTTGGTTCTTCTTGTCGGGCGAAATGTTGCCGTTCGTGTCGTTTCTGATCATCACGTTCGAGCGGCACCATTCCGCTATAGGGTTCTGGTTATCGACGATGCGGTTTTCCTTGTAGAGCGCTCGAAGCTCCTTCATGGGCATGGACAAGGTTTGCGCACCCTGTACTACCTTTCTGAAGTTATCGGCTCCGAAATAGCCCTCGTAAGCTTCAACAGTCGGAACGTCTCGCATATGCCACGGGTCATAGCCGCAGGCAACCGAATAAATGCCGTACTTTTCCTGAATCTCCGTGACCCAATCCAGTACGTCGCGCTTGTCGATGATCGGCGTTGCCGACGTCCTGAGCAGCCCGCGGGCAATCCAGGCATCGTACGGCACGCCGTCTCGACCACCGCGCCGCCCCTCGGCTTCCGCCTGTTCCAAAGCGCGAAGCGGAATCCACGCCATGTGCATTGCGTATATGTGCTCGTCGTTCGGACGCATCATAAGCAGGCACGCCGCCGTTAGGTCGGTCGTGTCCGAAGCGTCCACGCCGAGAACTGCATAAGAAAACGACCCATCGGATGGGTCGAACGTGGCTTCGTTGTGTATCTCAGACCATTTGAGCCAGGCTTGGCTCTGATTCTCAATGAGGTTGAAGTCTTTTACCAGCAGCGTCGGCAAGAATGTCGGGTCATCGAGTGCCTTGGAGACGTTTTCCCTGAGCGATTTCAGAGACTTGATTGTTCCAAGTCCGGGATTCGCCTTAATCCAGCACTTCTCGTCTTTCCATTCCTCGCGCTCGTCAAGCTCAAAAATGAAAGCGATGAAATGCTCGGCTTTTTCTCCAGATGCTTCGCCGTTCAGCCATTTGGCAGCGTATTCGTACTGAGCATCGAAAATGCCACCGCGCACGAATCCGTTGGTCGTGATCTCAAGAACCAGCGGTTGCCTACGGGCGGAAATACCCTGAATCGTCAGGTCGTAGAGGTCGCGGTTTCGCATGGCTGCGAGCTCGTCAACGATAGCGCCTGAGATGTCCAAGCCGTCAAGGTGGTTCGTGTTGGCGGAAAGCGCCTTGATTGACCCCATGTTGAGGCCGCAGTAAAGGTCGCTCACGCGCTTTCGCACGTGCTTTGCCAGCGCCGGTGAGGTCATCACCATTCGCCAGGCGTTGTTGAAGCCCTTCGCCGCCTGATCGTGAGCCGTAGCCACGTTGTAGACTTCCGGTGCGCCCTCGTCATCGTTAATGAGCAAGTCAAGCTCGATAGCCGACGCAAGCGCGGTCTTGCCGTTCTTTCGCCCCATAATCCAAAGGACTTCGCGGTATTGGCGCAAGCCCTCGGCATCCACGAAACCGAAGATTACGGAGAGGATGGCCAACTGGAAAAGCTCGAGCTTGAACTTGCGTCCAAGCTTTCCGCTCGGAAGTCGGCAAAACGTCTCGATGAAGGTGACGTGCTTCGCCGCGAACTCTTCGCGGTAATGGTACGGATAGAGCGGATCGGTGTTATCCAGGTCGCGCAGCACGCGCTCCGCGAGCTGATGCATCTTCTCGCAAGCAGTGATCTCACCGTTGAGGATGCCACCGAAGTAGCTTCGTATCGCCTGCTCGCAGCGACCAGCGCCGCTTCGCTTCTTAGCCGCCGAAGCGCGTTTCATTGAGGTAGTCAATGAGCGCATCGCCTGCGGTGCTGCCGGACGGCATCATGTCGGTGAGCTGCTTGATGCCGCGCGAGAAGGTCGTGAACAGCTTGTTGTAGGCGCTGAAACCCGGATGCTCCCGCAGGCCGGATTGACCGCCGCCGTTGTCATATTCGGTGAAGATGCTCTCGTACATCAGCTCGCGGCGGGCTTCGTCAAGCTTGACCTTCAAGAACGCGATGTTCGACATCAGCGGAAGCACGGCGCTTCGCTTCTCGTCCGGTATCGCGTCCTTGGTGAGCCGTTGGAGCTTTTTCAGCTCGCTTTGGTATCGGCTCTCGATGGAAGCGGTGTGCTTCTTCGGGGGACTTTCCGTGGCTTTGGGCAAAAGGTCGTTACTTTCGCACACTTTTCGCCTTCCCACAAGACCACCCCCGTTCTTAAACCCGTCACACGCAAATTTCTATCTTCCGGCGTTGGTGCCCTATGCTGGGTGCCTTGGTTTTAGACCGGGGGGATAGCTCGAAGCTGTGACCTGCTGTTTTGTCTGTCGTTTTGCTTGACTGTGTGCTTGTGCTCAGTCTGTGTTTTCGTCTGTCAGCGAAATCAAGTTGCCGTCCTCGTCAAAGCGCAGCCCTTGCCTTGTGCTGCCCTGCCTTGCCCAGCCGTGCACCTTCTTGTGGCAGAGGTCGCACAGGCTTACAAGGTTGCGAGTGTCGGTCGCTATGTTCGGATCGCTGATGTTCGATGGTGTTAGCTCGATGATGTGATGCACCATCGTTGCCGGTGTTGCGATGCCAGCCTTAAGGCAGTGTTGGCAAAGATAAGCATCGCGCCGCAATGCGAGCTCTCGTGCCTGTTCCCAATCCTTGGAATGGTAGAACCGATACGAGAAGCCCTTAGCCATTGCGCGACCTCCAACAAAAAAGGGACGCGACCCAAGGCCGTGTCCCTTTCTGATAATCCACCGTACCGAAATGTAGCACAAACTGAAAAGTGATGACAAGTGCCAATCTCAAAGATCTTTGAGCGCGGCAAAGCCCACCTCGTCGATATAGCGGAACCCAACGTTGCAAAGCTCCCTGCACCATTGGCGCGAGCACTGCATCACATCGGCTATCTCGTCCCATGGCATCGCTTGGAGATAGGCCATGCACAGCGCGTCGGCGTAACGGTTGCCCTTGAGCTTAGCCAAGCCGCCGCGATTGTCAGCACCGTAGAGCAGCACGCACGCTTCGTCTACCTCGGCTTGGCTGTCCGCGATCCTCCTTTCCAACCTCCCCTCAAAGTCGATGCGTCCGTTAATCGCATCCATAGGGTCTGAGCCGCCACCGCCGCCGCCTGCGCTGTAACTCTGCGCCTTGGCTCCCTCGCGAGCCTTAAGGCGGGCTAGCATCTCCTTTGCATGCTCGATGCTAGCCACCTCGTCACGGATGCGCTCGAAGTATTCCTTGGCATCCACAAAGCATCAACCCTAGTCGATACCCGTAGAGCCAAATCCGTCGGTACCGCGCTCGGTGTCGGTCAGGCTATCGACCCCGACAAGATCGCACGGCACGAACGGGACAACGACCATCTGGCACACACGCGTACCCTTGGGAAGAAACACGGTGTCACAGCTGAGATTGACCAGCGGTGCGTGCACCTCGCCACGGTATCCGCTGTCGATGACGCTCACGCTGTTGCGCAGTGTCACGCCATAATGAGCGCCAAGGCCGGAGCGCGGGAAGACTAAGCCGACACAGCCGCTTGGAATCTCGCAGGCAAAGCCAAGCCCGCAAACCGCGCTTGCATTGGGCTCAAGCCTTACGTCCTCGGTGATGCAAAGGTCGAAGCCAGCATCGCCATCGTGCGCGTATGTCGGCATGGCCGTTCCGTCAGCCAGGCAAACGTTCATCTTTCGTCCGTACATGTCAGCTCCTTAGAAGGGAATATCTTCGTCGTACACATCTGGGTAGGTCGCAGCCTGCGGTGCCGCCGCTGGTTGCTGCGACTGTCGATGTGAGGTCATAATTGCCACGTTATCAACGATGACCTCGAGCTTGCGATAGCGCTTGCCGTCCTTCTCCCACACGTTCTGGTGCAGGTGCCCAAGGATGGCTAGGCGTGCGCCCTTCATCAGAAGGCCGTTGTTAAACATCGCTTCGCCGCGCTTGCCGTACATCACGCAGTCGACCCAACTGGTCACGTCCTTATAGCTACCGTCCTGCTGCTTGCGGCTCTTGTTCACTGCTAGTGAAAAGCTCGTCACCGCAAGGCCGCTGTTGGTGTACCTAACCTCTGCATCTTGCCCAAGGTTGCCACTCAAGGTGACGCTGTTAAGGCTGTCACTCACAGTTACCACCCCTCACGATTGCCAATGCGATATAGGTCATGATCACCATCGCAGTCGCGAGCAATGGGAAGAGCCAAGAGAACAGGCAACCGGTAATGATGCTTATGAACAGTTCCATAAGGCAAAAACAAAGAAAGACGATGATGCAGCCCAACAACGCTATGAGCACCGCTATAAGCACACCCAGCCTCTTGATTCGGCGGCGTGCTCGCTCACTCGACCTACTCACGGCATCCACCACCAAGAGCCTTGATAAGTCCCTCGCGCTGGATGTACCCAAGTCCCTTCACTCGGCGGGTCGCGCTGATGTGCAGGCTCTTCATGAGCTTCTGGGTTCGTGGCGCGGCAAAACCGGGCATCGACCTAATCAATGATTCGACACGCATGCCCGACGCAGCCTGATCGCCACTGTCCGCCAACTCAAAGAGCCGCTCAATCGACATGATGCCGTATTTCAGCTTGACCTTGTAATCAGCTCGCTTGCACCTGATCTGCATCCCCTTATCGAGAGCTGCACGCCGTTGTTCGGCAGTCAATTTCGGTACCATTTTCAATATCTCCTGATTCTTACTTGGAATACGGCGGCTAACCGTTCCCAAACCATCGGTTTTGCTTTCTGACCTCTCGTTTTCGTGTCGTGTAGCAAATGGCCGAGGTCTTGCCATTTACACACCGTTTACACTCCGTCCTCAAGCTGCTTGGCGAAGTTGTTGAACGCCTGAGCCGCCGCCTGGTCGCGCCCTGGCAGAAGGTGCGCGTAGAGTTTCAGCGTCGTCGCTTCGTTCGAGTGCCCCAAGCGATCTGCAAGCGTCTTGAGGTCAACGCCGTTCGCAAGGCACCACGTGGCGTGCGTGTGGCGCAATGAGTGGAACGTGTACGCCTTCGGCATGCCTGCACGGTCGCGAGCGCGGCTGAAAGCCTTTGAGACAGTCGTTGGGCGCATGTAAGAGCCGTCTATGCTCACCAGTGGCGAATCGGGCGTGAAAGCGTCTGAAATCGAATCCTGTTGCGCGAGATAGGCTTTTATCCGCTCCCACTCTTCGTCGATTAACGCCACAGGCCGCGTCTTCTTGTTCTTGGTCACGTTGGATCGGATAACGCCGCCGCCCGGAACCTCGATAACCGTACCGCTCACGAGGATGAACCCCTGCGCCTTGTGGAGGTCGCGCCGCCTTACGGCGCATACCTCGCCGACGCGCATCCCCGTATGCAGTGCGAGCCAAGCCGCGAAAGCGTAGGCTGATTGGCGAATGAAGCGCTTCTCTGGCGCTTCAAGGTCGAGCTTTTCGGAAACCGTGGCATCGAGTGCCCTGTAATCCCATTCGTCGATGCTCACGGCTTCATGGCGTTCCTCTGGCGGCTTGGTGACCATGAGCATTGGGTTGTTCTCGCAGATGCCGATGCGCACCCAGAAGTTGTATGCGCCGCGCAAAAAGTGATGAACGCTGATGATCGTGTTGCGCGAAAGACCTTGACCGCCGTTCTTCTTGCTCACGCCAAGCCGCGTCTCGAAGTCGTTCAGCTCGATAGCGGTAAGGTCGCGAGCGACTTTGCCCTTAAGGTACTTGCCCACGTAGGTTCGCGTGAAGAGCGACCACCTCTTCACGGTGTTCAATCCAGCACCCTTAATCTTCCGCTGCTCGATGTATTCCCAAAGCAGATCAACTATGAGCGTGCTCTTGACCTTGCCGTCAAAGGTCAGGTGCGAAGCCCAGGCATCAGCCAAAGCCTGTGCTTCCTCGCGCGTCCTGGCATCCGGGAAGCTACGGCGTGGCCGTATCTGCCGCCCGTCCGGTGCCTTGCCAAGATACGGCTGCGCGTACCACACGCCCTTTGGGTCGCGCTTGACCTCAACGTCCATGGCGGCGCTTCAATTCACGCACGACGTCGATAACGCTACCCGACATGTCGCGAATCTCGTGGATGCAGTCCTTGCAAATGTCGAACTCGATAAGCTTGCCCTTGTCATAGGCGTGCACCCTTGCGAATTCGTTAATGTTGGTGCAGTCGGCTTCCTTCCCGCACCCGTCGCAGCAGCCGGAAACCTTAATCATCGTCCTGCTCCTTTTCAGCCGCTTTCTTCGCCTTGCGCAGGGTGAGCTTTGCCACATGAATGAACCAGATGCACACGAACATCAGGAAGCAGAAGAAGGCCAGGAACCCATAGCCAGCGCCGAAGATGAAGCCGACGGCGATACTGGCAACCAGCATCGCGAACGGGACAATCAGCAGAGCGCACCCAAGCAACATATTCGACGCATCTTCAAGCTCTTCCTCGGTCTTAAACTCTTTCATTTCTTTCCTCCAAATTTCGGTGAATCACTGCGATTGCGTCTGTGACGCAATCGCACCAGCAGATAAGATCGTCGTAATCGACCCGCACTCCATCGTGTCCGCGCTTCTCGCACGTTGTAATGCGCCGGCTCATGTCCTGCGATACGGCACACAGGTTCTCGAGGGTCTTGCGGTCGCTCCTAATCGTCATCGTCGGTCACCCACACATCGCGGTGATACTCCCGCATGAACTCGTCGAAATCCCATTCGATGTCTTCGCTCTCCAAGCCTTGCCAGCTCCAAAACTCACTGACATATGGCTGGCAGCGCGGGCATGCGTAGCGCCTCCAGAACAGACGCATCCAAAGGCCGCTTTCCATGAGCACGCCACGCGTTCCCGCTGGAACCGTCTCGCCGCAGTACGCGCACTCATGCGCCTTGCGGACAGTGACGATCTTGGGCGCGGCGTAGAAGTCACCACCGCTCATGACGCGCCGCCTTCTAGCGCTTCAAGCATGTTCTCGATGCACTCATGCGCCTTCTTGAGGTCTTCGATGCCGTTCTTGGACTTCCAGCGCCACAGATACTTGAATGCGCATCCCTGCATATAGGACACGTATTCATCGGTACCGAGCATCGATTCCATTGCCTGCTTGCACTCAATGCCGGTATGCCCCGCGTAATGCAAGGGCTTGGTCACAGGGTCGAACCCCGTATCGACCGTTGAGGTCATCCTCTCGGCAATCTGCGAAGCACTGAGCTCAACAGGCTCAGTCAGATCACCTACACGCTTAACGTAAGAGCTCATTGCCATCACTCCTTTGAAACCAGCTTCGCCAACTCGTCAAAATCGACCGTATGGAGCAGCTTTATCAGCTGCGCGACCTCTGGTGAGCGCCAAGCGTGCATGCCGTACGTATGCGCCTCTGTCGTGTAGTGGTAGTAATTGGCCTTAAGGTGCTCTTCCGCTTCGCGTAGTGTGAGAAACATGGTGTCCGGGACAATTGCCCACAGCTTCGTAAGGAACACGAAATCCAGCGCGTTGTTTTCGGCGTATTCCTTGATTACACCCTTAGAGATGCTGATGCCCATATTCGTGAAACGTGCCCGAATGCATCCGTTCTCGTCAAGATCAAGCCAGTTGTCTTCAAGCCATTCTTTGGCGTGCTCTTCGCCGCCCAAATCAAGCTCGTCCTTGTAGGCTCGCGAAACCGCTTCCCCCAAGCTAATGATTTCGCCTTCGCCGTCTTCAAAAAGCTCAACGGCTTCGATGTCATCGCCATCTGTTGCTTCGCGATATTCGTAGTCGCGAATGACCCAAAAGCGTGGGTCAGCCGTTGCTAATGTCGGTTGGTTGTTCAGCTCATGCTGTAGCTCTTTGAGAAAAACGAGATCGTCTTGCGTAAGGCTACGCTTGACGTAAGCGCGGCATTCGAGATCAACCGATGCTGTCATTTCTTTTCACCTCCTTCTCGTCCTTCTTCGTCTCCCTGCACTTCCAGCAGGCTTCGCTGTCCTTGATGAACCAGTCCAGATTTCGCTCGATGCCACAGTAAGGACACGTGTGCTTTCGGACTTTGTTGACATAGCTCCCGTAAGGCATCGCCAACGCTCCTTTGTTGAAAACTTTTCTATTGTTGAAAACTTGTTGAAAACCTGTTGATAACTACTGCTGAAGACTCGAAAACAGGCTTTGGAATCGCTCGAAAAACGAATCGATCAAGAAAGAAGAAGCAAGAAAGAAGAACCTTGCTTGTAAGTCAACATAACAAGCAAGTGCGGGTTTTTGGCTTTGGGTTAGGGTCTAAAGACCCAAACCCAAAAACCCGCTTCTGTACTGTTATGTTATGTATTGTTAGGCTTAGCCCAACCTAAAACCGATGGTTTCGCGCTGGTTTCAATCCGCAACAACAAAAACATACGCTCTGACCTGCTAGTTTGTCGGGTTTTCCTGCTTCTTTTTCGGCCTGCCGCCCTTGGCTCCGTTGACGCGCTGCTTGCCAAAATAAAGAGCGTTTTTGCACATCCTCTCGCTCTCGATTCGGCCTTTTCCGTCCCTCACGAGCAAGCCGATCTCAAGCAGGCAGTCGATGAAATCTTGTGTCTCGGCGATGCTCACCGTCTCGTCGAACGCACCCATCGAGCGCATACCGATTGCGCCTGCTAGAATGAGCCAGTCTTCATCGGTGTCCACCGCGATTGAGTGGTGCTTGGTGCTCGCCAGAAGCTCGCAGAGCCGCCAGTAAGCGCCGTAGCCCTCGTTACCGCGACGCATGAGCAGCCGTTGGCATTTGATGTCCCGCTGCGCGTTAGCGTCGTGCTGAAACCACGCCATAGGTTCCTGCGCCTGATCGTGCACGTCTTTAGGAATCGCCGTCATCGTCATCACCTCCCGTCGTTAATCCATCGCTTGTCCCCTGCTGGTGCCAGCCGTCCCAAAGGCACTTGCCGACCTCGCAGCAGTTAGTCCAGACGGTCGTTCCGCGAAAGCCACACGCGCTCTTGGGCTTTTCGCCGTGCTCGAGTAGATGAAGTTCGAACCGGCATTGCCCGGGCGTTGGCATCGGCTGCTCACCAAAGAGATCGAGCGCCAGCTGCTCAGCGCTCTTTGAGCTGCTGCACATACGCGTTGCACGCCGATTTGGTCATCAAGTGAACAAACATGCCGGGTGTCATATCGTCGAGCTTGTCGCTCTCAAGCAGGTCTTTCATGGCAACGATGGGCGTCCCCATGAAACAGAGAGCCAGGTCGGTATCAAGCTCGACGCTCTCACCGCTCTTGGAGTTGAAGACCGTAATGGTGCCGTCGGTCTTGCTGATGTACTCGGCAACGGAATCGAGGAACTTGATTGCTTCCTTACGCTTCATGATGGTTGTTCTCCTTGTCATAGATTGAATTGCGAAGCTTGATGTTCAGCTTCGGATGCCGCTTTAAGAGCCAACGGGCTAGAAGCGGCGTATCCGTGTTGTTAATGCCGTAGACGTGCTCAACGCCGTTGCTGTCCACGAACGGCACGCCGACGAGCTTGACAGCGCCCTCATAGCGCTGCTTCTCAATGAGGTACTTGGCACTTACTCGGATACCGCGCTGGTCGATTGCGAGCGCCGTAAGCTCGATCTGCCGCAGCGCCCTTGGGTTGAGCTCGCACCAGAGCTTGAAAAGCTCCTGCCGGTCTCGCAGCTTGAGCGGCACCGAGTACGTTGCCAACCGTTCCTGCCGCATCACGGATTCGAGCGGCTGGGTGTAATCGTCAACATCCATGGCGCTTCCTTGCTTCGCGGCTCATAAAGCGCCTGAACGCCACTTCTGCGACCTCTCGCGGTGCCGATGGCGGCACGGGCAACCTGTGGCGCGTGTGCACATCTCCAACGCCGCTAACGCCCGGTCGGCGGGCTTCCTCGATGATCAGCCGCGCGACCCAAAAACCGTTCGCGTCACGGTCGAGATAGCCCCTCATTGGTCGACCATTCGGACGATAAACCACAGCTCAAGACCGGCAAGGACGAGCAGCAGCCAAGGCAGGTTGTACGTCTCCGTAATCCAGATAATGGCACCAGCCAGGGCAATGAGCAGGATTCCCGTTGCCGATAGCAGGGCGATACCGCCGCAAAACCACCGCTTAACCGTTGCTAGTGGTGTAAAATTCTCGTTGTCATTACTGGTGAAGGTTTTGACATTGCCCGTGCCCGGTTGCAGCCAGGTGCGGGCGCTTTCGTTTCGCGAGCTTGCGCCATAGCTTTGACGCGCCGGCAAAATGCCGTCTGCGAAACATCGAGCTTGCGACATTTCGCGCTCGTCAAAACCACGATGCAAACCGTTGGTTTGCGATTGGGTTTCATACATCTGAAACCCCTCCTTTCTTACCTGTGGTCGTAGGTATCGACCTTGATCTTGACGTCCTTTAGAGCGCCCTTAATTCCGTACTTGACGCCCCACTCGATAGCAGATGACAGGACAACCCAGACGCCCGCAATTAAGACAAGCGCGTTAAAGAGCTGTTCCACTTTCGAACCTCCTTACTTAAAGTCCGGGAACGTGCACAGGTCGTTCGGTGTGCACTCAAGAGCGATTGCGAGCTTTGCAACGCTCTCCAAATTCGGCGAGCACTCACAGCGCTCGTACTTACCGATTGCATCGGCGCTTACGCCAGATGCATCCGATAGCTGCTGCTGCGACCAGTGCTTTTTGGTTCGACGAACACGCAAGCTGTCTGCGAACGCACGTTTTAGCTCAGGCATAGATACACCTCCTTTCAATGAATGCTCATTAGGTTTGTATTGGCGTTAGTCAATACAAACCGTATTCTTTTACGTGTAGTAAAAGAATCGGAATCAACGTGAATCACGTTGGCAGCTACAGACAATAAACGTGTTCAACGTACTTTGCAAGCATGAATTACGTATTTTCTTGATTAACGTACGTGATTAACGTAGAATCGGCATTGCAACAGCGAAAGGAGGATAAATGCGATACCAACTGAAATTGAAAGAGTTGCGCAAAGCTGCGGGCTTCGCGACACAAAAGGCGTTTGCGGATTATCTGGGAATCAAAGAACGCAAGTATGCGTCATGGGAACGCGGTGAAGTCGGCATTCCTCTTGAAGATGCATTTATGTTGTGCGAAGCGCTCAAATGCACACCTAATGATTTATGCGGCTTTCCAAGCTCAGAAACAGACGATCAACAAAGCCTTTCCGCCGATGAGCGCGAAATCGTCGATAACTACCGTGACAGCTCGCCGGAATGGCAACAGAACATTTCGATGACCGCCAGGGCTGCGGCATCTGAATCAAAAAGAAAATAAAAAAGCCCCAGCGCTACCGTCCAAAGTCTCGCAGGGGCATACCTAGAAAAGGCAAGGTGATTTTATCATGCCAAAGGGCACACGTGCCGCCATCTATGCACGTTTCAGTTCGCATAACCAGCGAAGCGAATCAATCGATATTCAGGTTGAAAAGTCGCGCGAGCACTGCGCGGAAAACGGCCTTGACGTCGTGCGCGTATATAGCGATTACGCGCAAACAGGCCGCGATGTGCAGCGCGTAGAGTTTCAGCGCATGATGGCAGACGCAAAACTAGGGTTGTTCGATTATGTAGTGATCTATAAGGTTACGCGCATCATGCGCAACCGTGACGAGATGGCGCTTGCGCGAATCAGGCTGCGCAAGGCAGGCGTTGAAATCCTTTACGCCGGTGAAAGTCTTGGCGAAGGCTCAACGCGCGTCTTGAATCTCGGAATGCTCGAAGTGCTTGCTGAATGGGAAAGCGCGATAGATAGCGAGCGTATCCGTGACGGTATCAACAAGAACGCCCAGCGCGGAATGGCAAACGGTCGCACGCACTACGGCTGGGACATTGTTAACGGGTATTACGAGGTCAACGAGCGCGAAGCCGCCGTGATGCACCGTATGAAAAACATGCTCTTTGCTGGCTCAACTGTAGCCGAAATCAAGCGTGCTGTCGCAGGTGAACGCGGCAAGCGTGGCAAACCGCTAACGCACGGCGTGATAACAAAGCTGCTTAGGCGCGAACAGAACTGCGGCGTTTATGATTACGCGGGCGTACGAATCGAAGATGGCATGCCTGCGTTATGGTCGCGCGAAGACCAGGACATGATCAATAGCATCTTGGGCTCAAACGGGCGCAAACACAACAAGACACGTGACACCAACGATTACCCGCTATCGGGCAAGATGTGGTGCCCGGAGTGCGGCCAATACTACGTTGGAACCTGCGGAACATCTAAAACAGGCCGCGTGTACCACTACTACAAGTGCAAGAAATGTAGGCGCACCTTTAGGCGCGATGCCGTTGAAGAAGCCGTGCTTGATACCGTCCTCGAAACGATTAAGAAGCCGGATGTACGTCAACGCATCGTTGATGTAATGGCTCTTTACAACGAGACGAAGGAAGAGAAGGAGGAACCAGAGAGCAAGCGCATTGAGCGCGAGATCAGGCGCATCGACACGGCGTTTGAGCGTATCTGGCAGGCTATCGAGGACGGCATTGCGCCGCCCGGCGGTAAAGAGCGCGTTGCTATGCTACGCGAGCAGAAAGCGGCCTTAGAAGCCGATCTGCGGCAGGCTCAAGCTAGCGAAGGGGCGAATCTGTCTGGTGAAGCCATAGCCGCTTGGCTCGATCACATTGCGCAGGAACCAGATGCAGCTGAAATTATCGAAACGTTCGTGCGACTCATTGAAGTAGATGGGGATGAACTCAAGCTTTATTTCGCGTTCGACTACTGGGGCGATGACTTCCAACCTAAACAAAAAAAGGCGAACCCCGAAAAGGGTTCGCCTAATAATCCAATGGTGGAGACGAAGGGAGTCGAACCCTCGGCCTCTGCCATGCGACGGCAGCGCTCTCCCAACTGAGCTACGTCCCCAGGACAAGTCGATATTTTACCTACGGCTCGCCAACTGTCAACGCCCAATAACCAGTCTTTTTGGGACGCGGCTATTTTGACAACTTTTCGAACAGGCGATCCTCTCGATGATTTTTTAATCCCCGTCCCAGAAAAATCATCAGCGTGCGCTCTACTTTGCGCTGGTGAGGACGCCGGTGGTGTCGAAGGCGGGGGTGAAGCTCTCGTCTACCGCGCCGCCCTCTTGCCAGAACATTGTCGTAAAGCCCAGGTCGTCGGCATGGTCGAGCACCTGCTCGTACTCCTCGCGCGTCACGGCGCGCGCCAACTCGCCGCCCTGCTCGCGCATGAGCGCATTGGGCGTGTACTGGTTCATGACCGAGATCGGCACGTCGCCCACCGTCTGCCACACCAGGTCTAACACGCGGCACGAGTCATCCGCATGCCCCGGCAGCACCAGGTGGCGCACGATGATGCCGCGCTTCATGAGCCCGTCGTCATCCACCAGCTCTCCCCCGCGGCGATCGATCTCGCGCGCCATCTGGGCCAGACCCGACACGGCCACACGCGGGTAATCCTTTATATGGGAGAGCGACTGCGCAAGCGCCGCATCGGCATATTTAAAGTCGGTAAGCCACACATCGATCAGGTCGCCCAGCGCGGCCACGGCACTCGCGCGCTCGTAACCACTCGTGTTGTAGACGATCGGGATAACCAGTCCGCGCGCCCGTGCCGCGGCAATCACGGCAGGCAACAGGTGCGCATAGTGCGTCGCCGTCACCAAATTGATGTTGTTGGCACCCTGGTCCTGCAGCTCCAGCATAATCTCGACCAGACGCTCAGGCGAAATCTCAAGGCCAAAATTGCCGGTCGAGATCTCGTGGTTCTGGCAGTAGATACATTTAAGCGAGCAACCGCTAAAGAAGATCGTGCCCGAACCGGCCTCGCCCGAGATAGGCGGCTCCTCCCACATATGAAGCGCGGCGCGGGCCACCTTGAGCGTGTCGTTAGCACCGCAGACGCCGTGCGCGCCCTCATCGCGCGCCGCACCGCAACGGCGCGGACACAAATGGCAGGCGGGCGAAAAAAGTTCGGTCAACGACGTCGGCATAAAAACATGCTCCAAAACAACGATTCAGCAGCTCAAACGTAAAGGGCCAGACCGCGTAGACGGCTCCGTCCCTAAGGCGCCGTAATCGTCCGACACGATTTTTGTAATGTCAAGACTGGAATCGATAAAGTGCCGCTTTATGATGTAGGTATTCCGCCCCCCGCGGAGCAACTGGGTGAACCGTCGCGTTTATTTAGGGAGCCCACACAGTCGTACCTAGTACAGGTATCCTTCGTTGTTAAGGACGCTGGAACAGTCGATGAGGGCACCCACCTGTTTTAGGTGGGTTCATTTTCGTAACGTGGGGGGTGGTTTTCTTTTGCCGAAAATCACCATACAGTCCATATGGATCCCCGCCGGCATCCCGACAAGCCATCGACAACATTCCAATATCTGGTAAGCGCGTGATTATCGCTGCGTGCAATTCCATGCACCCCCCTTGGTCGAGTATCATGGTTCGGCTATGCCCTTTGCGCATGGCGTTCTTCTGACCTTTTCCTTCGACGCTTGGCGGTTTTTAGATTCATGGCTTCATCCCCGAGCTACATACCGTACCTATGCGTGGCAGCGGCGGCCTTTATCACGACCTTCCTCACGGTACCCCTGGTCAAGCGCCTGGCAATCAAGCTCGACGCCGTCGACTATCCTTCTAAGCGCCGCATCAACACCAAGCCCATCCCGCGTTTGGGCGGAACGGCGGTGTTTTTGGGCCTGGTCGTCGCCTGCACTGTGCAAATCCTAGGCACCTGGTACCTGGGTTGGCCGCCCGTTTTGGTGCCCCACCCCCGTCTGCACATCAGCTACCCCATACTTGCGCTTTCTTTTACCGTTATCTTTGCGACCGGCGCTATCGACGACGTCTTCCAGCTCACGCCCAAGCAAAAGCTGGCCGGACAGGTCCTCGCCGCGCTTATCGCCTGCATGGGCGGCCTGCGGATCGGCGTCATCGTCAACCCGTTTGCCCCCGGCGAGATCATGCTCGGATGGCTCGCCTACCCCATCACCGTAATCTATCTGGTGGCATTCACCAACATCATTAACCTCATCGACGGCCTCGACGGCTTGGCCACGGGCATCTGCGGCATCGCGTCGTTCACCATGTTTTCGATGGCCGTTCTCTCGGGCCGCATCGACGCCGCCGCGCTCTCCATTGCGCTCTTTGGCGCCTGTCTGGCCTTTTTGCGCTACAACTTCAACCCCGCAAGCATCTTCTTGGGCGACTCGGGGTCGCTGCTTCTGGGCTTTGCGCTGGGCTCCATCTCGCTGCTCAACGTGAGCCGCACCGCCGCACTCACCTCGCTTATCATCCCGCTCATCGTTGCCGGCGTGCCCATCATCGACACGTTTAGCGCCATTGTGCGCCGCAAGCGCGCCCACATTAGCATCGGGCAGGCCGACAAGGGCCACATCCACCACCGCCTGATCCAAGAAGGCTGCAACCAAAAACAGGCCGTGCTGCTCATCTATGCCTGGTGCATCATGCTTTCGGCCGGCGCCGCCGCGATTAACCAGGTCGAGGTGCCCATGCGCGTGCTCATCTTTACCGTGCTCGCCATTGGCTCGGCGGCCTTTGCCAAGCATCTACATCTGTTTGAGCCCGTGCTGCGCCACCATTACAACAAGCGCACGCACGAGGACGAGCTCGTCACCCCCGACGACCCCGCTTTTAAGCAGGAGGAGCAAGCAGCCGAGGAACGTAAAGAAGAGCGCCACCACAAGCTCTAGGATAAGCTGCCGAGGATGTGCCCAGACACCGTTGGCCAAGCGCAGCCGCGCCGCACCCATCGCACAAGCCACCCCTCTCCCGCCCCTCGCCTACTTACGCCCCGCCCCTCCAATAAACGCGTTATCATCTTGACCCATGAACATACGTTAGGAGCAATCATGCCAAACGAGAACAGCTACGAAGTCGCGCTGCAAAAGAGCAACGCCATTCGCGAGGGCCTGGCCAAGACGCCCGAGAAGTTCACCATGCTTACCGGCGACCGCCCCACCGGCCGTCTGCACCTGGGTCACTACTTTGGCACCCTCAAGGGCCGCGTGGAGCTGCAGAACATGGGCGCCAGGACCAACGTACTCATCGCCGACTACCAGGTCATCACCGACCGCGACACCACCGAGCACATCCAGGACAACGTGTACAACATGGTCATGGACTACCTTGCCTGCGGTATCGACCCCGACAAGACCATGATCTACGCGCACTCCGCCGTGCCCGCCGCCAACCAGCTCATGCTGCCGTTCCTGTCGCTGGTGTCCGAGGCCGAGCTGGCGCGCAACCCCACGGTCAAGGCCGAGATGGAGGCCTCGGGCCACGAGCTCACCGGCCTTCTGCTCACCTACCCGGTGCACCAGGCCTGCGACATCCTGTTCTGCAAGGGCAATGTGGTGCCCGTCGGCCGCGACCAGCTGCCGCACATCGAGCTCACCCGTACCATCGCCCGCCGCTTTAACAACCGCTACGGCAAGGTATTTCCCGAGGTCGAGGCGCTGCTGTCCGAGACCCCGCTGCTGCCCGGCCTTGACGGTCGCAAGATGAGCAAGAGCTACGGCAACGCCATCAATATTTCGATGACCGCCGAGGAAACGGCCAAGCGCATCAAGAAGAGCCAGACCGACTCCGAGCGCATGATCACGTTCGACCCCGAGAACCGCCCCGGTGTGTCCGGCCTGCTTTCGACGGCTGCCATCTGCACCGGTCGCTCCGAGGTCGAGATTGCCGAGGAGATTGGCATGGGCGGCTCCGGCCAGCTCAAGAAGTACGTGACCGAGGCCGTCAACGAGTACTTCGCACCTATCCGCGAGCGTCGCCAGCGCTACGAGAACGATCTGGACTATGTGAAGGACGTCCTGCATGAGGGCAACCGTCGCGCCAACGAGATCGCCGAGCAGACCCTGGCCGAGGTTCAGGACGCCATGGGTATGGTGTACTAGGCCGATCTGCTGGCTTGAGCTTTCGATTGCTTTAGGGCGGGCGCTACGGCGTCCGCCTTTTTTGGAGCCGGACCGCTTCGGCTCCGTCCATCGCACCCCCTCGACAAACAGGAACAGGCCCGCCGGCAGCTAGTTGCCAGCGGGCCTGTTCCCGAAGTACACCGTTGAATCGCACAGAGGGGAGGAATGCGAATCAAACTCAACAGGGCAGGCTTTTTCATCGCCTATTGCCTGCTCCGTTGCTGAAACCAATATAGTTCACCGTGGTTTACTTTCTGACGGCAAAGTACGCCACCACACCTTCTCCATAAGTTAGCTCTGGTAAACCTACAGCGTAAAACCACCACAAAGGGGACAGGCACCTTTGTGGTGGTTTTGGCCACGGCAGAGCTGTTAGAGTCCGGCAGGCCAGCGACAGGCGGCCAAGTCGACGTGCATGGGATCGGTAAACGTCACGCCCTCCCCCATTAAGAGCTCACGCTGGGCATCGGGGCCGCCAAAGGCAAAGCCCTCACAGATACGGCCGTCGGCAAACACCACGCGATGACAGGGAATTTGGCCGGGGCGCGGGTTGCTGTGCAGCGCATAGCCCACATAGCGCGCGCTCCGCGGACGACCGGCAAGCAGCGCCACCTGACCGTAGGTGGCAACCATCCCCTCGGGAATCTGCTCGACCACCTCATACACCCGCTCAAAAAAGCCCTCAGACGCCATCGCATGCTCCTTTCAACCGAAACAAGCATAAACCACCAAAAAGGTGCCTGTCCCCTTTGTGGTGGTTTTGACCGGAAAGCTAGTTGGCGGGGCGGAAGAAAGCTACGGCTACGGCGCCGGGGCCCACGTGGGTGCCGATGGTGGCGCCAATGGTGTGGATGGGCAGCTCGTTCTCGGTGTGTCCAGCCCACAGTGCCGCGCTGTCCTCGATATACTTCTTGAGCACGGCGTCCGAAAGGCCCGTATAGCCCAGCGCCAGCGGCATGGAAAAGTCGACGCCGCCCGCTTTTTCGACCTTCTGGTTGAGCAGGTTACGGCCGTTCTTGGAACCGCGCGCCTTGCCCAGCTGCACGATCAGGCCGTCCTCGGCGGCCACCACGGGCTTAACGTTGAGCAGCGTGCCCACAGCGCCCGCAGCAGCAGACAGGCGACCGCCACGCACCAAGTACTCCAGCGTCTCGAGCAGGCCGATGACGACCACACGGTCGCGCACGGCCTCGACGGCCGCCGCGATCTGGGCCGCGCTACGGCCCTCGTCCACCAAGCGCAGCGCATACTCGACCAGCACGCGCTCGCCCAGGGTGACGTTGTTGCTATCTACCACGAACACGTCGCCGCCCGGCGCCTCGGCAAGTGCGGTACGGGCACTCTGATTGGTGCCCGAAAGCTTGGCGCCAACGGTAATAATCACTGCCTCGTCGCCGGCCTCACGCGCCTCGGCAATCGCCTGCGAAAACGCGTACGGGTTGACCTGGCCGGTCTTGGGCAGCTCATCGCGCTCCACGAGCATCTCGTAAAAGCGCTGGTGATCGATGTCGACGCCATCCATGTACACATCGGTGCCAAAGGTGACGGACAGCGGCAGAACACGCAGAGCGGGGTGCTCAGCCGGCGACATATCGCTCGCGGAATCGGTAATAATACGAATGGACATAGCGAATCCTTTCTTGCGCGGACCTCTCGCAGGGAATTTTGACAGCAAGCCCCGGCACGGCATACGCGCTCAAACGGGACTATGCAGTTGTTAATTGGAAGCAAATGCCTTGGCGGCCTTAGATCTCGCGCAGGGTGTTGAGAATCGTGCGTAGCGACGCATACATCTGCTCGCGCTGCTCCACACCCATAGCCTTACCGGTGGTATCGAGTACCTCGCGAATGATGCGGTCCGCCTCGCTCATACTCTCGCCGCCCAGAGCGGTCAGGCGCACCGGAGCACGATACTTAACGGCGGCATCGCCCGAATCATCGACCTCGACGTAGCCGCCCTCCTCCAGATGCGCGAGCGTGCGCGAGACGGCGGCGCGGGTCACGCCTGCCATGCGAGCGAGGTCGGCGCCAGTCAGGCCGTCCTTGCTGCGCTCAAGATAGTACAGGCACATAACGTCGGAGCCCTTGAGGCCCAGCCTTGCGCCCTCGGATGTCTTAATGCGCTGGATCTCCTTGTAGAGTCCGCTGATCAGTCCGACAAAGTCCTCGAAACGTGTCTCGTCGTTCTGCTGCATGGGAGACGACCGCCTTTCGCTTGCATAATGCTAACGGGTAAACATCTTAACCGTACTTATCGGCCGCCAGCCCTGCGCACCCTATTTGTTAACCCATCAACATAAAAACCACCACAAAGGGGACAGGCACCTTTGTGGTGGTTTGGGGCATCAATAGGTTCTAGGCGCCGCTACAGCTCCACGCAAGGATTGTCGCGGGTCACAAGCGTCTTAATGACAACCGTCGCTCCCAGATAGCGCTCAAGCAGCTCGGCTAAGCGATCGATCGCAGCCTGGCAATCCCCCATCCGCTCGGGCTCCACACACTCAATCGCCAGGAACGCATCGGCCGAATCATCGGACAGCGCCGTTCGAACGCCGTCGCGCCAGTTCCAGCAGCGGCACACAGCGCCCGCATCGTCGATGTAGGCGAGCTCGCCGGGCAGCGTCGGATCGTCCGCCTCCTCGCCAAGCGGCAAGAACGCATCGCCACCGTCGGTCACCTTCAGGCGAAGGTCCCCCTCGATCGCATGCAGATCCTCGCCTCCCACGGGCAGCGCATAGGTCAGCGATACCGTGTTGTAAATATCCACCGCGGGCGTAATGTGGCCCGCCGGCTTGCCTTTGAGCACGCGTTTGAGCAAGTTCTCGATCGAGCAGCGCGCGCCTTTCTTGGTCTTGAACAGACGATAGGCCTCGCGCCATGCCTTGACCGGTGCGTTCTCGCTGATAGTGTCGCTGGTCAGATGACGCTCCGCATCGATATTGGCGCGGTCGAGCAACGCCGCAATCGCATCCACGTCCTCTTGAGGAATCTGGGCCGTGGGCTTCATGCCCTCCACGACCACAACACCGACCGCTGCCTGCGGAAACAGCTCCCAGAATGAATCCTCGGCAATAAAGCTCTTCATACGCTCTCCCTTCATTGTGCGCGCCCGAGTGAGGGCGCCTAAACAAAAAGCGCCCTTACAACGGCCACCTTCAAAGTCCTACGGTGCCGTCACAAGAACGCTTGCGCTGTCCCCATCCGGAGAAGGGGACGATATGTCAGGCGTATTGTAACCCGAGTCATCCACGCGAGCAAAACCACCACAAAGGTGCCTGTCCCCTTTGTGGTGGATATGGACTCACGGCGAAGCTAGTGGCGAAGTCCCAGCAGCCCGCGGCCGCGATGACGGGCGTCGGCGTGTACTTGAACGTGCGGGCCGGCGGCTTTGACGGACTCGGGCAGGTGCGAGTACTTCTTCTCGAAGTTCTCCTCGAACATCACCGCCAGGTTGTGCGCGGCCTCGTCATAGCGCGCGGTGCTCTGCCAGTATTGGCGCGGCACCAGGATGCCATCGGGCACGCCGTGGCACGTCGTGGGAATGTCGACGTTAAAGATGTCGTCGTGCACGAACTCGCTGTCCTCGATGGTGCCGTCGAGGGCGCGCGCGACCAGCGAGCGCGTGTAGGCAAGCTCGATGCGATGGCCCACGCCGTAGCCGCCGCCGATCCAGCCGGTGTTGACCAGGTACACGCGCGTGCGACCGTCGGCAATGCGCTCGCCAAGCATCTTGGCGTAAACCATGGGGTCGAGCGGCATAAACGGCTCGCCGAACAGCGAAGAGAACGTGGGCGTGGGCTCGGTGACGCCGACCTCGGTGCCGGGAATCTTAGCCGTAAAGCCCGTCACAAAGTGGTACATGGCGGCGTCGGCCGTCAGGCGCGAGATGGGCGGCAGCACGCCAAAAGCGTCGCAAGTCAGGAACAGCACGACACTCGGAGTGGTGCCCATGCCCTTAGTCCACGCGTTAGGAATGTGCTCCACGGGATAGGCCACGCGCGTGTTGTGCGTGATCGAGATGTCATCGTAGTTGGGCTTGCGGTTCTCGTCGAGCACCACGTTTTCGCAAATGGCGCCAAAACGGACGGCGTTGAAGATCTCGGGCTCGTGGAAGGCGTCCAGGCCCTCGCATTTTGCGTAGCAGCCACCCTCGATGTTGAAGATACCCATGTCGGACCAACCGTGCTCGTCGTCGCCGATCAGCAGGCGCGTGGGATTGGCCGAAAGCGTGGTCTTGCCGGTGCCGGACAGGCCAAAGAACACGGCGGTCTCGTGCGTGACGGGATCCATGCTGGCCGAGCAGTGCATGGGCAACACGTCGTCCTCGACGGGCAGTAGGTAGTTCATGACGCTAAAGATCGACTTTTTAATCTCGCCGGAGTAGCCGGTGCCGGCGACCAGAATCACGCGTTCCTGGAAGTTGATGACCACGGCGGCGCTGGAGTTGAGGCCCTTGATGGCGGGGTCGCACTGGTAACCGGGCGCTGCGAGCACGCAGAAGTCGGGTTCGCCGGTGCGCGCGATTTCGCGGGCAAGCGGGCGGGCGAGCATCTGCTTAATAAAGAGTGCCTGGCTGGCACGCTCGCAGGCAACGAGCAGGCGACGCGTGTGGTTGCGGTCGGCGCCTGCCATGCCGCGGGTGACGAACACGTCGCGCTCGTTGAGATAGTCGACGATGCCGGCCTTGATGGCCTCATAGCTCTCGACGGACAGCGGGCGGTTGACCGCGCCCCAGGCAATCTTGTCGTGGACATCGGGGGTGTCAACGATAAAGCGGTCGTTGGGCGAACGGCCAGTGCGCTCCCCTGTCTCGATCACCAGCGCGCCATTGGATGCCATGCGGCCTTCTTCGCGGCGGATAGCGTGTTCGACGAGCTCCGCGGCGGGTAGATCGACCAGCAGACGGGGCTGATTCTCGGCGGGATCTTCAACGAGCGTAATACCAAAGTTGGACAAAACTTCTGCAGGGGTAACACCAGGCATGGGGCCTCCTTTAAAAACGCGACACATGGACGCGGCGCGCACTTTACTCACGTAAAGCCCGTTGTACCCGATATGCAAAAACGTTTTTGCGGCAAGGACGGCAAGCCCGCCCAACGGTCAAAAATCGCAGGCAAGCGGCCTAGTCATTGGGGACGTTTTTAAACAACTAGTCATTGGGGACACTCTTGAACAGGCAACATTCAAGGAATGTCCCCGGATGCCGGCACTTAGGGACGTTCCCAAAGTGCCGGCACATAAGGAACGTCCCTAAGTGCCGACTACAGCGGCAGGCCTTGGCCGAGCATGGCTATGGCGCTCATCAGGACCAGCATGCCGGCAGCGTAGGGCAGCACGGCGCCCAGGAGTTCGGCATCCTTACCGCGCACGTGCACGGCGGCAAGACCAATGGCGAGGGTCTGCGGCGAGATCATCTTACCAGCGGCGACGCCCAGGGCGTTCAATGCGACCATCCAGTAGTCGCTCACACCCAGCGCAGTGGCGGCCTGGCTCTGAATGGGACCAAACAGCATGCCCGAGGACGTGCCCGAGCCGGTCACGAACGCACCGACTGCGCCGATCCACGGAGCCAGAATCGGGTAGAGACCGCCGGCGACCGCAATGCAAAACGCACTGATCGACGAAATCATGCCGGCATAGCCCATCACCTTGGCGCAGCCCAGTACCGAAAGCATCGTGATCACCGTCGGCGTCATCTGCTTCACAGTCGCGGCCAGCACCTCGCCCATCATGCGCGGCGAAGCGCCCTGAATGGCACCGCCGACAAACGCGGCCAGGAAGATCCAAACACCCGGCGTGTTAATCCACGAAAACGTAAGCGTACCAGGGTTCTCGCCGCAATACACCTGCACGTGGCTTGCAAAGGGCGCAAGCGCGGCATGCACGGCGGGCACCAGGTTGGACGTACCCAGCAGCAGTACAAAAATCAGAATGAAGCACGACCAGGCCGAAAGCGCCGATTTAACGGTGAGCTGTTCGCCGGCCTCGATATTCATATGGAAGCGTGCGTCCAGATGCCCCGACTTCTCGGCACGCATGGCAAGCGCAGCTGTCAGCGCGAGCGAAACGATGGATCCTACGACCACGGCCAGCTCGGGGCCCACAAACATGGCAACGACCAGAGCCGCGCCGACAAACGACACGCCGGAGAGCAACGCCACGCCGGCAACACCGTGCAGACGCTCGCCCACACTCGCGGCATTGCCCTGGTCATCGGCAACACGGCCCGCAACCAGCACAATAAATAGCGGCATCACCACAAAGAACGGTGCGAGCTGCACCAGCTGAACGGTCGCTAGGTGAAGGGAATCCAAACCCACCAGGTCGGCAACGGACACTGTGGGGATGCCGATGGAGCCGTAGGGCGTGGGCACGCCGTTGGCCAGCAGGCAGATGAGCACGGCAGGCACGGCCTCAAAGCCCAGGCCCGCGAGCATGCCGGCGGGAATGGCGACAGCGGTACCGAAGCCGGCCATGCCCTCCATAAAGCCACCGAAGCACCAAGCCACGAGCAGCGCCAGCAGACGGCGGTCGCTGCTGATGGAGGTGATCATGCTGCCGATCACGTCCATGGCGCCCGTACGAACGCACAGGTTATACGTGAACACCGCGGCGATGATCACCAGGACGATGGGCCACAGAGCCATCAAAAAACCTTCGAGCGAGGCGGTCGCGATCTGCGCTGCCGGCAGGCGCCACCATGCGAAGGCAAGCAAGCACGAAAGGACAAACGATCCGATAGCGGCCTTCCAAGCTGGCCATTTAAAGCACAGCAGCATCACGACCAGCCAAATAATCGGCACAAGAGCCAGTAAGAATGCGGCGACGTCCATAGGTGGAAGCTCCTTGGTACCGCGTGGGCGGCATCGGGGGTGTCACAAAACTTCAACAGGATACCGCACGTTTACCGACAAATTACAGCCGCCCGCCGAAATTATTGAACAATCCGTTCAAAAACACGAGCGAACACCGTCGCGTCTATACTAAAGCGCAGCAATAGAAAGGACTCCGCTTTGAGCATCACGCCCCTCGATAGCATTCGCCGCGCCATCGCCCGCCGCAACGGCACCTCCAACCCCGCTGCATCGAAGGACGGCGCCGCGAAGGCCCAGGGCGGCCGCATCGAGAACGGCCTCTTCCCTGCCTCCCACACGGCCGAAGAGCTCGCGCGCATCCAGGAGCTGAGCCAGCGCAACGCCGGCGGACCCGATAGCAGCCAAGCCACACGTCGCCGGCGCGAACGCGATCGGGAGCCCGGCCCCGTCCACCGCATGGTCAACGCTTGGTGGAACCGTCTGCTCGGCGCCGTCTACGGCGGCGGCTTCTCCATGCAGGAAGCGGAATACGAGGAGCACGCCACCAGCCGCGACTATCTTTGGAACACCCTCGGCACCGCCGTGTGGGGCCTGGCGTTTCCGTTGCTCACCATCGTGTCTACGCAGCTCGTGGGCGCCGAAGAAGCAGGCAAATTCTCCATCGCCTTTGTCACCGGCACGCTCATCATGATCGCGTGCAACTACGGCGTGCGCAATTTCCAGGTCTCAGACATCGACGAAAAGACGTCCTTTGCCTCCTACCAGCTCAACCGCTGGCTTTGTGGAGCGCTCGCCCTAGGCTGCGGCCTCATGTACAGCAGCGCCCGCGGCTATGATGCGCAGATGGCGACGATCGGCCTGGGCGTCTACCTCTACAAGGTGATCGACGGCGTCGCCGACGTGTACGAAGGCCGCCTGCAGCAGGCCGACAAGCTCTACCTGGCCGGCATGAGCCAAACGCTACGCTCCGTCGGCGTCATCGCGGTCTTTAGCGTGGCGCTGTTCCTCACGCGCAGCATGCCCATCGCGGCCATGGTCATGGGTGTCACCGCCATCGCCTCGCTCGTGCTGGTCACCGCGCCGCTTGCCCTGCTCGAGACCGAAAAATCGCGCCGCGTGAGCCTGCGCGAGGTCGGCCACCTATTTGTCCAGTGCGCCCCGCTCTTTGGTGCACTGTTCCTGTTCAACCTAATTGAGAGCATGCCCAAGTTTGTGATGGAAGGCACGCTGGCATACAAATATCAGCTGTACTTTAATGCCCTGTTCTTTCCGGCGCAAGCTATTTTGCTGAGCATTGGATTTATCTATAAACCGCAGCTCCTGCGCTTGTCGAGCATTTGGGCTAATCCTCGCAAGCGTCGTCGCTTTGACCTGATTATTGTTGCCGTTATGGCGCTGATCGTAGTCATCACCGGCGTGTGCGCCGCATTTATGGCAGGTCCCGGTATTCCCCTCATGAGCTTTATGTACGGCCTCAGCTTTGAACGCTACCGTACGCTGGCGCTGCTGATGGTCGTCGCCGGCGGCGTCACCGCGGCCATCGACTTTATCTACGCCATCATCACGGTGCTGCGCCACGCTAGAGACGTCACCAAGATCTACCTGATCTGCTTCGCCGTAAGCGTGGTGCTGCCGGTGATCCTGATTAAGCTGCTGGGTCTGATGGGCGCTGTGGTGAGCTACCTAGCCATCATGGCCCTACTCCTGGTGCTGCTGATAATCGAGTACGCCAACATCCGCCAACGCATCGAACGCGACCGCAACCCATACGGCGCCTAATTAGCTGCCCGGTCACCGGAATTTGCGATGGAATCACCCCGTCTGGGGTCTCGTTGCGGACAATATTCATCACGCAAAACTAAGTGAGTAGACTTTTACCGAATCTCCGACCACACCGACAGAGCACAAGTCTGTGACCTGCGGTTTTATTGAGGCAAATATGTTGGGTGCTCGGCATTTCCAAAAAAGTCTACTCACTTAGCCAGCGGGCAGCCAAATGATTATTTAATCCCCGTCCCAGAGAAATCAATTAGTGGGCAGAAGGGCAAAAGTAGTCAAAAAAGCCCCGTCCCAAATTAGCTACCCCTTGCACCGATTATTCGCCCGGGTTGATGTTCGCGTAGAACTCCGCCCCGTCGTCCAGGCGCAGGATGCCCACGCGACCGAACTCGGAGCCGGTGGCGGCAGCGCAGTCGATGTCGATGCGATCGGGCACACCGGCGGCATCCTCGCCGCCCAGGCGCACGATCTGCCCGCGGCCCGACTCCTCATCGAGCCCCGCAAGACCACCGACCTCGCAATAACGCCCGAGCGACACCGTTGGCGTGTGACCGCTCACCACGACCGGACCCTTGCCCTCGGCAGAAAGCAGCCCAGTCGGCACATCCCAATAGCCGTGACGAATCCACAGCAGGTCATCGGACGACTGCACCGCGAGCATCTGCTGCAGCAGCTCGCGATCGGCACCCACCGCTCCGACGCCATCGGCACAATCGACACCATGCTCAAGCAAAAACGCGCGCGCCGCCTTCATCTCGATTCCAGCATGTACCAGCAGATACGGGCGCTCCTCGGTCTCGACCACCGCGTAGAGCGGCAGCGCGGCCATCCATCGCACGAGCTCCTCGTATGCCTCAAATTCCATGTCGTTGAGCTGCTCACGCGTCGTCCAGCCACCGTTGATATCCCAGGTCTCGGCATCGAGCGGATCCTGGCCAATGATGGCATCGAGCATGATCTGCTCGTGATTACCCTTGAGCACGTGGGCGTTGGGCAGCGAGCGCACGAGCTTAATAACGCCGACCGGATCGGGCCCACGATCGATCATGTCGCCCAGCACGTACAGCGTGTCGTCGGACGTCAACGAGATCTTAGACAGGGCCTCGTCAAGCGCACGCACGTGCCCGTGAGCATCAGATGTCACATAGATCGCCATGGTACGCCTCTCCTTGCATTGCGGCCGAAGCCCGACGCCGCAACTAAAACTTCAAGTTGAACTTAAATGTTACTCATTGTACTCCGTTGCAATAAAGCTGGAAAGGGTTTCCGAGCAGAGGCAAAGACGGCAGCCGTCTATGACGATATCGCGCACGCCCGCAATCCAACCCCATAAACCCACCATCTTTGGGTACAAATAACCGCAGACAACTGACCGTGCCACGCCAACCACCCAGGAGTGGACACCATCCATGAACCAGATCCTTCTCTTTATCGGCCTCGTCATCATTTTGTGCCTGACCATCAAACCCGTCGGCAAAAAACTCCCCTTCCCCACCCTGCTCATCTTTATCGCACTCGGCATGCTGCTGGGCGTCAACGGCCCGGCACACATCGACTTTAGCGACTACGCGCTCACCGAAACCGTCTGCAGCACGGCGCTGCTATTCATCATGTTCTACGGCGGCTTTAACACCAATATCGACCGCGCCAAGCCCCTCGCCGCGCCGGCGGTGCTGCTGAGCACGCTCGGCGTCGTCATCACCGCAGGCATCACCGGCGTGTTCGCCCACTTTGTACTGGGCTTCGACTGGATCGGCGGCCTGCTGTTGGGATCGGTCGTGGCGTCCACCGACGCGGCCAGCGTCTTTAGCGTTCTGCGCGAGCACAGCCTGTCGCTGAGGGGCGGCACCGACTCGCTGCTCGAGGTCGAATCGGGCTCCAACGATCCCGTCGCCTATATGCTCACCGCCGTGCTCGCCACACTCGCGGCCGGCGGCGACATCAACATTCCCGCACTGCTGGCCAAGCAGATTATCTTGGGCGTGGGCCTGGGCCTCGCCATCGGCTGGGCGGCGGGCCGCCTGATTGAACGCGCGCACGCAACGGCCGAGGGCGCGCAGACCATCTTTTTGTTCGCCGTGGCCATCGTCGCCTACGCGCTGCCGAGCTACCTGGGCGGCAACGGATTTTTGGCCGTGTACCTGGCCGGCATTGTGCTGGGTGCGAGCGACATCACCGGCAAGGTCGAGATGGCGCACTTCTTCGATACCCTCACCGAGATGGCCGAGATGACGATCTTCTTCTTGCTCGGCCTGCTCGTAACGCCCGCACGCCTGCCGCAGATGCTGCTGCCGGGCCTGGCGCTCATGGCGTTTATGCTCTTTGTGAGCCGCCCCATCGCCGTCGGCGTGCTCCTAGCGCCCTTTAAGACGAACCCTCGCCAGGTTGCGCTCGTAAGCTGGGCGGGTCTGCGCGGCGCGGCTTCGGTCGTGTTTAGCCTCTTTACCGTGGTGGCCGGTGTTCCTGGCGGTCACGACCTGTTTGACCTGGTATTTGTGATTGCCGTGTCGAGCATTGTGGTGCAGGGCTCGCTGCTACCGGCGGTGGCGAAAAAGCTCAATATGATCGACGCGGAAGGCGACGTGCGCCGTACATTTAACGATTACCGCGACGAGGACGGCATGTCGTTTGTCAAGTTCAAGGTGGGCGCGGGCCATCCGTTTTCCGGACGCTCGCTCGCCGATATTGGCAGCGCCACGGACATGCTCGTCGTCCTGGTGCTGCGCGATGGCGCGCACCCGGTGCTGCCCAATGGCGATACCGTGATTGAGGAAGGCGACCTATTGGTGATGGCTGCCCCGACGTTTGAAGAGCGTGCCGAGGTTACGCTGCGCGAGGTCACCGTGACGCCCCACGGTCGCCTGGCCGGCCAGCGCCTGCGCGACGTGCCGCAAGGCAAGCATCCGTTTATTGTGGTGATGCTCAAGCGCGACGGCCAAACGATCATTCCCGATGGCAACACCCTAATATACGCCGGCGACGAAGCCGTCATTGCCACACTGGCGTCGTAGCGGGCAGGAGGTAGCTAATTTGCGGCGAAGAGATCAAGCGCCTAGAGAACCTCATGTCTTCGCTCGCAGATTTGGATTTGCCTGAGGAGTAAGGTCACCTCTCCCCCATGTAACCATCCTGTAAATCATAGCGGCGCACTCGGGTTTTGCTGTGATGCGGTCGCGCCTGACGCTGCACTGTGCTAAAGTATCCCGAACGTTCAAACGACTACGAGGGGAAATAGAAGATGGCACGTGTGCACAACTTCTCAGCTGGCCCGGCCGCACTGCCCACAAGCGTGCTCGCCGAGATCGCCGACGAGATGATGGACTACCGCGGTTGCGGCATGTCCGTGCTCGAGATGAGCCATCGATCTAGCATGTTCCAGCAGATCATCGACGACGCCGAGGCAACCCTGCGTCGCCTGCTGAGCATCCCCGACAACTACCGCGTCCTGTTTTTGCAGGGCGGCGCCACGCTGCAGTTTGCGGGCATCCCCATGAACCTCATGTGCCGCGGGCGCGCCGGCTACATCGTGACCGGCAACTTTGCCAACAAGGCATACAAAGAAGCCGCCAAGTACGGCGAGGCCGTGTTGCTCGCGAGTTCCGAGGACACCAACTTCGACCGCATTCCCGACATGGCCGACATCAACGCGCGCATTGCCGCCGAGGCCGCGGGCGACGGGCTCGACTACGTCTACATCTGCCAGAACAACACCATCTTTGGCACCATGTTCCACGAGCTGCCCGATTGCGGCGACGTGCCGCTGGTCGCCGATGTCTCGAGCTGCTTTCTATCGCAGCCGCTCGACGTCGAGCGCTACGGGCTCATCTACGCCGGCGCGCAGAAAAACGCCGGCGCCGCGGGTGTGACCGTGGTCATCGTGCGCGACGACCTCATCGCAGATGGCCCCGCCTTTGCGCAGACGCCGCAGTACATGGACCTCAAGACCCAGGCCGCCAAGGGCTCCATGCTCAACACGCCCAACACCTTTGGTATCTACGTATGCGGCAAGGTGTTCCGTTGGGTTGAGAAAACCGGCGGACTTGCCGCCATGGCCGAGCGCAACTGGGCCAAGGCCAATCTGCTCTATGACCTGCTCGAGCACAGCGAGCTGTTCCATAGCACTACGCAGGCCGACAGCCGCTCCATCGCCAACGTCACCTTCCGCACCGGCGACGCCGAACTCGACGCGGCCTTTGTCGCAGGCGCGGCCGGGCACCAGATTCAAAACGTCAAGGGCCATCGCCTGGTGGGCGGTATGCGCGCCAGCGTCTACAACGCCGTAACCATGGAAGACGTGCAGGCACTGGCCTCGTACATGAAGGACTTCGAAGCGCAGCATAGTTTGAGCCCGCGATCTAACTAGCCCGCAGCACGCGGGCCGACCAGCCATCTCAAACCACCCTGTTTAGATCAAAACCTGCTAAGGAGTTTTTCCATGCGTAAGATTAAGACCATCGACGATATCACCAAGGACGGCAAAGTCGAGTTTGGCGAGGGCTACGAATTTGTGAGCACCGCCGAAGAGGCCGACGCCATCCTGATGCGCTCGACCGACCTGCACGGCTACGAGCTGCCCGAGGGCATCCGCGCCATCGCCCGCTGCGGCGCCGGCGTCAACAACATCCCCGTCAAGGAGTACGCCAAGAAGGGCGTCGTCGTCTTTAACTCCCCCGGCGCTAACAGCAACGCCGTTAAGGAGCTCGTCCTAGGCATGCTGGTGCTCTCGAGCCGCGGCGTGGTGCAATCGATGAACTGGGTGCGCGACAACGCCGACGACCCTGAGATTCAGGTCGATGCCGAGAAGGCCAAGAAGGCCTTTGTGGGCCGCGAGCTCAAGGGCAAGCGCATCGGCGTCATCGGCCTGGGCAACGTGGGCTCCAAGGTCGCCAACGCCTGCGTCGACCTGGGCATGGATGTCTACGGCTACGACCCGTTCATTTCCGTTGAGCACGCGTGGGTGCTGAGCCGCGAGGTGCAGCGCGTGGGCACGCTCGAGGATCTCTGCCGCGGCTGCGACTACCTCACCGTACACGTGCCCAGCAAGGCCGACACCATCGGCATGATCAGCACCGAGCAGATCAACCTGCTGGCCCCGGACGCCGTGCTCATCAACTACGCACGCGAGACCATCATTGACGAGGACGCCGTCGACGCCGCCCTGCGTGCAGGCAAGCTCAGCTGGTTTAGCTGCGACTTTGCCACTCCCAAGACCGTCAAGATGCCCAATACGTTTATCACCACGCACTCGGGCGCCGGCACCGGCGAGGCCGAGGCCAACTGCGCAGACATGGCCATCAGCGAGCTCAAGGATTACCTGGAGAACGGCAACATCGCGCACAGCGTCAACTACCCCGCCTGCAGCATGGGCAAGGCGCGCGCCGCAAGCCGCATTGCCTGCCTGCACGCCAACGTGCCCAACATGATCGGCCAGATCACGGCCATCCTGGCCAAGGACAACGCCAACGTGCAGCGTATGACCAACGAGTCCGCCGGCGAGAACGCCTACACCATGTTCGACACCGATGAGCACCTGGACAGCAGCACCATCGAGGCGCTCAAGCAGATTCCGTCGATGTATCGCGTGCGCGTGATCAAATAGCGCCGGCTGATCTGACGGGCAGTTCCCCCATGTGGCCTGCCCGTCACTGACATTGAATGCCAACGGGGGCGCCTTTCGCACGAGAGGCGCCCCCGTTTTTGTGAGCACTCCATTAAATGCACTGAGCCGCTTCTTGGCATACAATCTGTATGTTGACCTAACTATTTGTGAGGTGCCTATGGTTGATACAGATTTTGCTTGGCGGCTTACGCAAGGGCTCGTGCGGATCGACAGTTCCGACCCAGGTGCGTATGAGGGCGAGATTGAACGCTATATCAAAGCGTTGGTTGAGGAACGGTTAGCGCAGCTGAGCCATCCGGTACTCGATGCCGTGCAAATTGCAGAGCTCGAAGTACTCCCCGGGCGCCGCAACCTTATGGTCACCGTGCCGGGAGTGAGCGACGAGCCGCGACTCGTCTATATCTGCCATATGGACACAGTCACCTTGGGCGACGGCTGGGACGCGGACATTACGCCGCTCGGGGCGGTCGTGCGCGACGGCAAGCTCTACGGCCGTGGCGCCTGCGACATGAAGGGTGGCCTGGCCTGCGCCATTGCCGCACTGGTCCATACGCTCGAGCGCGTGGCGGCGAATGGCGCGTTGCCCCGCCGCGACTTTTCGCTCATCTGCTCGGTCGACGAGGAAGACTTTATGCGCGGCTCAGAGACCGCGATCGATGCTGGCTGGGTCGGCTCGCATGAATGGGTGCTGGACACCGAGCCCACCGACGGACAGATCCAGGTGGCGCACAAGGGGCGTACGTGGTTCGAGATTGAAATGGCTGGCGTGACGGCACATGCGAGCCAGCCCTGGAAGGGCGCGGATGCCGTCGCCGCCATGGCCGAGGTCGTGTGTTCGCTCCGTCGCGCGTTTGCGGCGCTGCCCGCGCACGATGAGCTGGGGCCTTCGACCATCACGTTTGGCCAAATCGAGGGCGGATATCGCCCCTACGTCGTACCCGACCGCGCCAAAGTCTGGGTCGACATGCGCCTGACCCCGCCGACCGATACGGCAGCCGCGACGCGCATGGTAGAGCAGGCCATCGCCGTCGCCGAAGCCGCCGTTCCCGGTTGCCATGGCAGCTACACCGTGACGGGCGACCGCCCCGCCATCGAGCGCGACCCGAACTCTCCCCTTCTTGCAGCGCTCAAGCGTGCCGCCGATAACGTGACGGACGCGGACACGACCGTCGGCTTCTTTACCGGCTACACCGACACCGCCGTCATTGCCGGCAAGACAGGTAACCGCAATTGCATGAGCTACGGTCCCGGGTCGCTCGCGCTCGCGCACAAGCCCAACGAATATGTGCCCCACGCCGATATCGTTCGCTGCCAGAGCGTGCTGATCGCGCTCGCCGACAACATACTCTGGGGCGCGGATAGCCAAGTTGGGGCATAATAAGCCGCGAATAAACCGACTCGCGCGTAAGGACCGCCCATGAAAGCACTTCCGTTTCCCTGCATCCGCCCGGCTCAGGACCGCGTGCTCGAGGCGCTGCCCGCAATGGGCAGCATCCTGAGCGGCAACGATGCTCTGCGCGGAGCCATTGCCGATGGCCTGATGCTCAAGGACCCGGGTGCGGCGTATTACGTGTACGAATGCTCGGGCGAGCCGGGACGTGTGACGGGTGTCGTGGCGATCTGCCCGGTTGGTGCGCTGGCGGGCGGCGACGCGGTTGCCGCCGATACGACCGCCGCTGCGCGCGCAATCGCCGACCTCAAGGTACAGCCCCGTCCCGTAACGCTCGCCTACGAGGCCTCGCCCGTCATGGATATCATCCTGGGCGCCGCCAAAGAGGGCGCGTCGCTCTACGCCGTCACCGACCCCGCGGGCATTACGCACCGCGCGTGGGAGGTCAAGCGCGAGGACGCCGTCGGGGCCATCCGCGCTATGCTCGACCAAGCACCGGAGCCGGCACTGGCCGACGACCCCGCCTACGCTGCCGCGCTGACCGGGGCGTCGCAGCTGCTGGCCGATGAGGCCCGTTCCGCCGGAACGTACACCGGCAAGGAGCCGTTCAACTTTACCGTTGCCGTGCTCTTCCCCGCCGCGCAGGTCGCCAGCGGCGCGCCGCGAGTTCCGACGGGTTTGCTCACGCACCAGGTCGCGCGGTTCTAGCAAGACCAGACCGCCCAGCACAAAAATCGGCAGCTCAACAAACAGGAGGCGGAGATGCAGCAGGTACATGCATCTCCGCCCCTTTTGCGTCGAGAAGTTATGCCGGCGACCCGTGCCGCCGCGCTCGCGTTATCCGCGCTGCGGACCTGCAGTAGCCACAAGCGGTTCAAGCCCCAGCTCGCGCGCGTAATCCTCCTGCGTAAAAATCTCAATCAGCTCAAACGTACCGGCCTCGTCGTCAAACACGAAATGCAGCACCGAGCAGTTGCCCGGCACACGATCGCGTTCGTCGGCCGCCGCGCCCTTCACGTGGTCCATGAACTCCTTGATGGCAGAGCCATGGCTTACCGCGAGCACGCACGTATGGTCCGGACGCTGCATAAGCTCGGTCAACGTCGCCACCATGCGCTCGCGCACCTGCATCTGGCCCTCGCCGCCAAACTGGCGATAGAAGTCGCGCCACGGGCGCTCGGGCATAAGCATCACGCGCTCGGCCTCAAAGTCGCCAAAGAACCACTCGCGCAGACCGTCCAGGCGCTCGTACGCCAAGCCCGGCCACAAGTTGGCGATAGTCTGCTCGGTGCGATGAAGCGTGGAGGTGTAGGCATGATCGGGCTCAATGCCACGCGCACGTATAAACATGCCGGCGCGCGCCGCCTGGTCGCAACCCAACTGCGTAAGCGGCGAGTCACTCCACCCCTGAATGATACGCTTAAGGTTGAATATCGTCTGTCCATGACGGACCAGATACAGATCTTTATTCATAGGGGTCCTTTCGTTCGTTACCAACCCAAGAGCGAAAACGCCCCGTCGCAATAGCCAAAATGAAGCACGGCACCGTTGTCGGGTAGCTCCCCCTCGCCAGTCACATACTCAAGAAACTCCTGGCAGGCTGAGCCGTGGGAAACCGCCAGCACGCAGTCGTGCTGCGGCCTGGCCATGATGCGGGACAGCGCCGCGACCATGCGCGACTGAAGCTGCACTTCCGACTCGCCGCCAAAGGCCACCGGATAATCGCCCCAGGGCTGCGGCGGCATCTCGCGATTTGATGTGCACTCCAGCGAGCCAAAATGCCACTCACGCAGGTCATCGACCAGCTCAATGGAACGGCCCTCGCCAACGATAAGCTCGGCCGTATGCCGCGCCCGGCCCAACGGCGAGGAATACACATGATCAAAGGCCACGCCACGCGCCGCAAACGCCGTACGCGCTGTCAGCGCCTGCTCGCGCCCGCGCGCCGTAAGCGGCGAATCGTGCCAGCCCTGCAAAATGCTCTGCACATTGAGCTCAGTCTGCCCATGCCGCACCAAATACAGATCTGCCACACACCCTCCCCTCGTACCACCACAAAGGGGACAGGAGCCTTTGTGGTGATTTTGCCGCCGGATTGCACCGCAACGACGCACAACTACAGCAGCACGTCGGCAAGCGGACGCTTGGGTACGTGGTGCACCCGCGCCTCGTCGCGCCAATAATTGATGGAGCCGTCGGGGTTGGAATCGATCGCATCGATCACCTGTGTCTCGGCCGGAACGCCAAACGCCATGATCAGCTTGAGCTCATACTTGTCGTTATCGAGCCCCATGGCATCGATCGCGTGGGGCGTAAAGGCCTTGAACATGCAGGCTGCCACCTCGGGCGTGGCGCTGCGGGCGGCGAGCATCATCGTCTGCGCGGCAATGCCCGTGTCGACCTCGGTAATGGGAGCGGCGGGCTTGCCCGGAACGGCGCGCTCAGCAAGAATCGCGATGTAGCCGGTCGGGCGCTCGCCCTCATCGGGACCCGGCCAATCCTTGAGCGCACCGGCCCATGCAAGCTCGTCAAATACACGCGCGCAGTCCTCTGCACCGCTTACCACATGAAAACGCAGACGCTGAGCATTGGCACCACAGGGAGCCAGGTGCGCAAGTTCCGCCAGCTCGAGCAAAAACTCGCGCGGCACGCGCATGGACTCGTCAAAGCGACGGCACGTGCGGGCACGACGGACCAGCGCATCAAACGCGTCCAAGCCGAGCTTTTCGCAACCCTGCTTTGCCATCGACTCAGCGCTTACCGGCGCTGCGGGAACTGCTTCGTTCATAGGGACCCCCAATACAAGCCAATTGTCCTTAGGAAAATCTAACCTAAAACGTAGGCAATAACGAACAGGGCTGCAATGTTCTACACCTGTTGAATAGAAAACCGCGACGTGGGGAACAACGGAAACAATTCGGGACCTTTGGGTTACGTTTCGCCCTCCCCGACCCATACGCCAGCGCCTTTAGGCGATACTGGTTGTAACAATCAAGGCTTACGCCGCACGGAAAGGAGACATTATGGGCATCTTCAAGAACGATGACCAAAAATCGAGCCAGTTTGGATTTGACGAGAAAAGCATGGCAGGCAAGGCCGTCAAGGCCGTGCGCTGGATTTACGCCATCACGGGCGTCTTGGCGCTCGTCGCCGGCATCGCACTGCTGTTTGCGCCCGCCAAGTCCCTCGTCTTCCTAACGACCGTCTTGGGCTTCTACTTTGTGATCACGGCCGCGATCAGGCTGTTTACCGCTGTTTTCGAGCCACTGCTGCCCACCGGCTGGCGCGTGACGAGCATCATCTCCAACCTACTCATTATCTTGGGCGGCGTCATAATCCTGCGCAACCAGGCCTTCTCGACCGCGACGCTCACCACGATGGTGGTTATCGTGGCCGGCTTTGGCTGGATTGTCGAAGGTGTCATGTCCATTCTGGAGTCCGAGCTTTCGTCCAACCGTGCCCTCGCCATCCTGAGCGGCGCACTTTCCATCATCGCCGGCATGTTCGTGTTTATCTATCCGCTGTGGTCGGCCAAGATGCTCGTTATCTTTAGCGGCGCCGCGCTGCTGGTGTTTGGCGTTACGCTGATTGTTCGCGCTATTCAATTTGGCAAACTGGTGCACTAGATGCCGCGAACGCTCTTTATTGATGCCGACGCCTGCCCGGTCACGCGCGAGTCAATTGATTGCGCGCGGCGGGCGGGCGTCGCCGTTGTTATCGCCGGCAACAGCACGCAAAACCTGGAACGGCACATTCGCCGCGACGACCCGCGTGATGCCGAGCACGCGCGACGCGGCTTTTGGGTCACGACGCTCGATGTGAGCGTGGGCGCCGACAGCGCCGACTTTGCCATTGTCGAACGCCTGCAGGCGGGCGACGTAGTCGTGACGCAGGACATTGGCTTGGCGAGCATGGTGCTCGGGCGCGATGCCGCCGCCATCGGTGTGCGCGGGCGCGTCTACGACAAAGCGACCATCGACATGCAGTTGTTTATTCGCCACGAGGAAAAGAAGGTGCGCCGCGCCGGCGGACGCACTCGCGGACCGGCGGCATTTACCAGCGAAGATCGCGCCCGCTTTAAACGCAACCTCACCGAGCTGCTGCGCTAACCAAGGTAGATTTTTGGGACATGCCTAAAAATCTACCTTTTTGTTTTGGCAGCGGGGAATGCCCTGGTCACAGGGGTAGATCGTAAGACATGTCCCAATAATCTACTTAAAGGCCAACGGCGGATAGGATGAGGCCCCAGCCGGCACCGATGACGTACATCATGATCAGGAACAGGACGTTTTCGCGGGCGCTGCGGTTGGTGCGGAACAGCACCAGGTAGCCCACACCAGCAGAGATGAGCGTGCCGGCGAGCATCGGGGCCAGCTGCAGCGCGCCTTCCAGGTACAGTTGTGTGATGACGACGCTGGCCGAGCAGTTGGGAATCAGGCCGACAAGCGCCGAACCCAGGACGGCGAGCGTCTCGTTGCCACGCAGGAACTGCTCGATCGCGGACTCGCCGAAGGTCTCGAGCACGGCGACCAGAATCAGCGTCACCAGAAAAATGAATACCGATACCTGCACGGTGTGCGAGATGGCGCTGCGAATAATCGACAGGAGGGGCGCGCCCTCGTGAGAGTGGGAGTGACCGTGGCCATCATGGTGTTCATGCTCGTCCTCATGACCGTGATCGTGGCCATGTCCGTGTTCGTGCTCGTCCTCGTCTTCATCGCAACCGCAATGGTCGCGCTCGCACAGCTCATGGATGTGATCGGCGCTCACGCCCGCCTCGGCCACCTCGTCGATGATGTCACCGCCGCTGTGGTCGTCATGCGCGCAGTTAACGTGCGCCGGATTGACAGTGGTCCCCAACACGGTACGACGAATCGCCGCATGCGCGCGGGCGTTGCGACGCAGACCGCGAATGGCGGCATCTACGATAAAGCCCGTGACCAGTGCGATCAGCGCTTTCGAAGCCAAAAGCATCGCCATAGTCTGCACGGGAACCTGCTCGGCAAGCAGCAGCGGCAGCATCTCGTCGGAGGTCGAAAGGAACACCGCCACCAACGTGCCCAAGGTCACGACACGACCGGCGTACAGCGTTGCCGCCATTGCCGAAAAGCCGCACTGCGGCACCATGCCCAGCAGCGAGCCAACCACGGGACCCGCGGCGCCGGCGCGCTTGATGGCCCCGTTAACGCGGTCGCCCGCGACGTGCTCCAAGGTCTCGAGGGCCAGATACGTCACCAACAAAAACGGCACCAGCGACAGCGTGTCCTTGCCGGCGTCGAACAAAATATCAATCAGCAAATCCATGACGGATGGAACCTTTCGTGTCTTTCGGCAGCATTGTAAAAGTCCTAGCGGTCAACTAGGGTATTGTAGTTGTCCTAGGCGCTATGCCAATAGTTGCCCATGGTAAACTATCATCTCGTCACATCTCAATGAACCCGAGCCGCACGGTGCGGCCCGTCCAAGGAGCAGTTATATGAACGTTTCACAAGCACTCGAATACGAGCGTCAGCCGTTTATCCCCATGTTTATCTATGGCGATCACGGCGCCATGGAATCCGAGCGCCAGAAGGGCGAGGAGGCCCTTAAGGTGCTCGAAACCGAGTACTTTACCGCCGAGGGCGACCCCAGCTTCGACTTTGCCACCGTGCGCGACCTGGCTGACCGCAACCGCGACCTGTGCGACCAGATTGGCGAGGCGCGCCTGCGCAACGTGACGCCCGCGACGCTTTCGCGCGGTCTGTCCGACGCCGACACCTGCGCCGCCATCGGCAAGATGCAAAAGCGCACCGCCGCGTCCGTCATGCGCGAGATCCGCGGCGACCGCGACGCGCTCGGCGTGGCGTACGCCCGCAAGCCTATCCAAGGCACAGTGCTCGGCATCGACATCGAGACCACCGGCCGTGCACCCGAGCGCGGCTACATCATCAACGTGGGCTGGGAGATCATGGAGCTCACCAGCGACGCCGTCCCGCACGACGCCGAGGCACACTACTGCGGCCTGCCCGATATCTACCGCGGCGAGGATGTGCCGCTGTCGAATATCCACCACATCACCTGGGACGACATCGACGGCAAAACGCCCTTCCGCGAGAACAAAGAGCTGCAAAAGCAGCTGCTCAAGCTTATGAAGAAGTACCCGTACATGGCACACAACGCCGCCTTTGAGGACAGCTGGTTCAAGATCCACCTGGACGGCTACGCCGAGGCACGCCGCGCCGGCAAGATCATCGTCATCGACTCGCGCCAGATCTGCCGCAGCCTGGATGCCGACGTCCGCTCGCTCCCCCGCGAGTCCGCCCCCGCCGCGCTCGAGAACTGGGCGCGCCGCCGTGGAACCCTCGCCGCCGACGCCAACGAGCAGCACCTGGGCCTCGACGACACCGACCTCATGCTCCGCACCGTCCAAGCCGAGTTCAACCTCAAGAACCTGTTTGCCAAGTAGAAACGCCTGCGACAAGCATGGCCCCGCTCACGAGCGGCCCCGCAGCGGGAAACCCCGCAGCGGGGCCGCCCTACGTTCCACAGATAGATCTGCCATCACAAATTCTGAACCCTCATTTTGAACGATTTTGGCCAATTCCCGACACGTAATTCGTTGTTGGATGGTGATGCATCACAATCAAATGTGCAGCAATTGAGTATTTCTATGCTATAGCCGAGCTGCGAAAACGTTTATTTATGGCATACCAACCCATAATTGCGTCAAGCTTTTGGACAGCATTTGGTTAGACCTCTAAAACGGCTTTTCCGCTCAGCGCCATCAACACGGCATTAGCTGACACGATATATACCATGAGTATCGTATTGTCACATACCACTGCAAAAGCGGTCTACCAGGCCGCGCATTCGGTGTCTGCGAAAGGCATCGAGTCCTGTAACCCTGCTGCGATTTACGAATCATGTCCCACCGGAACGCTCCTTGACGCAGCCGCAGAATGGCTCACCAAGCATGATGTTTCCCTCGGCGCAAATGATTCCCTCGAGGTGATGGTGTTTGATCGCAGGAATGCGCGCTATGCAATGAACTGTCAATGCCACGTTTCGTCAAAACGATTCTCGAACTCACGCTTTATAGAGCTTGAAGATGGCATCTTCATTGTTGGCGTTGAGCTTTGCGCACTTCAAGCCGCCACCTATCTCCCTTTTCGCGAACTGGTGGAGTACTACTTTGAATTGTGCAGCGCTTACTCCCTTGGAACCGGCTCTTCCACCTCTTATAACGAGCGTTTCGCGCTCACCTCGACCGAGAGGTTAAAGCAGTTCTTTAATTCCATTACCAGATGCGACGGTTTGGCCCTTGCCCGAAAGGCGATCCAATGTGTACGCGACGGATGCCGGTCTCCCATGGAAACGGCATTTGTCATGATGCTAACGCTGCCCAAAAGCGAAGGAGGGCTTGGTATTAAGGGAATTGAGACCGATTACGAGGTGCAGGTCACCGCCGCCGCAAAGAATCTCACGAGACGCAAAAAGTTCTTTATGGATGCGTATCTAAAGAAATCTCGCACAGACATTGAATACAACGGTTTTTATCATGACGCGGAAGAAGACCGCGCCATCGATGAGGAACGCAAGAATGCGCTTGCGTCCATGGGATACGGAATCATCACCGTCAGCCGTTATTCCTTTATGCATGCCAGCTCTTTCGTTAGGGTCATGGAAGCAATCCAGCGGAAAGAGGGCGTACGCCCCTCGCGTCTACCAAAAGACTTTCAAATCATGCAAGAGGACCTGAGACAGTTTGTGCTCAGAAGGTTTATAGAAGAGAAAAGGCGAATTCAGAAGCAGCTTCGCCAGGATTCCGAAGAGCGCCAACGAATCGACCTCGAAAAAGCAACACTCGAAGGCATCACGCTGGATGACCCGACAATTAATGAAGTTACAGCAATCGATGACATGCAGACAGTCGAATCCGACAGCCCATCATTTGCCCAAACAAGCAGCCTCGCGCCCGAGGGCAGGATCTTCGGGGCCGGAAGCTAGACCGGCTAACAAGGTGGGTACCCTAGCGATGTGCAAAATTGCGAGTATTCAGCAGGGTCGGGTGTCTATCACCCTCGAGTGGATCCAAATGTGGAGCGAAATCACTCTTGCGTGAGAGCGTTAGGCAACATTTGAGGAAGAACTCATCGGATTAACACCCTAAGATAACTCTTGAACTGCATTATATGACCTGCAATAAATTAGCGGACCCCCTATAGTTGCAGAATACTCCAATTTTTGCACGGCGCGGGGGCACCCACCTCGGCATCGACTATCAAAACCGCTCAGTCCGGGGTCTCGTCCACTATTCCCCATCATTTTGTCCGATGAATTACTTAAACGTTATTGACATATGAACATGCGCTCATATAATCGGAAGCAAGTTTTATGAGCGCATGTTCATATGAAAGGATATTGCAATGAGCATCCGCGTTGATGAAATGAAACCCGACACCGAGGCCACCGAGCCCGCGATCCCCACCACCTGCTCGCCCGAGGACCTTCCCGACGAGGAGCTTCTCTACGACCTCGCCGACCTGTTCAAGGTCTTCAGCGACACCACGCGCATCAAGATCCTCTATGCCCTCATGGGCCGCGAGCTCTGCGTGGCAGACATCGCCGAAGCGACCGAAACCTCGCAGTCCGCGGTGTCGCACCAGCTGCGCACACTCAAGCAGTCGCACCTGGTTAAATTCCGGCGCGACGGGCGCAATATCCTCTACTCGCTCGCCGACGACCACGTCTACACCATGCTCAACCAGGGCATGAGCCACATCTGCGAATAGCGACCAACCACGGTACCAGCGCGGCCTGCACCCAAGCCGCAAATACAGAGAAAGGAACCCACCATGAAAAAGCAGTTTAAACTCGACGAGATCGACTGTGCCAACTGCGCGCGTGAGCTTCAGGACGAGCTGGCCAAGCTCGAGGGCGTCAAATCCGTGTCCGTCAACTTTATGACCCAGAAGTTGACGCTCGAAGCCGATGACGCCGAGTTCGACGAGGTACTCAACCGCGTTGTAGAGTTTACGGCCGACGCCGAACCGGACTGCGAGATCATTCTCTAGCCCGGGTTTACGCCAACCTGCAAGGCCGCGCTTGCCGCGGCCTTTGCTCGCGAAATTATATGAGCGAGTGTTCATTCATTCAAATGGGAGGATACGAGTCATGACCACCGCCGATCCCAAAAAGAAAAAGAAGAAGCGTAAGAAGAAAGAGTCCCTTGAGCATAAGCGCAATCGTATCCTGGTAGCGCTAGGCATTTTTGCGGTGGTGTACGCCCTCGACGAGCTCGGTACCCTTACCGCCGCATTCGGCACCCCGGGCGACATCTACGCCAGCTTTGCACTGTTCCTCGTGCCGTTTTTGATTGCCGGCTACGACGTGCTCCAAAAGGCATGCAACAACATCCGCCGCGGCAAGGCGTTCGACGAGAGCTTCCTCATGGCCGCCGCGACCATCGGCGCGTTTGCCATGGTGCTCTTCCCCGATACCGACCCGCACATGGCCGAAGGCGCCGCCGTCATGCTGTTCTACCAGGTCGGCGAGCTGTTCCAGGCATACGCCGTGGGCAAGAGCCGTAAATCGATCAGCGCCATGATGGACATCGCACCCGACTACGCCAACGTCGAGCAACCCGACGGCTCACTCGAACAGGTCTTCCCCGATGACATCGCGGTCGGCACCGTGATCGTGGTCAAGCCCGGCGAGCGCGTGCCTATCGACGGCGTCATCGTCGAGGGCGAAACCCAGCTCGACACCGCCGCCCTTACCGGTGAGTCGGTCCCCCGCCCGGCCAAAACCGGAGACGATATCATCAGCGGCTGCATCAACATGACGGGGCTCATCCACGTGCGCACCACCAAGCCATTTGGCGAATCCACCGTCGCGCGCGTCCTGGAGCTCGTAGAAAACGCCAGCGAAAAGAAGGCGCGCACCGAGAACTTCATCACGCGCTTTGCCCGCATCTACACGCCCGCCGTCACCGGCGCTGCCGCGGTGCTCGCGCTCGGCGGCGGCTTGGTCACCGGCGCCTGGTCCGACTGGATCCTGCGCGGCCTGACCTTCCTGGTCGTCAGCTGCCCGTGCGCGCTCGTGATTAGCGTCCCGCTCAGCTTCTTTGGCGGCATTGGCGGCGCATCCAAGCTGGGCGTCCTCATCAAGGGCTCCAACTACCTCGAGACGCTCGCCGATGTGGACACCGTCGTCTTTGACAAGACCGGCACGCTCACCAACGGCACGTTTTCGGTCGTGGCGGTACACCCCGAAGCCGGCTATACCGAGCAGTCGTTGCTCGAGGTCGCCGCCCTTGCCGAGTCGTTCTCCGACCATCCCATCGCGCAGTCCGTGCGTGTCGCCTACCAGGGCGAGGTCGACCCCAAGCGCGTTAGCGACTCCGCCAACGACGCGGGCCACGGCGTGACGGCAACCATCGACGGCAAGCACGTCGTCGTTGGCAACGCAAAGATGCTCGCCGCGGCCGGAGTCGAAGCGCCCGATTGCGAGGTCGTCGGCACCATCCTCCACGTGCTAGTCGATGGCATCTATGCCGGCCACATTGTAATTGCCGACACCATAAAGGCCGATGCCGAGCAGACGATTCGCGACCTGCACGCCGCCGGCGTCAAGCGCACCGTCATGCTCACGGGCGACCGCGAGGAGGTTGCGGCGTCTGTGGCTAAGCGGCTGGGGCTCGACGAGTTCCACGCGCAGCTACTGCCGGGCGACAAGGTCGAGCGCGTCGAGGCATTGCTCGCGGGCGAAAGCGGCAAGGGCAAGCTCGCCTTTGTCGGCGACGGCATCAACGATGCGCCCGTGCTCACCCGCGCGGACGTTGGCATTGCCATGGGCGCTATGGGTTCCGACGCCGCGATTGAGGCCGCCGACGTTGTGCTCATGGACGACAAGCCGTCCAACATTTCCCGCGCGATCCGCGTGGCACGAAAGACCATGGCGATTGTCTGGCAGAACATCATCTTTGCGCTGGGTATTAAGTTGCTGATTCTGGTGCTTGCGGCACTGGGCATCGCCAACATGTGGCTTGCCGTGTTCGGCGACGTAGGCGTGGCGATCATCGCCATCCTGAACGCCATGCGCGCGATGGGTGTCAAGAACCTGTAGCGTTCGTGGGCTGTCCGGCCGGGACCGGGCTTGGTTTTGAAAACGTCCTCGCGCATGAGGCCCGTCTTTCCTGCTCCTGCGGAGCAACGGAAAGACGGGTCTCGCGCTGCGGAATGTTTTCAAAACCAAGCCCGGCCCCGGCCTGCGTTGACACAGCTGGCGGTTCTTGGGCATCGCTTGCTGGTGGGGTTCCTTGTCTGAGTTGGACTTAGTTGGTGGGACCACTCGTCTCGGTCGCTGTCCCGCACCGTTCCGGCGCGGGAGGCGCGCCGCTGCGGGAGTGCTAGTCGGTCATTGTTGGCGCCGAAGCACCGTCCCGCCCCAGCATCGATCTTAGCTTCTCAAAGCTCTCCTCGCTCAGGCAGTGCTCCATGTGGCAGCCCTCTTGCGACGCGACCTCAGCCGAAACACCCGCATCCTCCAGCAGCCCCACGAAAAAGCAGTGACGCTCCCACATTTGACGAGCGACCTCCAGACCACGCTCCGTCAGATGAACATCTCGCTTGCCCATTTCGACGTAGCCGTTGTTCTCCAACGTCGCCATAGCTTTTGAAACGCTTGCCTTAGTTACGCCAAGGTACTCTGCAACATCAATCGAGCGCACGATGCCCTGACGTTGCGACAGAACGTAGATCGATTCGAGATAGTCTTCTCCGGATTCACGCAGGGCCATGGGCCGCCTTTCGCGATGATTGCTAGTTAGCCGTTGGATACTTTCCACGGCTTACTTTACCGCAAAAGTTGCCCATGTCTTACTACTTTGCCTAAAAGTTAGCCGTGTTTCACAAAACGAGCGGGACGAAAACAAAATGGGAACACGCCCCGCAAGGAGTGTCCCCAAGTGCCGGATCGCAGCTACACGAGTCCAAAGTGCTTCGCGGCGTTGTAGATGCCGTCATCGTCTACGGCGGTCGTAACGTAGGTCGCTGCGGCCTTCACAGTCTCCTGCGCGTTGCCCATGGCCACACTAGTGTCCACGGCGGCAAACATCGACAGGTCGTTCTCGCCGTCGCCAAAGGCAATCGCCTCGCTCGCGTCGATGCCCAGGCGCTCCAGCGTCACCGCCACGCCCAGGTCCTTGCCGCCGTTAGCGGGAATAATGTCACAGAACAGGTCGCACCAGCGCGTGGTGAGCGAATGCGACACGGCATCGGTCACGATATGCTCGTCGTCAGGGTCCACAAAGGCGCAGAACTGGTAGACCGGTGCGTCAAAGGCGTGCTCAAACGGCTCCTCGTGGTAGACGATTCCCGCGTTGCTGCCAGCCGTCACCACGCGCTCGGACAGGCGGTTCACAAACGAGTTCTCGCCCTGCATGCACAGTGAGTCGTAGCGCCCCTGCGCCACCTGGTCCACAATCACCGCAACGTCGTCCGGATCGATCGGGCAGCTGCGGTAAACCCCCTCGGAATCAAAACAGTGCTGGCCCGAAAGCGTAATGTACGCATCCCAACCCAAGTCGAACAGCCAATCCGGCATCTGGTAGGTCGGGCGACCCGTGGCGATTACGCACGCAATCCCCTGTTCGTGAAAGCTATCGAGCACCCGCTGCGCCGACGCCGGAATCCGATGGGTCTTAAAGCTCAGCAACGTGCCGTCGATATCGAAAAACGCAGCCTTAATCATCCTCGCCTACTCCTCGCCCTCGAGCTTCTCGCTCGCCTCGAGCCACGCCATCTCCAACTCGTCCATGGCGGCGTGGGCCTCGTCGATCTTTGCCTGCTGCTCGCCCAGCGCCGTGTAATTGGTGGGGTCGACCTGGGTCATCGCGGCCTCGGCCTCCTCCACGCGTGCGCGCTGCGTCTCCATTTTGCGCTCGAGCGAGCTCACCTCGCGGCGGAGCTTCTGGCGTTCGGCGTTGGAAAGGCCGTTGGGCTGACCGCTCGACTTGGGCTTTTCGGCCGCAGCCGCCGCGGCACCGGTGTCAAACGTGCCGGTCTTGGCACTCGGCGCACCCACGGGCTCGCCCTCGGCGGTGGCGTTGCACAGGCGCAGGTACTGGTCGACGCCGCCGGGCATATGCGTCAGGTGACCGTCGATCAGCGCCCACTGCTGGTCGGTCACGCGCTCCATCAAGAAGCGGTCGTGTGTCACCAGGATCAACGTGCCGGGCCAGCCGTCGAGCAGGTCCTCGACAATCGCGAGCATGTCGGTATCCAGGTCGTTGCCGGGCTCGTCCAGGATGAGCACGTTGGGCTCGTCCAGGATCGTCAGCAGCAGCGACAGGCGACGGCGCTGGCCGCCCGAAAGATCGCCGATGCGGCTCCAGAGCTGCTGCGTCGTAAATCCCAGGCGCTCGCAGAGCTTCTCGGGCGAAGTCTCCTTGCCGTCGATGACGTAGTACTTCTTATAGTTGCTGAGCACCTCGCGGATCGTGTCGCCCATGTAGGGCTCGAGCTCCTCGAGCTGCTGCGACAGCACGCCAAAGCGTACCGTCTGGCCAATCTTCACGCGGCCGCGCGTGGGCGCAATTTTGCCCTGGATCACATCAAGCAGCGTCGACTTGCCAGCGCCATTCTCACCCAAAAGACCATAGCGGTCGCCCGCACCAATGAGCCAGGTCACATCGGTGAGCACCTGCTTGGGCACGCCATCGGTATCCGCATAGCCGGCATCCACGTCGACCACATCGATAACCTGCTTGCCCAAGCGGCTCACGGCGAGGCGTTTGAGCTCCAGCTCGTCACGCACGGGCGGCACGTCGGCGATCAGCTCGCGGGCGGCATCCACGCGAAACTTGGGCTTGGTGGAACGAGCCTGGGCACCGCGGCTCAGCCACGCGAGCTCCTTACGTGCCATGTTGCGACGGCGCTCCTCGGTAACCGCGGCCATGCGGTCGCGTTCCACGCGCTGCAGGATGTAGGCCGAGTAACCGCCCTCGAAGGGGTCGACCTGGCCGTCGTGGACCTCCCACATGCTGGTGCAGACCTCGTCCAAGAACCAACGGTCATGCGTGACCACGAGCATGGCGCCCTGGCCACGCTGCCAGCGGGCCTTTAAGTGACGCGCGAGCCAGTTGATGGTGCGCATGTCCAGGTGGTTGGTGGGCTCGTCGAGCATGAGCACGTCGTAGTCGCCGATCAGCAGGCGCGCGAGGTCCACGCGACGGCGCTGGCCGCCCGAAAGCTCGCCCACCGTGCCCTCCCAGGGCACATCGCTAATAAGGCCGGACAGAATCTGGCGTGTGCGGGGGCTCGACGCCCACTCGTACTCGGGCGTGTCGCCCACGACGGCATGATGCACGGTGTCGGTATCGACCAGGTTGTCCTTTTGGCCGAGCAGACCGATCGTGGTGCCGCGGCGATGCGTCACGCGGCCATCGTCGGGCTCCAGCGTGCCCGCGAGTACACTCAGCAGCGTCGACTTGCCGTCGCCGTTTTTACCGACAATACCAATGCGGTCGCCCTCGCCCACGCCGAGCGTTACGCTATCGAAAATATGCTTGGTGGGAAACTCTAGGCTGACGGAATCGCATCCCAAAAGAATCGCCATATGCCCTGCTCCTTCGTAGAAATTCAACGTTGTCCATGATAGCAGCGAAAAGGCAGGCCGCACACGACACAAAAAGGCGGGCCATCTCCCGCAAGAGATGACCCGCCTCTCCAATCAGTCCCGCGGCAACCGTGGCCGCCGCGGGCCTCAAGCATGTCCCGGACTAGGAGAACATGCCGGTGAGGTAATCATTCAGCCGCTTATCCTTGGGCCGTTGGAAAATCTCGTCAGTCTCGTCGTACTCGACCATATCGCCCATGTAGAAGAACGCCGTGCGGTTGGACACGCGCGACGCCTGCTCCATGTTGTGCGTCACGATGACAATGGCGCGGTCGGCCACGATCGACGACATAAGGTCCTCGATCGCCAACGTCGAGATGGGGTCGAGCGCCGAGCAGGGCTCGTCAAACAGGATCACGTCGGGGTTGAGCGCCAGCGTGCGCGCGATGCACAGGCGCTGCTGCTGACCGCCCGAAAGCGCGTAGGCGCTCTTGTCGAGCTTGTCCTTGACCTCGTCCCACAGCGCTGCACCGCGCAGGCTCTCCTCGACCATACGATCAAGCTCGTCACGGTCGGTAATGCCGTGACGCTTGGGCGCAAACGTGATGTTGTCGCGAATGGACTTGCGGAAAGGGTTGGGCTGCTGGAACACCATGCCAATGGAGCGACGCAGCTCGTACGTGTTCTCGGTCCAGGTGTTCACATTGCGTCCGCGGTAGTTAATCTCGCCCTCCACGCGGCAGCCGCGAATCTCGCGATTCATAAGGTTGAGACTGCGCAAGAAGGTCGACTTACCGCAGCCCGAAGGCCCAATGAGCGCCGTGATCTCACCCTTGTGAAAGTCGAGCGACGTGTCGTGTAGCGCATGGTGGTCGCCATAGTACACGTTGACGTCCTTGGTGGAGAGCACGACCTCGTCGCTCACGGCCTTGCCGCTTACGCGCACGCGCCTCTCGCTCTCCCCCACGCTCGACAGGAAGTCCTGGGTCTCGGACGATGCCGCTTCGGTTGCGGGCGTTGCTTTCATCTCGCTCATTCGGCCGTCATCTTCCTTGCCAGTTGCTTGCCCACAATGCGGGCGATTACGTTAAACAGCAGCACGCAAATCATCAGCAGTGCAGCGGTGCCCCAGACGATCTGCTGGGCCTCGGGGCTGCCCTCGCCATAGATCTTGTAGATGTGCACGGCGAGCGACTCGCCGGGACGGAACACGTTCCAAGCGCAGGTGGGGCTCGACAGGTTAAAGCTCAAGAAGTTCAGGCGAACCGGCGAGCTCATACCCGAGGTAAAAAGCAGTGCTGCGGCCTCGCCAAACACGCGACCGGCCGAAAGCACGATGCCCGTCACGATGGCAGGCATGGCCTCGGGGATCAGGATGTGCAGCGTGGCCTCCCAGCGAGTGAGGCCCATGGCCAGGCACGCATCGCGCTGGGCCTGCGGCACGTCCTCGAGCGCCTGCTGGATCACGCGCACCAGGATGGGGATGTTGAACATGGTGAGCGCGACGGCGCCGGAGATGATGGAGTACTTCCAGCCCAGCTGCACCGAGAACACCAGAAAACCGAACATGCCGACGACGATGGAAGGCAGCGAGGACAACGTCTCGATGGCGGTGGAGGCGATGTCGCGGATGGGTCCGTCCGGCGCGTACTCAACCAAAAAGACCGCTCCGCCCAGGCTGATGGGCACCGAGATGATCAGGGTGATCAGCAGCAGGTAGAACGAGTCGAACAGCTGGTAGAGCACGCCGCCCTGCGTTCCGTTGGCGCGCGACGGCTCCGTGAGAAAGCCCGGCTGGAACAGCGTCGAGATGCCCTCGAACAGGATATAGGCCACCATGGAGACGACGATGAGCATGACGATGGCGACGATCGCCGTCAACACGCCCGTGGCGAAGCGGTCCTGCTTTTGGACACGCCCGAGCCTCGCCTCGTCGATGTGGATACGCGTGCTAGCCACGAGCCTTCGCCCCCTTGCGGCCGATAAGGTGGATGATCAGGATGAAGATGAGACTCATGCCCATCAGCAGCAGGCCGAGCGCCCACAGAACATCGTCTTGGGCCGAGCCCTCGGCATAGACAGCCATGGACGTGGTGAGCGTGGTGGTGATGGTCGAAGCCGGCGACAGCAGCGACGTCGGCATGGCCTCGATGCCGCCGATGACCATGCGCACGGCGAGCGTCTCGCCAAAGGCGCGGGTCATGCCCAAGATAACCGCGGTCATGAGCGACGGCATGGCGGACTTGAGCACCACGTGCCAGATGGTCTGCCAGCGGGTGTAGCCCAGCGCGAGCGAGCCCTGGCGGTAGCCGTCGGGCACGGCGCGCAGGCCATCGACCGAAAGCGTGGTCATCGTCGGCAGAATCATGACCGCCAGCACGATGGCGCCGGGCAAGATGCCCAGGCCCGTGCTCACATGGAAAACGCTCTTCATAAGACCGACGACCACGTGAAAACCGATCAGGCCAAAGACGACCGAGGGGATGCCGGTCAAAAGCTCAATGAGCGGCTGAAAGATCTTAGAGCCAAACTTAGGGCTAATCTCGACCGCAAAGATGGCAGAGCCGATGGCGATGGGCAGCGCGATAAGCGTGGAGAGCACCATGACCGCAAACGAGGTGACGATCAGGGGCAGGGCGCCGGTATAGGGCAGGCCGTTTTCGGCTGTGTTGGCCAGGTCCCACTTGGTGCCGGTGAAAAACTCGACGACCGAGACGCCGTCCTTGACAAAAGCCGAGAGGCCCTTTTGGGCGACCATAAAGATGAGCGCGGCAACGACAAGCGTCACGAGTGCTACGCACGCGCCCGTGACGCCCAGGCCCACGTTCTCAAGGTCGCGCTTTGGCAGCTGTTTTGCCATTGCAAACCTTTCCGGGGCGATTACTTATTTAGCGGAGACCTTGCCGCTGGCGTCCTTGACGACCTTCATGGCAGAGACGGGGATGAAGCCCTGCTCCTCGACGAGCTTGCCCTGGACGTCGTCGGAAAGCATGAACTCCAGGAAGGCCTTGGTGGCCTCGTCGGCGTCCTTGGAGCAGTACATGTGCTCGGTAGCCCAGATCTTGAAGGAGTCATCAGTGACATTCTTGCTCTTGGGCTCGACGCCCTCGACCTTGATGGCGTTGAACTTGGAGTCATCGAAGTGCGAGAAATCGAGGTAGGAGATGGCGTTGTCGGTGCTGCCCATCTGAGTCTGGACGTCGCCGGACTTGTCGAGCTCGGCATCGCCCTTAAAGTCGACGGTCTCGTCGCCAAAGACGGCGGCCTCGAAGGTGGCGCGGGTACCGGAGCCGGCCTTGCGGTTGAGGACGACGATGGTGGCGTCGTCGCCGCCGACCTCCTTCCAGTTGGTAATCTGACCGGAGAAGATACCCTTGAGCTGCTCGAGGGACAGGTCGTCGACCTTGACGTTCTTGGAGACAACAGGACCCATGCCCACGACGGCGACCTCGTGGTCGACGAGGTTCTTGACTTGATCGGCCTCAAGCTTGGTCTCGGCGAAGACGTCGGAGTTGCCGATGGTGACGGTGCCGGCGGCGACAGCGGTCAGGCCCTTGCCCGAACCGTTACCCGAGCCGGAGACGGAGACATCGGGGTTGGCGTCCATGAACTTCTCGGCAGCGGCCTCGACGAGAGCCTGGAACGAAGAGGCACCGTCGTAGGTCACCTCGCCGGAGACGGACTCGGCAGCAGCGGCGCTACCCTTGTCGGCGGCATCGGATGCGCCGGAGCCGCCGCACCCAACGAGACCGAGACCGACGATGCTGGCAAGACCACCAGCGAGGCCGAGGAACTGACGACGAGAATAAGCCTGATCGAGCATGATCTTCCTTTCATACATGCGATTCGCGGGCACCCTGCCCGCTTTGCTGTTTGGAAAGATACGACCCCGACCGGGCAGCGCCCGCGCCAACTGCGGTTTTTTACGGGCATCTGATAGACCCTTACCGCAAGCGCAGCACGGCCTTTACAAACGAATAACAATCCAGCGCCGAACATGGCGCACCTTTTACACCAATAAAAACAAAGTTGCGGTGAAATAGTTCCTGCTCGGCCATCAAATGGCCCATTCTAGGAACTATTCCACCGCAACTAAGATTGGGAAACCGCGTAACCTTAAAGCTCTAATTCATTCAAACGGAGGATCGCAACAATATAGATCTTGAGCGCCTGTTTAAGCTGGTCCTCGTTGGCGCACTCGTTGGGGCCGTGCATCTGGCCGCCCCACGCGGGCAGCTCCAGGCCGGTCTCTTCGGGGCCAAACGAGACGGCGCGGGCAAAGTTGCGCGCGTACGTGCCGCCGCCCATGGCAAAGGGCTCAGCATGCTTGCCCGTAAACTCGTTATAGGTATCAATAAGCGCCTTCACGGCCGGATCATCGGCAGAGACCGAGAACGGCACCTTTGCATGACCCACGCGACACGTCACGTCAAAGCGCCCCACAAGCGGCTCGAGCTGCTCGCGGATGGTATCGGCGCTCGTGCTGTCGGGGAAGCGCACGTCGATGACCTGCTCAATATGGCCATCCGCCACGCGGATGACGCCAGCGTTGCAGGTAAGCGGGCCAAACGCCGAGCTCGTCGCATCGATACCCAGGCCGCGGCCATAGGCGTCTGCATGTACAAAGGCCAGGAACTTGACGAACTCGTGCTCGGCAGGCGTCAGCAGGCGCTCGTCACGGGCACCAAACGCGTCCTCGGCCTCGCGCAGGTACGTCACGATCAGGCCGACGGCGTTGATGGTGCCCTCAGGCATCGAAGCGTGGCCGCCAATACCGTGGGCGAAAATCTGCGCATGCCCGTTATCAAGCGCCGTGATCTCCAGGCGGTCGACGTTCTCAACGGGCGCCGGCAGCTCATCGGCGGCAATCGCAAGCTCGCAGATGGACTGCGACGGAATGGCATTGCTCGCCTCGGAGCCGCTCCACGACACGATGCGCCCGCCGTCGATCTTGGGGCTCACGAACGTCGCCCCAAACTGGCCCTTCTCGGCATTGCAGACCGGGAACTCGGCATCAGGCGTAAACAGAAAGTCAGGGTTGGGGTAGTTCTCCAGATAATGGTGAACGTCGGACATGCCCACTTCCTCATCGCAGCCCAGCAGCGCGCGGAAGGTGTAGCGCGGCACAATGCCGTGCTTGAGCAGGTACGCGCCGGCATAAAGCGACAGCACTGCCGGGCCCTTGTCGTCGATCACGCCGCGACCGAGCAACCAGCCCTCGCGACGCTCCATTGCGAACGGGTCGGTGTTCCAGCCAGGGCCGGCGGGAACCACGTCCACGTGGCAGATAGTCGCGAGCTGCTTGTCGCCGCGGCCCGGGATATCGGCGATTCCCGCATAGCCCTCGTCGTCGCTCGTCTGATAGCCGAGCTTCTGCGCAATGCCGAGCGCGCAATCGAGCGCGTCACGGACCGGGCGGCCAAACGGCGCGCCGGGCTCCGCATCGGCAGAAACTGCCACGGAAGGATAACTCACCAGCTGCTCGATATCAGCGACGACATCCTCCCAGACCTCGTCGACATACTCAGCGACGCTCTGCTCCACCTGATTCATGGACGACCTCCTTACCAATGAGCGACGGGTACGCCCGCCCCTCACATTATGTCTATTAGATAGCGAAAAGTTTAGCAAGCTCGGCCACCGAGTGCACCACCGCATCGGCGCCCGCGGCCTCGTGCTCCCCCGGCGCTGCCGCGCCCGAATAGATGCCGATGCACGGCACGCCCATCGCGTGCGCGCCCTCCACATCGTTAAAGCGATCGCCGATCATCACGGCATCGTCGGCCGTCGCGCCGAGGGCCGCCAGGGCATCGCGAACCGAATCGGCCTTGGTCTCGCGTCCCTGCGGCGGATTCATGCCAACCACCGCCTCAAACTGCGAAAGCCCAAGCTCGCCCACCATGTCAATGCACTTTGCCTCCATGCGTGACGTCGCCACGGCCAAGCGATGCCCCTGCGCGACAAGGCCATCGAGCAGCTCGGGGATTCCATCGAACACGGGATACTCTTCCGGTCCCAGCTCATCAAAAAAGGCACGGTACTCGTCGGCCACCACAAGCGACTCCTCGCGCGTAAAGCCGTAAAAGTCGTGGAAGCTCTTCCACAGCGGAGGCCCGATCATGCGACGCAGGTCACCCATCTGCGCCTCCGAAAACCCGCGCGCGGCCAACGTCTTGCGCGTCGAGGTCATCACCGCTCGACCCGTATCTGCCACCGTGCCATCGAAATCAAACAGCACGACCGGCCGCTTGCATATCTCCAGCGCCTCCATCGGCATCCCTCTTCCCCAGTTGACGATTTCCACACCGACACTTCAAACTGTTGACTATTCAACAATTGAACCTATAAATGTGGAACGACTCCACTATACTTGTCGCACTTTGCTCTCAGAAGGCGGCGCTGCCGCGCCCCAACGAAAGGTGCAATTATGTCTTTTGCCATCATAACCGACTCCACGTCGGACATCTCCCCCGCCCGCGCCCAAGAGCTCGGCATTTACGTGATTCCGCTACATGTGATTATCGAGGGCGAGGACCTGCTCGACCAGGTGCAGATTACCGCCGAGGAATACGTCGCCCGCATGGCTGGCTCCGAGGAGTTGCCGCACACCTCGCAGCCGAGCGCCGGCGAGTTCAAGGCACTCTTTGACCGCGTGCGCGCCGACGGCCACGATAGCGCCATCTTTATCTCGCTGTGCAGCGAGTGGTCCGCCTGCTATGCCAACGCCAGCCTGACGGCCGAAACGCACGAGCTCGACGTGCGCTGCATCGACTCGCGCACCGGCTCGGGCGCCGAGGGCCTGCTGGTGGAGTACGCGCTGGCCATGCGCGAGGACGGCCGCAGCCTGGACGAGACCGAGGCGCAGATCCGCGCGACGCTGCCCGACGCCCACCTGCTGCTGATTCCCCGCACGCTCGAGAATCTCGTTAAGAACGGCCGCGCGCCCAAGCTCGCCGGCCAGCTCACGCAAATGCTCAGCATTCGCCTGGCCGTTTCGCCGGAGTGGAAATCGGGCGAGATCAAGGCCATAAAAAAGGGCCGCGGTGCCAAGCGCATCGTTACCAACACCATGGCCGATTGCCTCGCATTTTTGGCCGAGTATCCGGGCTCCAGCGTGCGCGTGCTCACGACCGGCGCCGCCGAGGAGCAGGAGCTTGTCAACGAGGCACTCGCGGGTCAGGATTACGTAGACGCCGGCACCGGCCCCATCGGCTGCACCATCGCCACCCACGTAGGCGTCGACGCCATCGCCATCAGCTACTGCCCCCGCTACCAGCCAACTCACTAGGGACGCCCACATCAGTTGCGGTGGAATAGGGACTGTTTTTGGCTTATTAGCCGCCAATCAATCCCTATTCCACCGCAACTTAGAAATCGGCAATCAGCCCTGCGGACCCTGGAACAGCTCCTCATGAGAGCCCATTCTGACCAGCCGGATCACAGGATTAGTCTTATGCGGCAAGTAGAGAACGACCACGTCGACCAAGCCATCGGATAGATGGAAATCGATGTGGCCGTTGTAGTTGCCGCCCGGGTTTGAAAGCTCATGGGCGCCATATTCCGCGGGAAGCGAGCCGTGAGCTGCAAGCTCTGCGACCGCCGCCCTAAACTCGGTTTTTAGCTGCGGATGGATGCGCATCGTCCGTTTGTAATCCGCCTTAAACTGAGCCTCGACTTTAATCTCAAACATCGCTAGTCCTCATCGAGGAACGATATAAGCTCATCAGCGTTATTGAATGACGGGCTGTCGTCCGTCAAAATCCCCAACTCATGAGCCTCGGCGATCACCATGGCGCGTCTCGTCGCCTCGTTGGGCACCTCTGCCCTTCCTACGATCTCAAAAGGAATCTTTCGCTGATTTACCAGCTGCCGAACAGCAAGGTTGAGATACGAATTGAGACTTAGACCAACCGTATCCAAGAACTCAGTCGCCTGCTCCTTGAGCCCCTCTTCGATGCGAACCGTCGTAGGCTTAACCGTTGCAGTGGACATACGCGACCTCCTCGCCTCGTCTTTTGCATCAGTATACCCAATTTAGATGGCAGACTGATGTTAAATAGCATCAGTCTGCCATTCACAATACTACAACGACAGGCACGCTCGCCCTATATCAACCCGCTCAGGGCGATGTCGACGGCCTCGTTGAGGTCGTCGGTGATGTGGACGAGGTCTGGATCGAGCGGGCTAATCATGCCGGCATCCATCACCGGGCCGTTGAGCCAGTCGAACAGGCCTTGCCAGTACTCGCTGCCCACCAGTACGAGCGGCATGCGCTTGACCTTGTGCGTCTGCACCAGCGTGAGCACCTCGAACATCTCGTCGAGCGTGCCGAAACCGCCGGGGAACACGATGGCACCCGAGCTGTACTTAACGAACATGGTCTTACGCACAAAGAAGTAGCGGAAGTCCATACCCAGGTTCACGTATTTGTTGAGCCCCTGCTCGTGCGGAAGCTCGATACCCAAGCCGACCGACTTGCCGTTGGCACTCGCCGCCCCCCTGTTGGCCGCCTCCATAATGCCGGGGCCGCCGCCGGTGATAACCGCCACGCCGCGCTGCGCGATCTTGCGGCCGACCGTGCGCGCCGCCTTGTAGAGCGGATCGGTCTTGGGCGTGCGGGCACTGCCGAAGATGGTCACCGCGGGCCCGAGCTCGGCAAGCGCGCCAAAGCCATCGACGAATTCTGCCTGAATACGAAGGACGCGCCACGGATCGGCATGCAACCAGTCGGTTGAATCTTCGGGCGCCAGCAGGTTGGCGTAGGTGTTGTCCTTAGGAATCATGGGGCCGCGCATGACCACGGGGCCGCGGCGGTACGTCTCGTCGTAGGCGGGCTCGCCCTCGACGTTCTCATTCTTAATCATGGGTGCTCGTATCGAAAATAGAAACGGGCGGGATCGACGCCATGCGTCAAACACCCGCCCGAGCATCAACTATTCGGTATGGTACCCACGATGCATCAAGCACTTGCAAGCTATCGGTCAGCGGTCGCGCAGCCGGTGTCAGCGAATGCGACGACCGGCTGGCGCTCGACCATTGCCGTTGCCCACGCTCTGCAAGCGTGTCTGTCGCCCTTAGTAATCCACCGCGGCAGGGCTGTTCATCCAGTCGCTCACGAACGCGCCGTAACGGCCCTCGATAATGGCCTGGCGGGCACGCTGCATAAGGTTGAGCAGGTAGTAGATGTTGTGCATCGACAGCAGAATGCCGCCGAGCATCTCCTTCTGCGTGACCATGTGGCGAATGAGTGCGCGGCTGTAGCCGCCCGTGCACACCGGGCAGGTGCAGGTGGGATCGATGGGGCCGTCGTCGTGCGCAAAGCGCGCGTTGCGGAAGTTGAGGCGACCCTCGCTGGAGAACGCCGTACCCATGCGGCCCGTGCGCGTCGGCAGCACGCAGTCGAACATGTCGATGCCCACGCCCACACCGCGCACGAGGGTGGTGGGGTTGCCGACGCCCATCAGGTAGCGCGGCTTGTGCTTGGGCATGTACTCGCTTACGAGCGGTGCCAGGGTCTCGAACATGGTCTCGTGGTCCTCGCCCACCGAGTAGCCGCCGATGCCGTAACCGGGGAAGTCGCCGCACTCCTCCAAATGGCGCAGCGAGCGCAGGCGCAGATCTAGGTGCATGCCGCCCTGAACAATGCCAAAGAGCGCCTGGTCGTCGCGGGTATGCGCCTTATAGCAGCGCTCGGCCCACATACTCGACAGCTCAACGGCGCGCTCAACGTAGGCGCGCGTGGCGGGATAGCCCGGACACTGGTCGAGCTGCATGCAGATGTCGGAGCCGAGCTTCATGGCGATTTCCATGTTGTCCTCGGGCGTCCAGAACACGTGGCGACCGTCGTAATCGTTGACGATAAAGCGCACACCCTCGTCGGTGAGCTTGACGGCGTCGTTGTGGCTGAACACCTGGAAGCCGCCCGAGTCGGTAAGAATGGGGCCATGCCAGTTCATAAACTTGTGCAGTCCGCCCAGCTCGGCGATGGTGTCCTCGCCGGGACGCATGGACAGGTGATAGGTATTGGCAAGCACGATCTGGGCGCCGAGCTGTTTGACGGTCTCGGTAGGAATACCCTTGACGTTTGCCTTGGTGCCCACGGGCATGAAAATCGGCGTCTCGATGTCGCCGTGCGGGGTATGTAGCACGCCGGCGCGCGCGTGCGTGGTCGGATCCTCGGCGATCAGATCGAATTTAAAAAGGCTCTGGTCCATAAACTGGAACTCCTTGGTTGCGGTTCATACGCAAACCATTATACGGGCAACCCGCAAAGAGCACCGACTCGACAGAAACTGGTGCATTAAACGACTAGTCGTCGGGGACAATCTTCAGCGCCATCTTGCAAAGGAGTGTCCCAATCTGCCGGCACTTAGGGACTGTCCCCAAGTGCCAGCAAGAGTGTCCCTTATGACTAGTCATTTAAGAACGTCCCCAACGACTACGAGATCATCTCCAACAGCCAAGGCAACGCCGATGCTCTGGCGACGTCAGCGAGCGGTCGCCCTGGTGACCGCGCAGCGTCGAGCCGTTACGCGGTTTGGAAAAACAGCGTAACCCCTACGGCCGCTGGCCCATGCCACCCTCGAGGGTGACAGTCTCGCCGTTCATGTACTTAAAGTCGGGACCGCAGAGCTGAACGACCACGCGACCGATTTCCTTCTCGACGTCGCCGTAGTGGCCTGCCGGCGGCATGTGGACATTGGCCTTGAACGCCTCGGGATAGGCATCCTGGAAGTTCTCGAGCGCAGCGGTCCAAGCAAGCGGACAAACGATATTGACGTTGATGCCGTCCTTGCCCCACTCGTTGGCGGCAACGCGAGTCAGACCACGGATGCCCTCCTTGGCGGCGGCATAGCTGCACTGACCATAGTTGCCAAACAGGCCGGCGCCCGAGGCAAAGTTGACCACGGAGCCCTTGGTCTCCTTCAGGTGCGGATAGGCCTTCTGCATGTACAGATAGGTGGCATACAGACCGGAATAAATGGCCAGGTTAAACTGATCCATGGTGTGGTCGGCGATGGTCACACCCGAGGCGCTGGCCTGAGCATTGTTGACGACAGCGTCGATGCGGCCGAACTCCTCAATGGCCTTGTCGATAACGTTCTGGACGACAGCCTCGTTGTCCTGACCAGCCGAAACATCGGCCTGAACAGGCAGAACCTTGACACCGTACTCGGCCTCGAGGGACTCCTTGGCGGCCTCGAGCTTGGCGACGTTGCGGCCAGTGATAACGAGGTTCGCGCCCTCCTTGGCAAAAGCGATATCGATGCCGTAACCGATGGAGCCAGCGGAGCCGTCCTTAAGCGTGGCCTTGCCGCCGCCGGTGACGATCACGGTCTTACCAGTGAAAAGTCCCATATAAAGTCCTTTCAAATCGCGACGGGCGCACCCGCCGACTGCGCGCATCCAAATAAACGCGCCAAAAGCTGAAATGCAACTTTAACGGGTTCAAGTGAAAAATAAAGTCCATGGCAGGCGAACGGCGCAACGTCTTTCGGCGAAGGGAATGTCAAGTAAAAATTGGATAGAGTGGCCGAGTTTTTGCTATCGACGCGAGTCATCGAACACGTTTTGAAACTTTGCTGCGGCGCGCGGGAAGTCGGCGCGAGACTTTATCATAGGGTGACAAACAACGATGAGGAGCACATACCTATGACAGACGAGCTGGACCCCCAGACTCAACAGCATATTGATGATTCCGCAGACGTCACCGCAGATGCTGATGCTGTGACCTGCGATGATATTGACCTCGACGACCCCATCTTGGACGAAAGCGCTACGGCGGAAACCCCTGGCGCCGAAGATGCAGGCGAGCAAAACGACGATGCGCCCGCTCAGGATGACGACCCCGTACAGGATGCCGCCCCGCAAGCTGCGGGCCCTATCGAGGTGTCTTCGGAAGAAGAGCTCGACGCCGTCATGGACTCCATGATGGATGCCGTCAAAGCGATGAAAGACGCCGTGGCCGACGCCGACATTGATGCCGAGGAAGAGGAGGCCGCCGAGGCGGCCTCGACCTTTGTACCCGGCGAGACTCCGGTTGCCGACCAGGGCAGCACCATGCCCTCGTTTCTGCAGCTCGAGCACCCCACGATTGGCGCCGATGCGGTCGACCCGCACGCAGCAGGCTTTTCTGTGGTCGAGGGCGGCACCGGCAACATCTCCGTGCCGCAGGCTGCCGATGCGGATGCTGCCGACACCGCTCGCCCGACCGCCTCGCACTCCCCCGCCGCGAGCCGCGATCTGGGGACCGCTGTCTCGAACACCGCGAACGCCGTGGGCACCTTTATCGCTCAGGGCGCCTCGGCCATGCGCGAGATGAACGCCGCGAAAAAGGCACTTGCCGATGCCCGCGCCCATCTGGCCGAACTTGAGCAGCGCATTGCCGATCAGGCCGAGGAACTCGAGACGCGCCAGGATATCGCAGGCCGCTACGACCAGATCGTCGCCGACCAGCGCCAGGCGATTGCCACGGCCCAAAAGACTGCAGTGGCCGCCGAGATTGGCCGTGATGCCCACGCCGCCAAAGCGACAGAGCTCAAGGGTCAGTTCGAACAAATGAAGACAGAGGATGACGCGACTGAGCTCCGCCTGAAGGCCGCGCTCGACGCCGTGGAGGCCCGCGAGGCGAGCTCGCGCGAAACCGGCAACCGCCTCGTTCGGCGTCTTGAGGATTCCAAGCGCATCCGCGACAAGGTGAAAGCCGAGCGAGACGCCGGCATTGCGGCCGCACAACAAACCGTCGCCGCCACGCGCGCCCAGCTCGAGACGCTGCGTCATGAGTATGCCGAGCTGCAACGCAATCCCTCGGCAAATCCCGCCAACTATACGGTGCGAACCAGCGAGCTCTCGATGCAGATCTCCGACACGGCAGATGCCCTGCGTAAAGCCGAAGAAGATGTCCCGCGCATTACCGCCGACCTTGAGCACTCGCTTGCCGCAGCCGAGCAGGCCGTCGAACAGGCGCAAGCCCCCATCGCCGACGCTAAGCGAGCCCATCAGGCCGTGACGGCAGAGGCCGATGCCGCACGCGACGAGCTGCAGACGGCGAAGACTGCCGCCACGACGCGCCAGCGCGAACTGCGCGAGAAGATCGCTGCCGAGGACAAGGCACGCCGCGACCAAGAGCAGAGCATAGCCAACGCCCAAGCAGATGCCGCGCATGCGCAGTCGATTATCGAGCAGGCGACCGAGGTGCACGACCACCCAGAGATCACTGAGTCGCTTGCAGGATCCTTGGCCCGAGACAAAGCCGAACACGCCGAGACCGAGCGAGAAGTCGCCCAGCTCGAGGCCACCGAGGACGCGGTGCGCGAGCGTACCCGCGACTCACGCATCAAATTCACCGGCGCCATCGTCTGCATCGTCGCCGCAATCCTAGTGATCATCCTAGTCTGGCTGTTCGCAAGCAAGTAAACCGGCTGCCAAAAAAACGCTCAACGCAGTTGCGGTGAGATAGTTCCTGTTTAGCCTCAAAAAAGGCCAGTTCAAGAACTATCTCACCGCAACTTATTAGATTGATGCAAGGTAGTCATTGGGGACGTTCTTAAACGACTAGTCGAACAAGAACGTCCCCAATGACTACATCGACAACCAAAGAAATGCCGATGTTATGGCAGAGTCAGCGAGCGGGTCGCATTTGAGGCAAGGTGACGTGAATCAAAACCACCCCTAAAAGGGGTGGTTTGCTCTTAGGGTATAACCCTTGGATTTCCGGCACGCGTCTAAAGGCGCCGGCCCTCACGGGGTTCGGGCCGCATGCAGGTTGACCCGTGACGGGCCGGTCAAACCGGCGCTACTTGCGCCCCGGCCCCCTATCGAAGGGGTCCTCGTACTCCTTGACGCTCAGCCGGTCGATCGCGATGTCGGCCTTCTCCTGCTCCCTGATGTACTTCGCGACGGTGGCCTCGTTCAGGCCGACGGTGGACACGTAGTAGCCCTCGGCCCAGAACTTCCTGTTGCCGAACTTGTACTTCATGTTCGCGTGCTTGTCGAATATCATCAGCGAGCTCTTCCCCTTCAGGTAGCCCATCACGCTCGATACGCTGTACTTCGGCGGTATCGCCAGCAGCATGTGGACGTGGTCGGGCATCAGGTGCCCCTCGATGATCTCTATCCCCTTGTACTGGCAGAGCCTCCTGAAGATCTCCCCAAGGTCGGACCTTATTTGGTTGTAGATGACTTTGCGCCTATACTTCGGCGTGAACACGACGTGGTACTTGCACATCCACTTCGTGTGCGACAGGCTGTAGGCCTTCTGGGCCATACGCCACCACCGCCCTCTCGACTCGGATTCCTTGCGGCCTGAACAATCGCAAGTGTCCGGCGAGGGGGCGGCTTTGTAAAGCCGTTTGGCCCCACCCGCATAGCGGGTGGTTTCTGATGCGGCGCGCTGCGCGCCCCGCACAGGCTAAAGCCCGTAACGAAAGGGCGCTGACCTTCTGGTCGCGCCCTTGAAGTTGAACGTCAGATTGTCCAAATGCGGCCCGCGCAGCGTCGGCCGGTTACGGCGTTTGGAAAACGCCGTAACCTACTGAATGAGCATCGCGTCGCCAAAGCTGAAGAAGCGGTAGCGCTCCTCGATGGCGGCGGCGTAGGCATCCATGATCTGGTCGCGGGTGGCAAGCGCGCTCACGAGCATCATGAGCGTGGAGCGCGGCACGTGGAAGTTCGTGATCAACGCGTCGACCACGTGATAGGTCGAGCCGGGCATGAGGTAGAGCTGCGTTGTCGCGTTCTCGCGCACCACGATGTCGCCGCGGCCGAGCGTGTCGGCCCCGTCCTCGCGGCCCTCAAAATAGCGCGCCGTCACAGCCGGATCGGACACCGGCGCGTCCGCGTCAAACGCGCTCTCGAGCGAGCGCACCGCGGTGGTGCCGACGGCGATCACACGATGACCCTCGGCCTTGGCCTTGTGCACGGCATCGACAACCTCCTGCGACACGTGGTAGCGCTCGGTGTGCATCACGTGCTGCGTGGGGTCGTCCTCCTCCACCAGACGGAAGGTATCGATACCCACCTCGAGCTCGACGGCGGCAAACTTCGCACCCTTGGCCTCGATAGCGGCCATGAGCTCGGGCGTGAAGTGCAAACCCGCCGTAGGAGCGGCAGCCGAGTGCTCCTCCTTCATGGCGTAGACGGTCTGGTACTTCTCGGGATCGCCCTCGTAATCGGTAATGTAGGGCGGCAGCGGCACGTGGCCGGCAGCGTGGATGGCCTCGTCGAGCGTGCGCGGGTCGCCGGCGGCATTGCAACCGGCCGGCTCAAAACGCACCAGACGGCCGCCGCGGCTATCGGTGACAAAGTCGACAACCTCGGCTGTCAGCACCACGGGAGCCCCCTCGGGCGCATGGGCGCCACCGGCGCGATACTCAATATGAGCACCGGGCTTCAGGCGCTTGCCCGGCTTGACCAAGCACTCCCAAACATGGCCCAGCGGATCCACGTCCTCGCGGCGCTTGAGCAGCAGAGTCTCGACCACGCCGCCCGAGCCGGCTTTGCGACCGATCAGGCGAGCCGGCATCACGCGCGTCTGGTTGATGACGAGCACGTCGCCCGGCTCGATATAGTCGATGATGTCGCGGAAGATGCGGTGCTCAACGGTACCGCCGTGCTCCAGCGGCGTTCCCGCCTGGGAGCCCTTGCGATCCACCACCAGAAGGCGGCAGGAGTCGCGCGGCTCGGCAGGAGCTTGGGCAATCAGTTCCTCGGGAAGGTTGTAGTCAAAATCATCGGTACGCATAGACACGTCGGATACTCCTTATATAGCTAAAGTCCGCTCTACATCCTAGCAGGCTGACGTCCCAAATGAACTACTTTTTGGCGGCTTTGCGCTCGTCGCGGATGCGGGCGCGGTCCATGGCCGCCTCGACAGCCGAGAAGCGGCAACCACAGTAGTTCTGCCGATACATGCCCAGCTCGCGCGAACGACGCGTGGCCTCGGGGTAATACGGACGAAAATCACGAATCACCGGAGTGAGACCGCGGGCGGCAGCCAGACGCTCCAACACATCATTGCAGGTTTCGAACAACTGGTACGGCGAGACGGCGAGCGTCGTGCCCACAAACTCAAACCCGCGCTCCTGGGCCACGCGGCACGCCTCGGCCAAGCGCAGGGCATAGCACGCGCGACAGCGACGAGGCCGATCGGCGCCCAGCGGTGCCACGCCGGTCTCCCAGCGATCGCGGTCCTCCCCTGCCTCGATGAGCTCGATGTCGCCATCGACACACCACCGGCGCAGCTCGTCCAAGCGGCGCTGCCATTCATCGCGCGGTTGAATATTGGGGTTGGTCCAGCAAATCGTGGGCTCAAACCCTTCCTCGCGCAGCAGGCGGACCGGCTCAAGCGAGCACGGCGCACAGCACGCATGCAGCAACAACGGCTTCATCGACATCTCCTCACCCGAAAAAGCGCACGCCGAAGGACGTGTCCTCGCAGGCGACAATGCGGCGGTCGCGCAAGATGGTCCGCATGTAATACCAGTCGCCCACACAGCCCGACAAATGCAAGCCGGCCGCCAGGTAGCACAGCAGCGGATAGCCCGAGAACGCAAACCCCAGGGCAAACGCTGTCGTCACAACAACCGTAGGCGCCAGGCAAACTGCCACGTACCGCCGGCGCGAATACACCACGCCCTCGGCGCAGGCATAGATCATCGCTGTCTCGCGATTCGCCCCAAAGGTCACCTTCGCGCCCGCAGGCGCCAGCAGCTTAAAGAACACCGCGTGCACCAGCTCGTGCACGGCAAATGACGCCGCCGAAACCGCAGCCAAGCCGACTATCCAGCCCAAGACGGCCGTCCAACCGCCCGCGTCAGCCGCATCCAGGTCAGCGGGCCCGCCCATCAGCATAAACACCGGCACCAGGCACACGGCAAATGCGCCGAGCACGGCTATCCCCCACACAAAGCAGGCGTGCAGAAATTCCTCGTCTTCAAACGCATGTATGTTGGAAATCTCATTCATAACATCTTAGGATAGCGCCCCTGCCACGTACCCGTCCGCATGTGCGATAATGTCGAACGATATGCACGAATTGACCACCGCGTCGCCAGGCCTTGCGCCCGGCCGCGCTCTTACCATATGCGAAGGAGTCCCATGGCATCCAAATACTCCATGAACGACCGTCCCAGCTGGCCTCGACGCGCCATCGTTACCGCCGGCGAGCCCTATGGCAACAAGGGCCTTCACTTTGGCCACGTCGGCGGCGTCTTTGTCCCGGCCGACTTCTTCGCCCGCTTCCTGCGCGACCGTCTGGGCCGCGAGAACGTCATCTTCACCTCGGGCACCGACTGCTATGGCTCGCCCATCATGGAAAGCTACCGCAAGCTCAAGGAGAACGAGGGCTACGACAAGTCCATTAGCGAGTATGTCGAGTCCAATCACTCCCGCCAGGCCGCGACCCTCAACAACTACAACATCAGCTGTGACATCTACGGCGGCTCGGGCCTTGAGCCGGCGGCCCAGATCCACAACGAGGTAACCGCTGAGATTATCGAGCGCCTGCACGAGCAGGGCACCATCTCCAAGCGCTCCACGCTGCAGTTCTACGATGCCAAGGCCGGCACGTTCCTCAACGGCCGTCAGGTGATCGGCCGCTGCCCCATCCAGGGCTGCAAGTCCGAGAAGGCCTATGCCGACGAGTGCGACCTGGGCCACCAGTTTGAGCCCGAGGAGCTCATCGCGCCTAAGAGCCAGCTCACCGGCGAGGTGCCCGAGCTGCGCCCGGTAGACAACCTCTACTTCGACCTGCCGGCCTACCTCGACTTTATGAAGACCTATACCGACAAGCTCGCCCAGAACCCGCAGGTTCGCTCCGTGGTCTCCAAGACCATGGAGGAGTGGCTGCTGCCGGCTCAGCTCTACATCCAGAACAAGTTCCGCGAGGCCTTCGATGCCGTCGAGGATCAGCTTCCCGAGCACACCGTGCTGGAGCCCGAGGGCAACAAGAGCAGCTTTACCGTCACCTTCCCCAGCTGGAAGGAGCGCGACGATGCCCACGCGGTGCTCGCCAACGGCGGCGTGCGCTTCCGCAGCGGCAAGGCGCTCGTACCCTTCCGCATCACCGGCAACATCGACTGGGGCGTTCCGGTGCCCGAGGTCGATGGCGTCTCCGACGTCACCTGCTGGTGCTGGCCCGAGAGCCTGTGGGCTCCCATCAGCTATACGCGCACCGTGCTCGCACGCGATGCCAAGGCCGCCGGCGTGACCGAGGGCGTCGCCGCCCAGGATGCCGCCCTCATGGGCGAGCCCGCCGCCGATTCCACGCAGGTCCCCGCGCCCACCTACCAGCACAGCTCGCTCGACTGGCGCGACTGGTGGTGCTCTGACGACGCTCAGATCTACCAGTTTATCGGTCAGGACAACATCTACTTCTACTGCATCGCTCAGACCGCCATGTGGGAGGCCCTGGGCTGGGACCTCACGCAGAGCACTGTCAGCGCCTGCTACCACCTGCTCTACATGGGCAAAAAGGCCAGCTCGTCCTCGCAGACGCCTCCCCCGCCGGCAGACGACCTGCTCAACCACTACACCTGCGAGCAGATGCGCGCGCATTGGCTGTCGCTCGGCCTGTCCGAGAAGCCAGTGAGCTTTAGCCCCAAGGCATACGACACGCGCGTGACCGGCAAGGACAAGGACGGCAACGAGGTGCGTGCCTGCGACGACAAGCGTGTCATCGATCCGGCCCTTAAGGAGAGCGCGCTGCTGACCGGCGTCTTCAACCGCCTGGCCCGCAGCTGCTTCTACGGCGTCGCCATCAAGGAGGGCGACGAGAGCCCCTATCGCAACGGCTGCATCCCCGCCGGTGCCGCCTCCGCCACCGTGATCGAAGCCGCCGAGCAGGCAGCCCTCGCCTTTGAGCAGGCCATGTACAAGTTCGAGACGCACCGCGCACTCGCCGTGTGCGACGACTACCTGCGCGCCGCCAACAAGCGCTGGAGCGACGCCTCCAAGGCCGCCAACAAGCTCGAGGGTAACGAGGCAAACGTCGCGATGACGCAGGCCCTCGTCGACGCCTTTACCGAGCTGCGCGTGGCGACCGTGCTCATGCACGGCATCGTCCCGGCCGGCTGCGAGCTCATCTGCGAGTACTTCGACGTCGATCCGGTCGCCTTCTTTAGCTGGGACAACATATTTGCCTCCACGGACGAGTTCGTGGAAAGCCTGGGCGAGAAGCCCGGCGAGCACCGCGTGAAGCCGCTGCCCCCGCGCTTCGACTTCTTCAGCAAGCACGAGAGCCAGTACTAAAACAACACTCGACATGTAATGGAATGGGAAGGAAAGACGGATGTCCAAGCCGCGTCGTCGTAAGCAGAAAAAGCAGGTCAAGGCCGAGCTCAAGCTCAGGCAGTTTGCTGCTACCGAGCTTTCTGACCAGCTTGCCGCCCAACACTCCGCCGCCGACCTGCCGCGCTTTATGGTCGACACGGTCGCCGGCGCCTATGCGCCCGCCGATGCCAAGCTCATGATCGAGGGCTTCGGCGCCGCGGCCACACGCCCGGTCACGCTGCGCGCCAACACGCTCAAGGCGACCGCCGAGGACATCGCTGCGGCGCTCGGTGCCGCCGGCATCGTCCACAACCCCGTCGCCTGGTACCCAGACGCCTTTATCCTGCCCGAGGCCCAGGTTTCCGATCTGTGGGATCTCGACATCTACCGCGACGGCAAGATCTACCTGCAGAGCCTGTCATCCATGATGCCGCCGTTGGTCCTGGGCGCCCAGGCAGGCGAGGACATCCTGGACATGTGCGCAGCCCCCGGCGGCAAGACAACGCAGATCGCCGCCCTCACCCAGGGACAGGCGCACCTCACCGCCTGTGAGATGAGCATTCCCCGCGCCGAAAAGCTTGAGTCCAACCTCCACCGCCAGGGTGCCAAAAACGTGCCCGTCATGCGTATCGACGCACGCGAGCTCGACGAGTTCTTCCGCTTTGACCGCATCCTGCTCGACGCTCCCTGCACCGGCACGGGCACCGTCATCAGCGGCAACGAGAAAAGCCTGCGCGGCCTGACCGAGCAGCTGCTGAGCAAGTGCGCCCGCTCGCAGCGCGCGCTTCTGGACCGCGCCATGGGAGCCCTCAAACCGGGCGGCACGCTCGTCTATTCGACCTGTTCAATCTTGCCGCAGGAAAACGAGGACGCCCTGCAAGAGGCCCTCGACAAGCATATGGACTGCGAGCTCATCCCCCTCGACGGCACGCCAAGCGAAAGTGAAGCACGCCGCGCCCAGGATGCCGGCGAGGAGCCGCGCATCGAGTCCAACGCTCTGACCGAAGCCATTGCCGCCGGTCAGGTATCGGCCATCGCCAACGGCCTGCCCGGCACGCTCACCATTCCGCCTAGCCGCGACTTTGAGGGCTTCTACATTGCCCTGATCCGAAAACGCAGCTAGCGCACGGATCCAAAACTCAACAAGCTATTTCTGTGCGCGTTTGCCCTGCTGGTCGCGATGCTGTTTAAGCATCGCACGCTCCTTGCGCTCGGCCCTTTTGCCCTTAATGGCCGTGACCACAAAGTAGATGACCGCGGCGGCAACGATTGCGCCCACACACAGGCCAATCGAGCCAAACATTGCTGTCAATTCCATACCGCGTCACCTCTCTTTTAAACGGGACTTTCAAGATAGCACCTCGATCCCCGCCACCACAGCTCCTTCACGTTCGCCGGCCCTTCGGTCTAACGGATGGCGCGGCGGGGAAAAATCAACTCGTCAAACGATTTAGCATTCGCAATTCCGGCTGCATAGCGCCGGCCGTTATCACATAGAATCGAGCCTCCATGGATACCCTCAACGATCTAAATGAGCGCGTCGACGCCTTCGTCGGCACCAGCTCCTTCGACACGCCTGCCGCGGCAAACGACCAAGCTCCCATCGATGTGCCCGCCGAGGTTCACGAGGACATCGTCGCCTCGGTCGATTTCTCCGAGGTCGAGCTCGCAGACGAGTTCACCGAGCCCCAGGTAGCCGTGACCCCCAACGGACTGCTCCCCATGGAGCCACTGCCCATCGACGGACGTTTGCGCAAGGCGGCCCTTCGCATGCCCGACGAGATCGAGGAGGCCAGCGGCTTTACGCTCTTCGGCCGCCGCATCAAGTCGCTCATTTACACCACCGATGTCGCGGTTATCCGCAACTCCAACGCCGATGCCGTCTTTGCCGTTTACCCCTTCACGCCGCAGCCGGCCATTACGCAGGCACTGTTGACCGTCGCCGAGTGCCCGGTCTTTGTAGGCGTGGGCGGCGGAACTACGACCGGTAAGCGCTCCGTGCAGATGGCAGCCGTCTCCGAGATGCAGGGCGCGGCGGGCTGCGTGGTCAACTCCCCCGCCACCGCCGGGATGGTCGAGCACATCACCAACATCGCCGACATCCCTGTCATCGCCACGGTCGTACGTTGCGACGACGATGCGCATGCCAAGGTGCGCGCCGGAGCCAAGATTCTCAACATCGCGGCCGGCAAAAACACACCGCAGGTCCTACGCGAGCTGCGCGAGCACTATCCCAACCTGCCGCTCATCGCGCCGGGCGGCAAGACGCCCGAGAGCATCCGCGAAACCATCGCCGCCGGTGCCAACGCCATCATCTGGACGCCGCCTTCGGCCCAGCAGCTACAGGCCGACATGATGCAACGCTATCGCAAGATGAAGGAAGACGCCACACCTGTCATCTCGCGCGACGATGTGCCCATTATCGACCAGGTCGCCGCCGCCGAGGTCAGCCAGGTCGAGAACATGAATCCCGACGTGCCGATTCCCGACGAAGTCATCGAGCGCGTCGCTTCGATCCACGAGCGCGTCGAGGAGCATCGCGCCAACCGCGGCCTCAAGCCGTCACTGCACGGCTTTTTCTTCCGCGGAAAGAAGCGCTAGCAAAACATCTTGGCCCGCCCCACAAACGTGAGGCGGGCCGTTTTCGTTTGAGCAATCATGCAGCGACGTGATGGGGCAAATTAATCCACGCGCTTGTCGCCCATAAAGAAGAGCGCCACCGTACCAGGTCCGGTATGCGAGCCAATCAGAGTACCGATGTCATTGATCTCAATCTTGCCTTTAAGCTGCGGAACCTGTTCCCCAATCAGCGCCGCAACTGCCTCGGCATCCTCGCGGCACGCCGAGTGCGACATGATGCACTTACCCGAATAATCCGCACCGTCCTGCACGTGTGCCATCATGGTCTTGGCCATCTCGGAAATCGCGCGCTTCTTAGTGCGAATCTTCTCACGTGGCGACAGCTTGCCGTCGCAATCGACCGTCATAAGCGGGCAAATCTTAAGCGCCGTGCCGATGATCGCGCTCGCAGCCGAAATGCGACCGCCGCGCAGGTAGCTCGACAGATCGGTCGAGAAGAACCAGTGGTGCAGGTTGAGTTTGTGCTCCTCGATCCAGGCAGCCGTCTCGTCGAGTGAAGCCCCGCTATCGCGCACGTCGGCGGCATATTCCAGCAACAGGCCAAAGCCCGAAGACGCCGCCAGCGAATCGATGACGCGCACCTTGCCGCCCTGGGGATAGCGATCCGCGAGCATCTGCGCCGCAACGCAGGCCGATCCATACGTGCCCGAAATACCCGACGACAACGTCAGGTGCAGCACGTCTTTACCCTCGGCAACAAACGGCTCCCAAAACTCCTCGTACTCACCCACGCTCACCTGAGACGTCTTGGGCATGGCGCCCGAGGCAATCTGGGCAAAAAACTTGTCCGGCGTAATCGACTGATACAGATCGTCCGTATAGACAACATCGTCGATCTCGTAATGAAAACACACGACAGGGATATTGCGCGACGCAAAGAACTCACGGGTTCGGTCGGCGGCGGATTCACAGGTCAGGACAAAATCACTCATATGAGGCTCCTTACTCATTGCTGCGCAAATTATCGCACAGTGAGCCTACATGCGGTACATATGTCCACTATTTACCAAATCGAACCAAAAATAGTGAACATCTTTACCACCATCGTCTCCACCGGCCCCACGCATAAATATCTGAGAAAACACCTTCTGTCGTCTCCACCCAACCGCCATATCTACCTCAACTAAATCGATTTACCAAACCGTTCGGCCAACAATTCGACCTCCCACCCCCAATCGAAACAAAAGCGGCGCATACTGGTAAACGTTTGACGCTGTTTATCAGTTTTACCAGCCCCATCGGAAGGTGTTTCATGGTCGCATTCGATCGCAACCCGCAAGACTTCAAGTATCTGCGCCTGCTGTCGAGACAGTTCCCCACCGAACAATCCGCATTTACCGAAATTATCAACCTCTCGGCCATCCTCAACCTACCCAAGGGCACCGAGCATTTTATGAGCGACGTGCATGGTGAGTACGAAGCCTTTATGCACATCCTCAACAACTGCTCGGGCGTCGTGCGCGAACATGTCGACGAGATCTTTGGCGACACGCTCTCCTTTGACGAAAAGGGCGAGCTGTGTACGCTCATCTACTACCCGCGCGAGAAGATCGACCTGGTCCGCAGCCGGCGCGAGGACTCGCCAACCTGGTACAAGACGATGCTTGACCAGCTCATCATGGTCGCTCGCTCACTTTCAAGCCGCTACACGCGCTCCAAGGTGCGTAAGGCCATCCCGCGCGACTACGCCTACATCATCGACGAGTTGTTGCACACGCACCCGGACGAGAACAACTATCGCGTGCGCTATCACGAGCGCATCGTGGAGTCCATCCTAGAGACCGCCAGCGCCGACGACTTTATCGAGTCGCTCGCCTCGCTCATCAAGCGCCTGGCCGTCGACCACTTGCACCTGGTGGGCGACATCTTCGACCGCGGCGGCGGCGCGGCCAAAATTATGGACCGTCTGCTCACCTACCATTCACTCGACATCCAGTGGGGCAACCACGACCTGCTGTGGATGGGCGCTGCGGCCGGTGAGCCCGCCTGCATCGCCACGGTGTTGCGCAACAACCTACGCTACGACAACTACGAGATCCTGGAGAACGACTACGGCATCTCGCTGCGTGAGCTTGTCGCCTTTGCCGATGCCACCTACACCGCCGGTGAGTCCATCACCCCGCTGATCAAGGCCATCAACGTGCTGCTCTTTAAGCTCGAGGGCCAGATTATCCAGCGCCACCCCGAGTTCGATATGACCGACCGCCTGTTACTCGACAAGATCGACCACGACACCGGCACGGTCACGCTCGCCGACGGCAGCGTGTGGCCGCTCACGACCAACGACTTCCCCACCGTCGACCCGGCGGACCCCTACACGCTCACGTCTCAGGAGCAGCACATCATCGACAAGCTCGTGTCCGAGTTTGTAACCGCCGATCACCTGCATCGCCATATCGATTTCCTCTACACCCACGGCTCGATGTACAAGGTCGCCAACGGCAACCTGCTCTTCCACGGCTGCGTTCCGCTCAACGAAGACGGCACCTTTAGCAGCATGAACTGCCTGGGCACCTGGCACGCTGGCCGCGATTATCTCGATTTTTGCGACCACATCGCCCGCCGCGCGTGGCGCGTGGGCGACCGCGATGCCCTCGACTGGATGTGGTACCTGTGGATTGGCTTCAATTCACCCGCCAGCGGACGCCTGGTGCGTACCTTTGAGCGCGCCTATATCGCCGATAAGAGCACCTGGGTCGAGCCGATGGACCCGTACTTTACGCTTACCAAGTCGCCCTCGGTCTGCGATGATATCATGCGCGAGTTTGGCGTCGCGCCCATGGCATGCTCGCCGACCGGCCACATCATCAACGGCCACACGCCCGTTAAAACCACCAAGGGCGAGCAGCCCATCCGCGCCGAGGGCAAGCTGCTGGTCATCGATGGCGGCTTCTGCCGCGCTTACCGTCCCAAGACGGGCATCGCCGGCTATACGCTCATCTCGAGCTCGCGCGGCTGCCGCCTCAAGTCGCACCGGGCCTTTACGACGGTTGCCGAGGCACTCACGCGCAACGTGGACATCGAAAGCGAGACCAACCGTTTTGACCAAGCAGACCGCCGCCGCATGGTGAGCGACACCGATACTGGCGCCAAGATTCGCAGCCAGATCCAGGATCTGCGCCAGCTGCTCGATGCATATAGAAACGGTGCTATCGAAGAGCGCGTCTAGCCCCACCCGCGGGGATTGGCTAAACTTGCTGAGTTTGTCATCCCCACGGCGTCCCCGCGCCACCCTAAGGCAGGTACCATGCAAAAGCTCCTTGCGCAGATCATGAAATTTGGCGTCGTCGGTGTCATTGCCACGGTTATCGACTTTGGCATTATGAATCTGCTCCACTACGGTCTGGGCCTCAACATCCTAATCGCCAACACCAGCGGCTTTATCATCTCACTCATCTTTAACTACCTCGCAAGCATGAAGTACGTGTTTGCGCACAAGGAAGGCATGAGCCACCGCCGCGAGTTCATCATCTTTGTCGTGCTGTCCGTGATCGGTTTGGTGCTCAACGACGGCATCGTGCTGGCGCTCAACGCCGGCCTGGGACTCGAGGCCAATATCGCCAAGATCTGCGCCACCGCGCTTGTCATGGTCTACAACTTTGTGACCCGAAAAATCTTCCTGGAGGGCGACGAGACCAAGTAGCTCGAAACCCCTGCAGCATTACGGCGCCCACGGACGACGTGCACTCAGCGCAGTATCGTCCGTGGGTGCCGCTCGTTTACGGGCAAATTTTCAACGTTTGCGGATTAGCTCTTGAAAATTTGGCGAGTTCATATAGTTCTTGGCAAAGACCTTACGTTTCCCTTGTAAAAGCTCTAAAGTATCCTCTGCTCGATTCATCAACGCATTGGATGTGATTACGTGCGCAAGGCGCTGGCACAACCTCATACCAAGCAGTTCCTCAAGTTTGCTGTCGTGGGTCTTATCTCCTTTGGCATCGACTGGGGCATGCTCATTGCGCTCGTCGAGCTGTTCCACCTCGACTTTTTGATGAGCACCACGGTTTCGTTTATCACGTCCGTCGTGGTCAACTACTGGCTCAGCATGAAGTACGTGTTCGACCACCGCGAAGGCATGAGCCGCAAGCGCGAGTTCACGATCTTCACCATCCTGTCGGTGATCGGCCTGGGCCTCAACGACCTGTACATGTTTGTGGGCGTCACGTTTTTGAGCATCGGCTACCAGGCCATGAAGGCCATCGCCACGTTCCTCGTCACCTGGTACAACTACTTCAGCCGCCGCTTCTTCCTCGAGGGCGCACGGTCATAGTCGATTCACTATTTGCTTGAATGTATAACCGGTTGGAATTCCCATTCCAACCGGTTTTTTGTTTGCAGAGAGACCCGGCGACCCAGTCCCATTCGCATGAAAAACGGGCGGTCCGGATGTTGGTCCGAACCGCCCGTCTGGCGCGCTATGTCGAGGCCTCTAGCCCGTTACGTAATACCAAACGACGTTGTCGCCATTGGAGAGAACGTAGTTGCTGCAGGCCGTCATGGGCGTTGTGCCGTTGACGGAGTACATCCAGCCGCTCGTGCCGCCGTGCTGTTTCTCGGCCAAACCACCAATCGCGGAAACATACGTGCCGTACGACGAGCCATGTGCGTTGACAGAAAGGCCCAGCGCGCACAGGGCATCGTAAACGGTAGCGCCTTCGTTAAAGGTAAAGGTGCCACCAGAGGACACAGGATTGCCTACAGCGCTCGATGTGACCGAAACCGTCACCGTGACGTAGCTAGGCTGCTGCGAGCCGCCCTGGCCGTCCGAGGAAGCGCTTCCGCCATTAGAGGGTGAGGCTCCATCAGACGACTGACCGCCGCCCGAAGAAGCACCGCCAGACACATTGGAAGTATCACCGGCTCCCGTATTTTGGGCAGCGGATTTATCGCCAGACCTCTTGCTGTCCTGACCATCGGACTTCTTGCTATCCGAGTTTTTGTCCGATTCCTTGTTTGAAGACTCGGAATCGTCCTTGGCGTCGTTCGAACCCTTGGGCTCGTCTTTTGCATCATTCGAAGATTTGGAATCCTTGGAACTAGCCTCGCCCGAAGCGGCAGACGAGCCAGACCCCTTGGTGTCCTTGGCGACGACGCTCTCCCCCGTCACGGTCTGAACGATCCAGTCAATGGACCAGGCGCCGCTCTCGGAAGGATGGACGAAGCCCAGCGAGACGACGATCAGAATGGTGCACGCGGCAGCAAGAACGCCAAGGAGCGCCTTGCGACGAGAGGCGGACGCCGCCGAAGCGGCGCCCTGTTGCTTTGCATCGTCGAACTGAATGAACGAGGAATCTGGTTGCTTGGGGTCAGCGTCCTTGGATTTATTGGACACAGCCCTCACCTACCGACGTTTGGTGAACACGAACACGCCGACGATGGCGAGTCCGATGACGCCGGCGGCAACGCCAACAATGGCGAGCGGGTTGGTGCCCGTCTCCTGCTCGGAAGCACCAGAGGACTTCTTAGCAGTGGTCGTGGAAGCAGCGCCCGTATCGGACTTCTTGTCGGACTTGCTGTCCTTCTTCTCAGACTTCTTCTCATCCTTCTTGTCGGACTTATCGGAGCCCTTCTTGTCGGACTTGTTTTCCTTGGTCTCGGTCTTGGTCGACACCGTCGTCTTGGTCACCGGCTTCTGACCCGGGGCGATAGCGCCGCCGGCCTGCGGGCCCTTAGAGCCGGAACCAGCGCCGGAACCCGTACCAGTGCCCGTGCCGGTACCAGTACCAGAACCGCTGCCGCCGCTGGAGCCAGAACCGCCATTGTCACCAGAATTGGTGGCATTCTTGGTCCACTTGGCATACAGCGTCAGATCGGCCGTCACCGGCGTACTGAAGTCATACGCTTGCGTGCACGCCTCATCGGTATACCAACCGCCGAAGGTATAGCCCTTGCGACGCGGTTTTACAGCAGGCTCCGTAGCAGTTTTACCAGCCTTAATACGTTGGGAATCGAGCACAATAGAATCTGCACCATTTGCGTCAAACGAGACAGTATAGCGATTGACCTTCTGGCCATTTCCCTTAATCGCGAACAACTTGCCCGAATCGTTAGCGTAGTAGAGTGAACCATCAGAACCGACCGAAATCGACGACATGCAGTACTGCTGGTTCTCGGCCGACGGTCTATAGAGCAGCTCAGCCTCTTCGTCACCTATGCGATAGCGATAAATGCCGCCAGGATTATTGTTGGACGTAAAGTATACATAGGTATGACCATCTTGAATGGAAACCACAGGCTGTGACTTAACATCGCCGCTGCCCGTAAAACCACTTGCAGAAGAATCCTCGCGGATGAAGTTACCGTCTGCCTTATAAATTGAATAATCGACCGTAAGCGTATCGGCGTCGATAATTGCAAGCTGACCATAGTGGCTCGTAAGACTGTTTTGGGGACCGCCCATAAAGGACTCAATCGACGTGCCGCCAACTACAATCTTACCGTTGACAAACACGGGTGTAGAGGTCGAGCTGCTGCCAAACGTAACTTTACCCAGTTCTGAAAGGGCCCCATCATTAGCGATAGCAATTTTATGGAGCGTGCCATCGGCACTCACAACGTAAGCAGTAGCCCCATCAACAAGCACGTTCGCGCGAACGCGATCGGCGATCTTAAGCTTTGCTACGGTCTTTCCAGTCGAAGGATCAACCGTGCTGACAGTGCCTGAATCATCCGCGATAACGCCATAGTCGCCCGAGAACGCCATGCCAGCCCAGTAATAGCCCTTGCTGTTTTCATTCTTGTGCTGCCACATGACTTTACCGTCAGAAATACGAACACAAAGCAGGTAGCCGTCACTCGAGTCAATCCAATCGGCCGAAGCGGTACCAAAATAGGCATAGCCATCGCGAACCGAAACAGAAGCAAGCGACTGCTGCGCGCCATCGGGACCGGCCGGCAACCCATCGGTAACCCAAACCGTCGCAAGCACATCAACCGTTAAGGCCTGAAGACGACCGCCTGAAAGCGGAACAAGCACAACACCATTGGTATATACCATGCGTGAGGTGGAATCAATTGCAGCAGCCAAAGGTGACTCTAGAACGGTCTTGCCCGTCTCGACATCCTTTTTGAGCAATTTAGAACCAACTGCCACATAGAGATAGTCACCGATCAGCAACGCATCGGAAACACCCTTATTGCCGTCCGCACGCGTCTTAAGCTCGCTTACCCATTTCTCATCTGCATCCTTAGTGGGCACAGGTGCGTCGGTAACCTTGTCGGCACTTGTAAAGCCCGACCAGTCGCTATCCCAGTTAGGGCGTGCAGCGCTCGGATTAAGAACAACGTTGTCGACACCGGGCAAAGTATCCCCAGGGGCGTAAGCCCAAACGACCTTATCGCCCGACTTAAGCACGTAGTCGTTATCGAGTTGAGTTCCAGGAACGCCGTTGACAAAGAACGACCAAGCGCCGGACAGCTCGGTACCATCAAGCGGAGAAACGAGGCTATGGACACCCCAATAGCCGAATTGGTCGTACATCTTGGACTCGATGCCAAGGGCGTCGAAATAGGTAGCGGAGGCATCCTTGATCGACGTGCCCTTAACAAACACCTGGGTCGACGGACTCGTCCAACGCTGAGCCATCCCGGCCTTTTTGCCAATAATCTCCATCGTGACGGAAACCTGCTCGGGCGCGGGGTCGCCGTACTTCGAGTAGCACCAGACGACGGAGTCGCCGTCCTTGAGCGTGTAGCCGCCCGCGCCGACCTCGGAGGCGCTGCCGTTGACGAACAGCTGCCAGTACGCGCCGGTCGCCGAGTCATAGCCGAGCTTGCGGTCCTTATCGAAGGGCGACGTGATCGTGTTGAGCGCCCAGCCCCAGGTGCCGTTGGGATCGTAGTCGGTGGTCAGGCCGGCCTGCTTGAAGAGCTGCTCGGAGAGGTCGGCCGCGGTCGAGCCCTCCTTCAGCG
>UMHJ01070162.1_pt1 | contig 97622 bp, 82 predicted proteins | sample 1965511 | NCBI WGS metagenome assembly UMHJ01 (sample SAMEA4836096, study PRJEB28245) | human gut metagenome | biome: gut microbiome; material: fecal sample | place: Denmark | collected 2008
GCGGTCATAGATATCCTCCCGGTGTTCCGGGTGGAGATAGGTGATGGTAATAACAAACAGCGTATCTCCCGCCACCGCTTCACAGGACACGCGGTAGAGCAAATCGTCGTCTTTCTTCTTGGGGGGCATCTCCTTCCAGCCCCAATGGGCTTGTCCGCCCTCCAGCTGCTTGGTACGGACATCCTGCAGCTGGGCCATGTCCATTCCAAACTGTGCCGATCCCATCCTGCTGCGCAGCGCAGTGAAATGCCAAATGGGGCTCTCGCTCTCTTCATCCCGCCAGATCGCTCCAGCGCTGTCCATACCACCGTTGGACCACTCGTAGTGGTACAGACCGGGCAGGGGCACCACAAGCTTGTCGTAGGGCTGCAGAACCTCTCCTCTGCGGTAACCGATGGGATAAAGTTCCTCCATCTCAGGCACATCTTCCGGCATGTTGGGGGTACGGTCGTCCAGAATGCAAAGTTCCCGGTAATCCGCCACCGGCTGGGGCAGCGACGGGTCCATGGCGGCGGAGCGCTCCAGGGTATCCAGAATATCGGCATTGATCTGCCGGTCCTGGTAGCTGCGGTCGGAGGGAGCAAAGCAGCAGTCCTCCCACAGCTGTTTCAGCGCCCGGTTGCGCAGATACAGGGCATTCATCCCCGGCTGATCCCACAAAAACAGGTACTGCGCCAGCTCCTCCAGCGCCCCCTTCTCCAGCTTTTCCTTTAACCACACCACTGGGAACCGTCCCAGAGGCGTTGCAATGGTGTCGGGCACCACCTCTGGCCGGTACTGATCCACTTCCCAGAAGAGGTATCCCATCTCTCCCGGCGCGGTCTTTTCCAGCACCTGGCTCACCTGCTCTTCCAGCCAGGGGAGAAACCACTCCCGGCGCAGAGCCCCAAAATCCCGGTCCTGCTGGTAGTCCGAACGGTCCTGAACGTTCCACTCCTTGATTCCAAGGCCTCCCAGCTCCTCCAGCAGCTCCAGGGCCGCCTTATGAAAGCCGGGACCGACGGGGGTGGTGTTGCACCCACACCGCAGATTCCACTGGCCAAACAGTCCCTTCTCCTTGGTCCAGGCAAAATCCAGATAACCCCGGGGACACACAACAATACGCATGCCCTCTTCCCACACGCCCAGGCGCAGGTTTCGCTGCTTGACCAGACGCTGGACCGCTTTCACCAAAGTATCCTTGCTTCGGATTTTTCCCGTGCAGGTGATATCAATATTGCCCATGCTCGTCCTCCTCAGCAGCACTGCTGGATCAGCCAAACCCGGTCAAACCGGCGCTGGGCCAGATCCTCCCGGCGGATGTAGAAGTAGATTCGGCCGCAGTCGCCGAACATCAGCTCGAAGTCTCCGTTTTCCACGGTGTCAAGCTGGAAGAGCAGCTGCCACTCCCGGACGCTGGGAGTACGCAGGGCGCTGCGCTCCTCCATGGGAATATTCTCCCAGCTTCCTCCCAGATAGTATCCCCGGCTAATGAGTTCACATTGCAAGGTCATATTGTTCTGAATGATGTCCGGCCAGCCCAGCAGCTGGGAGCGGTTGGCCGGGTAGTCCATCCCCAGCTCCCGCCGGGCCTGGTCAAAGATACGGTAGTCGTTGGCGGTCCAGGGGTACTCCAGGGCAGGACAGGCATCCTGAAAATCCGGAGCATCTGCCGCCCCGGACAGCTCCGCCGCCAGTTCCGGCAGGCGGAACTCCTCCTCCAGCTCTGCCGGGAATTCCGCCGGAGCCAGGTTGCCCTTAAACCAGAATACCTGGGCACACCCCTGGTCCTTGGGATCATAACCCCAGCGCTGAGACCCCAGCTCATAGAAAAAGGAGAGGACACCCTCATGGGGCAACAGTCCCTCCTTGTCCAGAGCAGCCAGCTGAGCACAGTCAAACTGGGCCAAAAAGGCCAGAGGCCGCTCCTTCACCTGGTCATCCTCCCGGGTGTCGGTTTCAAATACCGGCCAGACGAAATCTGCCGGCACATCGGGCCGGCCGCCGAACTTACTTGCACCCACGGCAAGCTGCTCGCTGTGAGAAACAAACCGGGTATCGATCCGGCTGCGGTAGAGTTGAGGCAAGATGTTTTTCCAATCCATGGCGGTGTTCCTTTCCGGGGGCCTCCCCCCTGTCAAAACGCTTGATATCATCCTATCACATCTCCTGTACTTTGGTCAAATATTACAGCGTCATCTCACCTCACTCCTGATACCCGCCTCTCGCCTCTCCACCCTGTTTCCTTATTTTTACTTTCACTTTTCTCCAATTCTGCCCTTTTTTCCTCTTTCCTTGTCCCGTTTGGCCGGGACAAATTTTCTTGAAAGAAAGAAACTTTCAGACTTTTTCCCTCCCCTGCACCAGTCCTCTTTTTGACATATCATCCTGCCTTTCCAATTGGAACGGAGAGAGAAAAATGCCGCCAAATTTGCATTATTTCTTCAATATTGAATTTTTCCCTGCATTTTCCCATTCCACCTTTTCGTTATTATAACCAATAGATTTCCATTCTTTCATCCTTTATTATGTATAATATGTGGGGAAACTGCGCTTCTCAGCGCTTAACGGAAAGAAGAGGTGTAAACAATGTCCAACGGTATCTCATTGGCCCGCGTGGAGGAGATCATCAACTCCTACGGCTGCCAGCGCCACCAGTTGATCGCCATCATGCAGGACGTACAGGCCGAGTTTAAATATCTTAGCCCCCAGGTCCTGGAACTGATCGCACAGAAGCTGAACATCGGCGTGGCAAAGGTGTACAGCGTGGCCACATTCTACGAAAACTTCTCCCTGGAAGCCAAGGGAAAGTACATCATCAAGGTATGTGACGGCACCGCCTGTCACGTGCGGAAATCTCAGCCCATCTATAACGCCATCCGGGAGTATCTGGAGCTGGAGGATAAGCAGAAGACCTCTGCCGATGGACTGTTTACCCTGGAGACGGTGGCCTGCTTGGGCGCCTGCGGACTGGCTCCCGTAGTCACCGTCAACGATCAGGTCCACTCCAAAATGAGCCCCGAACTGGCCATTGACCTGTTGGAGTCCCTGCGAAAGGAGGAGGCCGCCCATGAACGCAGCTAAATTGACCCGTGACCAGTTGAAGGTCCGACAGATGAAGGCCAAGCGGGCACTGGAAGCACAGCGCCGCCAGGTTCTCATCTGCGCCGGTACCGGCTGTATTGCCGGCGGCTCTCTGAATATCTACGAGCGGATGAAAGAGGAGTGCCAGCGCCGGGGACTGAACGTCCATGTGGGCCTTCTCCGGGAGGACGAAACCCCCGAGACCAAGTCCGACGACATCAACCTCAAGCGCAGCGGCTGCCACGGCTTCTGCGAGATGGGTCCCCTGCTCCAGATCGAGCCCGACGGCATTCTCTACACCCACGTACAGGTGGAGGACTGCGACGACATCATCGAGCAGACTCTGCTGCGGGGCAAGGTAATTCCCCGGCTGCTCTACCAGCTGGACGGAGTGACCTATGAGAAGCATGAGGACATCCCCTTCTATCATAAGCAGCACCGCATCGTGCTGGAAAACTGCGGCACCACCGACGCGGAGGATATTGACGAATATCTGGCCAAGGATGGCTACTCTGCCTTTGAAAAGGCTCTGTTTGAGATGACCGACGAGGCCATCTGCAAGGAAATTCTGGATTCCGGCCTGCGTGGCCGAGGCGGCGGCGGCTTCCCCGCCGGACGCAAGTGGGAGAGCGTGCGTCAGCAGCCCAAGGGCAAGAAGTACGTGGTGTGCAACGGCGACGAGGGCGACCCCGGTGCCTTTATGGACCGCTCCATCATGGAGGGCAATCCCCACTCCATCATCGAGGGCATGCTCATCGCCGGCGTGGCGGCGGGCAGCGACGAGGGCTACATCTACGTCCGCGCCGAGTACCCCCTGGCCGTGTCCCGTCTGCGCAACGCCATCGCCCGGGCGGAGGAGCTGGGCCTGCTGGGCGACCACATTTTAGGCACCGACTTCTCCTTCCACCTTCATGTAAACCGGGGTGCAGGCGCCTTCGTCTGCGGCGAAGGCAGCGCCCTTACCGCCTCCATCGAGGGCAACCGCGGTATGCCCCGTGTAAAGCCTCCCCGTACCGTGGAGCATGGCCTGTGGGCTCAGCCTACGGTTCTCAACAACGTGGAGACCTTCTCCACCGTTCCTCTCATCATCCGCAACGGCTCCGAGTGGTACCGCTCCATCGGCACCGAGAAGAGCCCGGGCACCAAGGCCTTCGCCCTCACCGGCAACGTGGTGAACACCGGCCTCATCGAGGTCCCCATGGGCACCACCCTGCGGGAGGTCATCTTTGACATCGGCGGCGGCATCAAGGACGGCAAGAAGTTCAAAGCCGTCCAGATCGGCGGCCCCTCCGGCGGCTGTCTCACCGAGGAGCACCTGGATATGCCCATGGACTTCGACTCCCTGAAGAAAGTGGGCGCCATGATCGGCTCCGGCGGCCTGGTGGTCATGGACGAAGACACCTGTATGGTAGAGGTGGCCCGGTTCTTCATGAACTTCACCCAGAATGAATCCTGCGGCAAGTGCGTTCCCTGCCGTGAGGGTACCCGCCGCATGCTGGAGATCCTCACCCGCATTGTCAACAATGAGGGCTCTCTGGAGGATCTGGACCTGCTGGAGACTCTGGCCAACACCATTACCGAGACCTCTCTGTGCGGCCTGGGCCAGAGCGCCTGTAAGCCGGTACAGAGCACGCTGAAATACTTCCGGGATGAATATCTGGCCCACGTAGTGGATAAGCACTGCCCCCACTGCAACGGCCGTAAGAAGGAGCTGCAGATCGATCCCGAGCTGTGTAAGGGCTGCGGCAAGTGCATGAAGCAGTGTCCCATGGAGGCCATCTCCGGCCAGATCCGGATGCCCCATGTCATCGACACAGAAAAATGTATCAAATGCGGCGCGTGCTGGGGCTGCTGTCCCTTCGGCGCCATTCGAGAGGAGTGAGCACTATGGCAAAGGGAATCATGTATATCGACGGCCAGCGGGTCCCCTTCGACGGGGAACCCAACGTGCTCTCCGTCATCCGCAAGGCAGGCATCGAAATGCCCACCTTCTGCTACTACTCCGACCTGTCTGTCTACGGCGCCTGCCGTATGTGCGTGGTAGAGGACGAACGGGGCAAGATCGAGACCTCTTGCTCCATGAAGCCTCGGGATGGCCTGTCCATCCGCACCAACACCGCCCGTCTGCTCAAGCACCGGCGGATGATTTTGGAACTGCTCCTTGCCTCCCACAACTGCAGCTGCACCACCTGTGAAAAGAGCGGCGACTGCCGCCTGCAGGAGCTGGCCATGCGCTTTGGCGTGCGCCGGGTGCGCTTCGGGGACAGCCGGGAGGAGTCTACTCTGGACGACAGCAGTCCCGCTGTGGTCCGTGACCCCAGCAAGTGCATTCTGTGCGGCGACTGCGTACGCATGTGTGAGGAGACCATCGGCATGGGCATCATCGACTTTGCCCGCCGTGGCTACAATATGCGGGTCTCCCCCGCCTTTGGCCGCAACCTCTCGGAGACCCACTGCATCAGCTGCGGCCAGTGTGCCGCTGTGTGTCCCACCGGCGCCATCACTATCTACAACCAGATCGGCAAGGCCTGGCGTGCCATCCACGACCCCCAGAAGCGGGTGGTGGTGCAGATCGCTCCCGCCGTCCGCGTGGCGGTAGGCGAGGCCTTCGGCCTGCCCGCGGGCCAGAACGTGCTGGACCAGCTGGTCACCGCGCTGAAATTCATGGGCGTGGATGAAGTATATGACACCACCTTCGGCGCCGACTTCACCACCATTGAGGAGTCTCAGGAGTTCCTGGCCCGTCTGGAAAAGGGCGGTCCCTTCCCCATGTTCACCTCCTGCTGCCCTGCTTGGGTCAAGTATCTGGAAAATGAGAATCCCAAATATCTGAAGAACATCTCCACCTGTAAATCTCCCATGGAGATGTTTGCTGCCATCATCCGGGAACACTATCAGAAGAAGGATGCGGAAGACGGTCGTTCCACCTTCCACATCGCGATCATGCCCTGCACCGCCAAGAAGATGGAGGCCGCCCGGCCCCAGTTCTACCACAACGGCAAGCCCGATGTGGATGTGGTGCTCACCACCCAGGAGATCATCAACATGATCAAGGAGTCGGGCATCCAGCTGCCCCAGATGGAGCTGGAGTCCCCCGATCTTCCCTTCGGTCTCGGTTCGGGCGCAGCCGTGATTTACGGCTCCTCCGGCGGCGTGGCTGAGTCTGTGGTGCGCTACTGCCTGCCTGACAAGAGCAAAAACACCCTGCGTGAATTGCAGTATTCCCCTCTGCGGGGCAATGAGGCTATCCGTGAGGCCACCGTACAGGTAGGTGAGCGGGAAATCAAGCTGGCTGTGGTTCACGGACTCATCAACGCTCAGAAGCTGCTCAAGGAGATCGATGCGGGCACCGCCTATTACGACCTGGTAGAGGTCATGACCTGCCCCAGCGGCTGCGTAGGCGGCGCCGGACAGCCCTACGGCCTCAAGCAGAAAAAGCAGGACCGGGCCGCTGGCCTGTATGCTGCCGACCGGGCCGCTCCCTTCAAGCGCGCGGAGAAGAACCCGGTGGTTTTGGACTTCCTCAATAATTACACGCCCGAGCAGCGCCACGAACTGCTCCACACCAGTTATCAAGGCTGACCATTTCTTTTCCCAAAACAGCACACAGGCCGTCCATAGAAATATGGACGGCCTGTGTGTTATTTCTCCTCCTGCTGCCAGACCCGGGGAAGGGTCACCGTAAAGCAGGTTCCATTTTGAGCATCACTTTTCACTTCGATCTGTCCCCGGTGGAACTGAACGATGGTCTGGGCAATAGCCAATCCCAGGCCATACCCGCCCTCCTTCCGGCTGCGGGAGCCGTCAACCCGGTAAAACCGCTGAAACAAATGCTCCAAGTGCTCCGGCGGAATCGGCTTTCCGGTATTGGTCACCGTCAGCACCGCCCGTTCCTGGCGGCGCTGTAGCTCCAGCCTCACCCGGCCGGCCTCGCCGGCATACTTGACTGCGTTGTCCAGCAAAATCATAACCAGCCGCTCCAGGCAGTCCAGATCGCCGTGGATGGACAGTCTGGGCTGGATCTCACTGTCCAGCTCTACTCCACTCTCAAAGGCCACCGATTCAAACCGCAGCACGCAGCCGGTGACCAAGTCGCTGAGGTTGCATATCTGCGTTTTGGCAGACTGCCTGGCGTCGTCATGCTTGGCCAGAAACAGCATATCCTCCACCAGCCCCTTCATCCGCTGGGCCTCTTCCTGAATGTAGCTGATCCACTTATGTTGGGATGCTACGGTCTCATTCGGATGCCCCTCTACGATCCCGGCGTTGGCCAAAATCACGGTCAGCGGTGTTTTTAACTCGTGGGAGGCATCGGCTACAAACTGCCGCTGCTGGGTCCAGGCCTCTTCCACAGGCTTGAGAGCCAGCCGGGAGAGGAACAGACTGATGATAAAAAACACCACCAGCGCACCCGCGCCGATGAGCAGGGAATTGAGTACCAGACGCCATAGAGAGGCTCGTTCCCAACTCAAATCGGAAAAAGCGATCTGAGTTTCGCCATCCTTATTGGTTTCAATCAGAAAGCGCAGGCCCAGATCGGAGAGTTTTCCCCGCTGAGCCCCAGAGGCCAGCACCTGCTCTACCGCCTGCTCTACCACATCTTCAGAGACCTTTACGTTCTCACCGCTCTCCAGAGTGATCTGTCCCTGGGCGTCTACTGACACACAAAAAACGGGGATCACAGACTGCCATTCCCGCTCCGATCCCGGCAGCGGCATTTTGATTTCAAACTGAGGTGGAATCCCATCCCGGCGCAGCATCAGCGTCATTACGGTCACGCTCTCCCGCTCCAACTGACTGGCTGTGGAGTATACCAGCGTGCCAAACACCGCCAGCAGCACCAGCGTCACCAGCAGCATGTTGATCAGGATAAATTTTATCCGCAGTCTGCGAAGCATCCTATAACCTCCTTATTCCCCCGGATGCTCCAGATAATAACCTACCTTCCGCACCGTGGAGATCGCTATTCTACTGCCCAGATAGGCCAGCTTCTTGCGCAAAAAGGAGATGTAGACCTCTACATTATTATCTTCCGCCTCGGAATCCAGCCCCCAGATCTTGGCGATCAAAGTCTCTTTGCTCACCACAGCCCGGCTGTTTACCATGAGCAAACGCATCACTTCAAACTCTTTAAAACCCAGGCGGACCGAGCGCTCTCCCACTCGCAGCAGGCGGCTGGAGCACTCCAGGCTCAGGTCGCCTACCTTCAGTACATCCCCCAGCACTTCTCCCTGCCGCCGGGTCAAAGCCCGTACGCGTGCCATCAGTTCCCCGCTGTCAAAGGGCTTGGTCATATAGTCGTCCGCACCGCAGTCCAGGCCGCCGATCTTGTCGCTGATATCGTCCCGGGCTGTAAGCATAAGGATGGGGGTGGAAATATGAGCAGAGCGCAGCCGACGGGCCACCTCAAATCCGTCTACCTTGGGCAGCATCACATCCAGAATGATCAGATCATACTGGCCGGTCAGGCCATAATCAACGCCATCCGCTCCGTCGCCTACCATGTCCGCCTGATAGCGCTGGTCCTCCATAAGCTGCCGCAGCGTCTCAGCCAACCGCGTCTCGTCTTCCACAATTAAGATCCGCATACTGGGTCCCTCCTGTCCATTTTTCTCATCTTACCCCAGGAAGCTGAAACCTGTCTGAAAGAAATTGTACCACAAGAATCTGTACAGCGCAAAAAGAATCCGGCGTCCAAATGAGATTGGACGCCGGAGCATGGATTGTTACATACCCAGCAGAGCCACCAGCTTGTCCCACAGCTTGAACTTATCGTTGTAGCCAAAGACAAAGATGACCAGCACAATGATGGGCAGGATATAGGTCACGTAGAAACGGACCGCCTTGGGGAACTTTAGACCAGAGCCGGTGTTGGCCTCAGCCAGGAAGTTATCCCAGCCCCAGCCGCACTTGGTAACGCAGAACAGCAGGTACACCAGAGACCCCAGGGGCAGCAGATTGTTGCTGACGATGAAGTCCTCCAGGTCCATCACCCCGCTGCCCGCACCGAAAGGCTGGAAGCCGGAAAGCACATTGAAGCCCAGCAGGCAGGGCAGGGACAGGATGATAATGGCCACGGTGTTCACCAGCACCGCCTTCTTACGGCTCCAGCCCCACTTGTCAATGCAGAAGGAGAGGATATTCTCAAAGACTGCAATGACGGTGGACAGAGCAGCAAAGGACATGAAGACAAAGAACAAAGCGCCCCAGACCTGACCCATGGGCATCTCATTAAAGACGTTGGGCAGGGTGATAAAGATGAGGTTAGGACCGGAGTCAGCCGCCACATCAAAGGCAAAGCAGGCGGGGAAGATGATCAGGCCCGCAGTAAAGGCCACAAAGGTATCCAGCACGCCCACCCGGAGGGCCTCGCCGCCCAGGGTATATTCCTTGCCGATGTAGCTGCCGAAGATGGCCAGAGCGCCAATGCCCAGGGACAGAGTAAAGAAGGCCTGACCCATGGCGGCATAGACCGCCTCGCCCAGGATGAAGTTGCCGTTGGCATCATAAGCCAGGTTGTGGAAGTTGGGCATGAGATAGAACTTCAGGCCCTCGCCGGCACCCTCCAGGGTAACAGAGCGGAATACCAGCACCACCATTACGGCCAGCAGGCAAAGCATCATCACTTTGGTGACCTTCTCCACGCCGTTCTGCAGTCCGCGGGAACAGATCAGCATACAAAGCACCACGACGATGACCATAAACAGAGCCATCAAGCCGGGCTGACCCATCAAGGCGCTGAACTCATTGCTCACTCCGGCGGAATCCAGACCCACAAAGTCGCCCTTGAGCATTTTTACAAAGTAGAGCACCAGCCAACCGGCAATGGTGGTGTAGAACATCATCAGCAGATAGTTGCCGGCAATGCCGAACCAGCTGTAGATGTGCCACTTGGTTCCCTTGGGCTCCAGAGCGTTAAAAGACAGAGCAATGCTCTTCTGGCTGGCCCGGCCCACGGAAAACTCCATGACCATTACAGGAAGGCCCATGATCACCAGGAACAGCAGGTACACCAGCACAAAGGCGGCGCCGCCGTACTTACCGGTGATATAGGGAAAGCGCCACACATTTCCCAGACCAATGGCACAGCCTGCCGAAATCAGCAGGAAGCCCAGGCGGGAGGAAAAACTTTCTCGCTTTTGCACACACAAAACCTCCTTAAACAGTGTTTGAAACAGCCCTCTCAATCCGTTTCAAAACACAAGCTATTTTAGCAGTATCTTTTCCCCGGGTCAATCGTTTCCCCCCATTTTCCCGACTTTTCTACACTAAACTGCAAAACACCCCTTTCAAGGCCTGATTTTGTGTGGATTATTAGCCCCAAAAATTTTTTAAAATTTTTTCGAAAACCCCCTTGCCAAACTCTTTTTCTTGTGCTATACTAGCGTAGCTGTCAGGGACAGCGAACAAAAAACTTCAAAATGCGGCTGTAGCTCAGTTGGATAGAGTGTTTGGCTACGAACCAAAAGGTCGGGGGTTCGAATCCCTTCAGCCGTACCAAAACGAAGGACATGTTAGTGTCCTTCGTTTTGTTTTATCTTCTATTTTCTTTTCAAAAAAACAACGCACAGGACATCCTTACGGAAGCCTGTGCGTTGTTTTTATTTTTTCTTGGTCTTACTCCTGCTTCAGAGCCTGCTCCAGATCGATCTCTTCCGCATCGCCCCACAGACGCTCCAGATCATAGAACTTGCGGGCCTCATCGGTAAAGACGTGGACCACTACCGCAGAAAAATCCATCAGCAGCCAGGTGCCGCCCCGGTGTCCCTCAATGTGATGGGCACGCTCGCCGTGGGCCTCCATGGCCTCTTCACAGGCGTCCGACATGGCCTTTACCTGGGTGTTGGAGGTAGCAGTGCAGATCACAAAGTAATCTGCCAGAGTAGTCAGGCCCTCCGTTTTCAGAACCTTAATCTCTTCACCCTTCTTGCTGTCCAAAGTTTTGGCCAATAAAATGGCGCTCTCATAAGAAGTCACAGGCAATTCTCCTTTTCTTGATATTTATTACGCCGCCAGATCTCCACCGGCGGGATCGGTCTGGGGTACTTCAGGCTGAACAGGGTCCGGAGTACTATTTTCCCCGCCGCCCTGGGAACTGTCCCCGCCATTGCCGGAACCGCCCTGAGAGCTGTCTCCGCCGCTGCTGGAGCCGCCCTGGGAGCTGTCCCCACCATTGCCGGAACCACCCTGAGAGGCATCTCCGCCGCTGCCGGATCCACCCTGGGAGCTATCTCCACCACTGCCGGAGCTACCCTGGGAGCTGTCTCCGCCGCTGCTGGAACCGCCCTGAGAGCTTTCTCCACCGCTGCTAGAACCACCCTGGGAGCTATTTTCACCACTGTTGGAACCGCCGGAAGATCCGCTGTTTCCAGAGGAACCGGAGTTTCCGGATGAACCAGAATTTCCGGAGCTGCCGGAAGAAGATCCACCTCTGGAGGAATTCAGACTGGTATCCAGCAGTGTTCCGCTGGTCACACTGTAACTGCCGTCGCTGTTACGAACCAGTACCTGCAGATCGCTGGACTGGATGTCGCTGAGATAGGGATTGAAGCCATTATTGAGAATCTCAAGCAGCTCGTCCACATCAGGCAGAATCATCGATACGCCGGGGTAGTCGGCGCTCACCCAAGGCATGCTGACAAAGTTCACATTCTGCTCTGCGTCCATGCCACTCGCCAGCTGTGCAAAGGCCAGAATATTACCCAGGGAGAGGTCGGTGGTGACGTTCTCCATAAAGACCTCAGCCAAGGCAGGGGCCTTCAGCAGGGTAGCAGGCTTGAGGCACTCCGCCGCCACAGCCTCCAGGAAGGCCTGCTGGGTCTCGATACGGCCCAGATCCCCGTTGGGATACTGCACAGAGTAGTCGTTATTGTGACGCCAGCGGATCAGGCCCATGGCCTGATCGCCATCCAGCTTCTGATAGCCTTCCTTCAGGTGGATATGCAGGTCCTGGCCAGGGGTAGGATCGTCATAGTCCATGTCAAAGGGTACATCAAAGTACACGCCGCCCAAGGCGTCCACCATCTGGCCCACAGCCTCCCACTGGACCATCACATAGAAGTCCGGGGTGATACCGGTAAGCTTTCCTACCTCTTTTTTCAGGGCAGTGATACCTTTTTCCACCTGGGTATCCGGATCAGAGCCCTTATTATAGTTATACACCGCATTGAGCCGGTGTCCGCTGCCCTTTCGGTCCACATTGATCATGGTATCACGGGGCAGGCTCATGCCGTTGATGGTCTTATTCACCGTATCAAAGGTAATGAGCATCATGGTGTCGGTATTGCCGCCGCCGGCGGTATCCTGACCCACCAGCAGGAAGGTGTATACCCCTTCCTTCCGGCCGCTCTTGGCCACATCGGGCAGCTCTGCTCCGTCATAGGCAGAGCTGTCCCCGTTTCCGCCATCCGGCATCACCGGGATATCCGGCAGCTTCATCCAGGACTTGAGGCCCACAGCCACTGCTATGACAACGATCGCAACCACCGCCAGTACCTGAAGCAGTCGGTACCGGATCTTCTGTCCGCGGTTCAGCCCAGCCACCCAGGCCTTATGCCGCGCCCACCAACCGTCCCTTCTGGAGGAACGTCTTCTTCTTGCTGTACTTTCTCTCTTTCCGCTCATACGTTTTTAATCTCCTAGTGTTACTCCCTGCCGACGCAGCCAGTCCCGCGCCTGTTGGGTGTTGGTATGGATAGGAACGCCCCGCTGCTGCATTTCCTCGATGGTGGATTCCACCCCCAGCAGCATAGCCTGGTCCAAATCGGTATAGGCCAGCTTCCGCAGCCGCTCCACTCCTTCAAAATCCCGGTTTGGCTCTATGTAATCGGCCATATACAGGATCTTGTCCAGCAAAGACATGTCCGCCTTTCCGGTGGTGTGCCAAAAGATGGCCTGGTACACCTCCTCAGGTTCTCCAAAAACATACTTGGCAATACATGCCCCTGTTTTGGAGTGGAGGAGCTTGACCGCCTTCTGCTCCAGGCTGTCCAGCTCTACGCCGTACTTGCGGCACAGCTCCAACTGAGGTTCCAGTTCCAGATACTTGGTGCAGTCGTGGAGGATCGCCGCATGGCGGGCCAGCTCCGGGTCAGCTCCCCAGAATTTGGCCAGGCGCACAGCCTCCTCCTCCACCCCCATCACATGGGGCACCCGCTTGGCGCGGATCATGGAGTAGGAACAGGCACGCAGCTGAGGCAGCGTGAGCTCCTTGAGTACCACAGAGGTGTCATAGAGCCGATGCATCAGAATATACCCATATACGGCAGGCAGGAGGTATTCGCTTCCCTTCTCCCGGCTGAGCAGTTCCCGCAGCTGGGTGGACGAGATATCCACCAGTCCCGGCAGCGTAATGGTGACCACCTTGGCCCCCAAATGCTTGGACAGGTACTCCCGCTGAGGTGCAAACACGGCCTCGCCATCCTGCTCGGTACGGCCAAAGGCGCAGATCCCCGCCAAACGGGTGATCGTGCCCGGGTCATGCCAGTGATGGAGGGTCAGAAACATATCGGTCCCCATAAGCAGCCACAGCTCCGCATCGGGATACTGCTTGTGGATGGCCTCCAGAGTATCAGAGGTGTAGCTTTTCCCCTCCCGGTCCATCTCCAGGGATGAGACTTCCACCCGGCCGGGCAGGTTCATAGAATCTGCCATGATCTCCACCATAGCCAGACGACGTTCCTTGCTGGGACTGTCGGCAGGCAATACCTTATGTGGGGGAATCGCCGCCGGCATCAAAAGCAGCTTGTCCAGCTTCAGTGCGTCCATTGCCGTGCGGGCCGCCGCCAGATGCCCCAGATGTGGGGGATTAAAGGTTCCTCCGTAAATACCGATCTTCACTGTGAGACGCCACCTTTCTCCACCATTTTCAGGGATGAACCTCTATTCTGTTATACGCCGCGCTTTTTCTTGTCCTCCACCAGGACGATCTTATCCTTTTTGTCCTTGCGATGACTTGGACGATACAGCACAAATTTTGTTCCGATCACCTGGACCACTTCGCTCCGGGTCAGGGGAGCCAGAGCCTCCGCCGCCTCCCGGGCAGACATGAGGGAGTTTTCCAGCACCCGGCCCTTAATGATCTCCCGGGCCTCCAGGGCGTCGTTTGCCTGCTTGACCAGATTATCCCCGATTCCGTCTTTCCCCACAATGAGGATGGTATCGATGCTGTTGGCCAGTCCACGCAGCTGGGCGCGCTGTTTGCTTGACAATTCCATAGACGTTTGATTCCTCTCTAAAGTTACTTTTTTTTCAAATATTCTTCCAGCTTTTTCTGGAAGTCCTCCAGGGCTTTGCCCCGGTGGGAGATTGCGTTCTTCTCCTCAGGGGTAAGCTGGGCAAAGGTCTTCTTCAGACCAGGCACAAAGAACACCGGGTCATAGCCAAAGCCGCCCTCTCCCATAGGAGCAAAGGCAATGGTTCCGGGACACTCGCCCCGGGCGGTCAGCACATCCCCATTGGGGAAGCAGCAAGTGATGACCGAGACGAACTTGGCTGTTCTGGGCGTCTGTCCCCGCATATTCTCCAGCAGCAGGCGGTAACGCCCGGTATCGTCCAGGCCCTCTCCGCCGTAGCGGGCGGAGTACACGCCCGGCGCGCCGTTCAGCGCGTCCACACACAGCCCTGAATCGTCGGCAATGGCGGGCATACCGGAGGCCTCCATCACTGCCTTTGCCTTGAGCATGGAGTTTTCTTCAAAGGTGGTTCCGGTCTCCTCCACCTCGACGTCCACCCCAGCGTCCGCCTCAGAGCAGACTTCAATCCCCAGCTGGGAGAGAATCTCGTTCATCTCTTTGAGCTTTTTCTGATTTTTACTGGCAAGTACCAGTTTCATGATACCAGCGTCCTTTCTTTCTCTGCCAGGCGGTCCAGCTTCATGTTCCGGCAGGTAAGCACGATATCGGTACTCACCATGACCAGGTCCAGGATATACACCGCCACCACATAAGTCACGTCGTTGGCAATAAACTTTCCCGCCAGGCCAAACAGATAGCCGATCACCACCAGGATCTCAAACTGCAGACTCTTTCCCTTGGCGGTGCGGGAACGCAGGGATTTATAAATGTTGAAGGGCCAGGATACGCCAAAGCAGACCAGCATGATGGTCTCAAACAAATGTGCCATCCTTCTCCCCTCCGTGTTTAGCCCAGCGCTTTCTTCTGGGCGGCCTGGAGCTCCTGAATGCCCTTGGCACACAGCTCCACCAGCTTCTGCTGCTCCTCCAGGGTGAAGGGGCGGCCCTCGCCGGTGCCCTGGATCTCAATGAGGCGGCCCTGGTCGTCCATGACGCAGTTGAGGTCCACCATGGCGCTGGAGTCCTCCTCATAGCACAGGTCCAGCATGGGCACGTCATTTACCACGCCGGCAGACACAGCAGCCACATAGCCGCTGATGGGGTACTCGCTGAGCTGGCCCTTCTCCATCATCTTCTGGAAGGCCAGCATCATGGCTACAAAACCGCCGGTGATGGAGGCGGTACGGGTGCCGCCGTCTCCCTGGAGCACGTCGCAGTCAATGGTAATATTCCAGGGGCCCAGCTTCTTGCGGTCCACCACAGAGCGCAGAGAGCGCCCAATGAGCCGCTGGATCTCAGCGGAACGGCCGTTCAGCTTCAGCTTGGAGATATCCCGGCGGGAGCGCTCCCGGTTGGCCCGGGGCAGCATGGAGTACTCGGCAGTGACCCAGCCCTCTCCCTCAGGGACATGGCGGGGCGGCTTATCCTCTACGCTGGCGGTGCACAGCACGTGGGTGTTGCCGCAACGAATGAGGCAGGAACCCTCGGCAAACTTGTTGATATTGGGAATGATCTCGATGGGACGCAGCTCATCATTTTTTCTTCCATCAATACGAGACATTACTCAGACTTCCTCTCAGTTTTTCTTGATTCTACCATAAACGGCGACAGAAATGTTACCTGGATATGAATACGCCTTTTAATTTTTCCTTAAGACCTGCAGATGCTGTGGAATCAGCCAGAACAGCAAAACGCTCAGTCCCAATTTCTAATTTCCAACTCAAATCAGCGCCTGGGCAAACTCGGCGGCGTCAAAGGGCTTGAGGTCGTCGATGCCCTCGCCTACGCCGGCATACTTCACGGGCACGCCCAGCTCCTTGGCGATGGCGATGGCAATGCCGCCCTTGGCGGTGCCGTCCAGCTTGGTGAGGACGATGCCGGTGATACCAGCGGCCTCCTTAAACTGCTTGGCCTGGATGAGGCCGTTCTGGCCGGTGGTGGCGTCCAGCACCAGCAGAGTCTCCCGGGCACAGTCGGGCAGTTCCCGGTCAATGACGCGGGAGATCTTGTTGAGCTCGTTCATCAGGTTCTGCTTGTTGTGCAGCCGGCCGGCAGTGTCGATGAGCACCACATCGGCCCTTCTGGCCTTGGCGGCAGAGGCGGCGTCAAAGACCACGGCGGCGGGGTCGGCCCCCTCGTGCTGCTTGATGATCTCCACACCGGAGCGCTCGGCCCAGATGGTCAGCTGCTCAGCGGCGGCGGCACGGAAGGTGTCGGCGGCACACAGCAGCACCTTTTTCCGCTCATTCTTGAGCTGATGGCCGATCTTGCCGATAGTGGTGGTCTTGCCCACGCCGTTGACTCCGATAAACAGTACCACGGCGGGCTTGGTGGACAGATTCAGGGTGGGCTCCCCCACGGTCATGGCATCGGTGATCACCCGGCACATGCACTCCCGGGCGTCTTCCACGGTCTTGATGTGCTCCTCCCGCACCCGGCCCCGCAGCTCCTCCACCAGTTCCAGGGTGGTATCCATACCGGTGTCCGCCAGGATGAGGGACTCCTCCAGCTCATCATAGAAGTCGTCGGTGAGCTCGGAACCAAAGTTGGCAAAAATATTGATCTTCTTCAGTTTATCAAAAAATCCCATATCAAAGTATCCTTTTCTTCTTTTCGTTCCAGGGGATTTTAGCCCCACAGAGTTTACAGTAGTCTCCTGGGTATCTTCCTAAATGCATGCCGCACGAAGGGCAGCGCATCCATATCGGCTGCAGGATGCCCGCTCCAAAAAACAGCAGCAACCCTAATATCTTTCCCCACATTTCCGGATACAGGAGCAGAAGGAGCAAACCGGCCAGCAGGAAAAGCAGGAGCATCCATTGTTTTTGCCGCAATGTCATGTCGCGCTCTCCTTAAAGCCTGGTGTTCTTCGCCCCACAGTATGGACACTTGGGGTCATCCATATCGTAGCTATGGCCGCAATAAGGACAGGAGGCCTTAGCAATGCTTCCAGCCTCTTCCTCCGGCTCCTGATTCCAGTCTGCCCGGTAAAACTCCAGCTTACCGCAGTTCGGGCAGCCTAGAATATCCACATCCAGAGCTCCGGCCAGCCGATTACCCCAGTCTCCGGAAAACACCCCGGCCTTGCCCAGTTGGATAAATTCTCGCCTGATCAGCTGCATTTTTTCCCCGCAGCGCAGACAGCTGAGGTCCTCCCGCATGACTCAATCCTCCCCGCTCCAGTAGAGTTCACCGCCGGTGGCAATACACTTTTGTACCTCCAGCTCCCGGCCATCCAATACGACCCGAACGTTCTCTCCGTTCCAGGAGGAACGAAAGTCCTGGAAAATCAGCAGCTGGCCAGATTCCGCATCCTCACTGTCCTCGGAGGTGCGGATGCGCAGTACCAGCGCAGCGCTGCCGTCTTCCTGTTTTTCTTCCGTCACAGTAATATCGTCTGCATCCAGCATCCGGTCCTGCATAGGCAGGAAGAGCACATACTCCCCCGCCTCCTGCCGCTCCAGCCAGTAGGCCTGGTCACCCCGGTCCGCTTTCTCCAGCCACTGGGTCACCTCTTCGTTTTTGTCATCCTTGGTCAGCAACATCCACTGGCTGTCGCCGCCGCTTTCCGTACTCAAAGGCTGCCGGATCACGTCCGGTTGGTTCTGCCCAATAGCCAGGTCCAGTGCCGCAAAGGCGATTTTCACGCCGATAAAAAGCACCACGACCAGTGCGATCATTCCAATGATGCCCCATTTTCCTTTTTTCTGCTCTTTCACGTGTTCCTCCTAGCGGATGTTCCGTTCCTTCGTCCTCACAAGCTGCGAATCCCTCGCTTTCCCCTTTCGGGCAAAGCTCGTTCTCTCCGCTGCTCGTGCGGGGCCCCCACGCATTCGCAGGGTCCGTGCCTATCGGATATTCAGTTCCTTCTCTACATCATTCAGGTTGATGGTCAGCATTCGGCTGATACCCTGCTCCTGCATGGTGACACCGTAGAGCACATCGGCTTCTTCCATTGTGCCGCGGCGGTGGGTGATCACGATAAACTGGGTGTGATCGGTCATGGCACGCATGTAGTGGGCAAAGCGCACCACGTTGTTGTCGTCCAGGGCCGCCTCGATCTCGTCCATCACAACGAACGGAGTGGGCCGCACCTTCAAAATAGCAAAGTATAGGGCAATGGCAACAAAGGCCTTCTCGCCGCCGGACAGCAGAGAGATGATCTTCAGCGCCTTACCGGGGGGCTGCACCTTGATCTCGATGCCGCAGTTGAGGATATCGTTGGGGTCTTCCAGCTCCAGCGTGGCTTTTCCACCTCCAAAGAGCTCTGCAAAGGTCTCGCCGAAGGAGCGGTTGATACTGTCAAACTCCCGGGCAAAAATGGTCTTCATCTCCCCGGTGATCTGAGCGATCACATCCTCCAGTTCCTTCTTGGCCTTCTCCACATCGTCCCGCTGGTCAGTGAGGTAGGTATACCGCTCATTGACTCGCTCAAATTCCTCAATGGCTCCCACATTTACATTGCCCAGCGCGGAGATACTCTTTTTCAGCTCTCCAATGCGGCGGCTGGCCTTAGGCACCGACTCGATCTCCACCCGCTGCAGCTTGGCCGCCTCGTGGGACAGTTCATAGGTTTCCCACAGCTTGTCCAAAATCTGCTTCTCGTCCATGGACGAGGCCATCTTTTTCTGCTCCAGGCGGGAGACTTCCCCGCCGATGGTCAGCAGTTCCTTGTTCTTCTCCTGGCCTTCCCGAGTGGCTTTCACACGCTCACCCTCCAGCTCCATCTTTTCCTGATTGAGCTGGGCGATGGCCTGGTTCTGCTCCTCGTTCTCCAGACGAAGCTTCTGCAGCCGAGTCTCCTTCTCCCCGATTTCCTGGGCAAAGGCCTCATTTTTCTCCTCATAGTCGCCAATGAGAGCCCGGCTCTGGTCCTGGTCTCCGGCCAGATCCCGGCGCAGAGCCTCCAGTTCCTCCAAGGTATGCTTCCCGGTCTCCCGTTCTGCCTCTAAGGCGGCCAGACTGGCGTTAAGAGCTGCCAGCTCCTGAGTAATTTTCAGCGAGCGTTCCTGAAGATCATTCTGACCCTGAGCCTTGCCCTCAGCCTCACTTTTCAGGGCCGCAGCAGCACCCTCCAGTTCCTGGATCCGGTCCCGGGCACTCTGGGTGTCGGTCTCGATCTCCGCAGAGCGCTTCTTCAGCTGTTCCAGTTCTTCCTTCTGGCCGGCCTGCTGCCGCTCCAGGTCGCTGACGATACTGCGGCACAAAGCCTGCTCGCCCTGGGCCTTTAGGATGGCGTCCTCCCACTCACGCAACTGGGCCTGAGCGGTCTCCATCTCATAGGCTGCGGCCGCCGCTTCCCGGTTCGCCTCTTCCAACTCCCGGGCTGCCTGAGCCAAGCTCTCCTCCAGCCCCTGGCGCTGCGCGGTGAGCCGCTCCAGCTCGTTAGCCCGGCTGAGAATACCGGCGCTGCGGCTGGCGCTGCCGCCGGTCATCGAGCCGCCGGGGTTCAAAACCTGCCCGTCCAGGGTAACGATGCGGAAGCGGTATCCGTACTTCCGGGCCACAGCGATGGCGGCATCCAAATGCTCCATCACGACGACCCGGCCCAGCAGGTTGGAAAAGACATTGCGGTATTGGGGGGCAAACTCCACCAGCTGATCGGCAATTCCCACGAAACCTGGCTCCCGACTGAGGCTTCCCGCCTCCCGCAGATCAGAGGGTCGGATGGAGCTCAGGGGTAGGATGGTGGCCCGGCCGCCGTCCCGTCTCTTTAAGTACTGGATGACCGCCTTGCCGTCTTCCTCCCGCTCCACCACCAGGTTCTGCATGGCTCCGCCCAGGGCGGTCTCAATGGCTACGGTGTACTGGTCGGGCACGTGGATGAGCCCGGCCACCGGTCCGTGGATATTGCGCAGCGTGCCCCGCTGGGCCTCGCCCAGCACCAGCTTGATGGCTTTGGAATAACCCTCGTGCATTTTCTCCATTTCAGAGAGCATCTTGATCCGGGAGGCGAGGGCATTCTCCTCCATCTGCAATTTTACATGGCGGTCCTTGGCCCGCTCCGCTTTCTTCCTTCGGCTGTCCAGGCGCAGAGCATAGCCGGAGATCACATTTTTCACCCCGTCCCGCTCTTCCCGGGCATCCCGCTCCTTGCGGTCGGCAGCGGCGGCGTCAGCCCGTGCGGCTTCCAACCGCTGTTCCAGACTGCGCAGTTCCTGGCGCACCGCTTCATCCCGGTCCAGCACCTCCTGGGCCGCGGCAGCCAGAGCAGACAACAGGGTCTTTGCCTGATTGGCGTCGGCGGTCTTCAGTGCTTCCCGGCCCCGCAGTTCCTCTAGCTCCTTGGCCAAAGTACCTGCAGACAGCAGAGCTTGCTGCGCCTGCCTGTTTTTCTCTTCCACACTGCGCCGGGTCTCCTCCAGCTGGGCCTGGACCTCCTCCAGCCGGGCGCGCCGGTCCGCGATCTGGCTGTCCAGGCTGTCCTGACGCCCCTCACGCTGCTCCAACTCCTCCCGGATGCGGGCGGTACTCTCTAAATTATGCTGGATATTGCTTTTCAGTACGGCAATCGCCGACTCCAGTTCCCGGATGGTGGCATCCCGGCCCTGAATGGCAAAGCGCAGCTCATCCGCCTGGACCTCCTTGTCCCGCATCTGCATGGACAGCTGCTCCGCCCGGCCAAAGCTGGCCTCAACCGCCCGCTCCGCCGCCTCCTTCTGGCGCACCGCCTCTTTATAGTCGGTCTCCAGCTTGATGGTGCTAACCCGGATGCGCTCCAGGGTATCCAGCCACACGGAGATCTCCAGGCCCCGCAGCTCATCCCGGAAAATCAGATATTTCTTCGCTGTCTCGCTCTGAGCCCGCAGGGGTTCCACCTGTAACTCCAGCTCGGAGATTTTGTCGTTGATCCGCACCAGATTTTCATCGGTGCGCTCCAGCTTCCGCTCTGCCTCTTCCTTGCGGTGACGGAAGCGGGAGATGCCCGCCGCCTCCTCAAAGATTTCCCGGCGGTCGGCAGACTTCACCGAGAGGATCTCATCGATGCGGCCCTGGCCAATGATGGAGTAACCCTCCCGGCCAAGGCCGGTGTCCATGAACAGCTCGTTGACATCCTTCAGGCGCACCGAGCGGCGGTTGATGTAGTACTCACTCTCTCCGGAACGGTAGTAACGGCGGGTGACCATTACTTCGCTCTCATCCATATCGAAGATATGATTGGTGTTGTCCAGGACCAGAGAGACCTCGGCGTAGCCGGTCTGCTTGCGCTTGGCTGTACCGCCGAAGATCACATCCTCCATCTTGCCGCCTCGGAGCACGCGGGTGGACTGCTCTCCCATGACCCAGCGGATGGCGTCGGAAATATTGGATTTTCCCGATCCGTTGGGTCCGACAATGGCGGTAATGTCCGACCCAAAGGTCAGCACCGTCTTATCTGGGAACGACTTGAAGCCCTGGATCTCCAATGCCTTTAAGTACAATGCTTCCACCTCGTTTTGCCCATGCAGGTCGCTTTCGCTAGTCAGATAGAAAGGGCATAAAAATAGATTATAATTATATCAAAAAAGTCGTGTTATTGCAATGTGTCCCCGGCAGTTTCCTCCTGGGGCAGAGGTGCCTCCAGCTCCTCTCCTTCGTTGGCCTGCTGGGCATCCAGCATATGCGCAGGGCATTCCGGCGTATAGGCCACCTGGAGCACTGCCTGAGGCCAGTTGAGCCGCACTCTGGGGTGCATATCCCGGCTCGCTCCTGCCCGCTCCAGGCATTGAAGGATGTCCTTCAACACTGCCCGGGTAAGATAACCGCCTCTCCAGTGGAATACCAGCTCCTTCTTCTTCCGGGCAGCCTGTTCCCCCCGGCGTTCCACCTCTTCCAGCTTGGTAAAGGAGAGTTTTTTCATCCGGTAATAAAACCCGTCGCCCTCTGAACAAGCAGGAGCCGGTGTGATGAGCGGCTCGTGGTCCCGGAAGATCCGCCGATCCTCCAGATTGAAATAATCGTAGCGGATGAGCTCCGGAGTCCCCACAGAGTTATCAAAGGTGGCGTCCAGATGATAGTACCGCCCACCAATACGAACCACATTCCAGGCATGGCGGTATTTGATTCCCTTCTCCGGTGCATTCTCCGAAATAACCACAATACACCAAAGTCCCAGTTGATCACAAAGGGCTTTCACTGATTTCGCAATGCCCTCGCATACTCCCACTCCCTGTCCCAGAGGTCCAATGATTTCATGGGAGTAAGGCTTTTTCAATTTATCATAGCGCACCTGAGTGCAGATGAAATCGTGGATATACCGTTCCTTCTCCCACTCAGTAAACGCCTGGGCAGGCCGGGCAAGCCGCTCCACCCGGGCACGTAGCGCCTTCTGGTGTTCCCGGATGCGTCCCTTGTCAAAGAGATACTCGGGACAGAACTCTACCCGCAATGCGTCCGGATGGACCCGACACGAAAAGTTGGTGATGTAGAAAATCTCCGGACAATCCAGGCGCAGATAAAACAGCACCTCACTTAGCTGTTCCATCTCCAGCCGAGGTACCGGGAAGGCTGGGCTCAGACTCTCTACCCCCCGCTTGATTGCATGGTAGGCCTCCTGCATAGGCTTGCTCAGGCGCTGATAGTAGTAGGGCTCCATAACATCTCCCTTTCAAACTGTAAGCGAAAAAATCCGCGGCGCAAGACTGCGCCGCGGATTTTACCGCTGAACGAATTGAGATTAGCCGCCAAACACCTTGATCATGAAGCCGGCAGCCACAGCGGAACCGATAACACCGGCCACGTTGGGGCCCATGGCGTGCATGAGCAGGAAGTTGGAGGGGTTCTCCTTCTGGCCCACGGTCTGAGAGACACGGGCGGCCATGGGAACAGCAGACACACCGGCGGAGCCGATGAGGGGGTTGACCTTACCCTTGGTCAGGATGTACATCAGATCGCCCAGCAGCACACCGCCAGCGGTGGACAGCAGGAAGGCCAGCAGGCCCAGCACGATGATGGACACGGTCTGGAAGGTCAGGAACTTGTCATACACAGCCTTGCAGCCCACGGACAGGCCCAGGGGAATGGTGACAATGTTCATCAGGGCGTTCTGAGCGGTGTCAGACAGACGCTCACACACGCCGCACTCACGGAACAGGTTGCCCAGCATCAGCATACCGATCAGAGGAGCGGTATCGGGCACCAGCAGGATCACGAAGATGGTCACGGCCACGGGGAAGATGATCTTCTCAGTCTTGGAGACGGTGCGCAGCTGGGTCATCTTGACCTTACGCATCTCCTTGGTGGTGAGCAGCTTCATGATGGGAGGCTGGATCATGGGGATCAGAGCCATGTAGGAGTACGCCGCAATGGCGATAGCAGGCAGCAGATCCGAAGCCAGCTTAGAAGCAGTCAGAATAGCAGTGGGGCCGTCAGCGCCGCCGATAACGCCGATAGCGGCAGCCTCAGCAGGCGTAAAGGAAATCAGACCGCCGGTGACAGGACCCAGAACCAGGGCCAGCAGGAAGGCGGTGAAAATGCCCAGCTGAGCGGCAGCGCCCAGCAGCAGGGACATGGGGTTAGCCAGCAGGGGACCAAAGTCAGTCATCGCACCGATGCCCATGAAGATGATGGACGGATAGATGGCGTAGTTGACGCCCTGATAGAGCACCCACATGAAACCAACGCTGCTGCCGGAGGGCTCATTGAGCAGACCGGTCAGAGGCAGGTTGGCCAGCAACATACCAAACGCGATAGGAACCAGCAGCAGGGGCTCAAACTTCTTGCCAATGCCCATGTACAGCAGCAGACAGGCAATGGCGATCATGATGACCTGACGCCAGTCATTAGGCAGAGCGGCGAAGCCGGAGCCTCCAAAAATTGCACTTAAAACTTCTCCAAAGAAACCCATACTTCACCCTCCTTTCAACCGATCGTGACCAGCAGGTCATCGGTGTTGACTGCGGTGCCCACCACAGCGGACACAGACTTGACGGTGCCGTCCACGGGAGCGGAGACCTCGATCTCCATCTTCATGGCCTCCAGCACCACCAGCACGTCACCGGCCTTTACAGCCTGACCAACCTGGCACTCCACCTTGAAGATGTTGCCGGGCATGGGGCTGTTGACAGCGGTCTCACCAGCAGCCACAGGGGCAGCAGCGGGAGCCGCAGCAGGAGCGGGAGCGGGCGCAGCCGCGGGAGCAGGAGCAGCAGCAGGGGCAGGGGCGGCGGCAGGAGCCGCAGCCACGGGAGCCGCAGCAGGAGCCGCGGTGACATTGGTAATACGGAAGGAGTTGGGGCTCATGCCAGACTCCTCGGCAATGGCAGCCATCATCACAGCCACCATCTCACCCTCATCCACCGCGGGAGCAGCGGGAGCTGCCGGCTTGGGAGCAGGAGCGGGAGCGGCCTTCTTGGCAGGAGCGGCAGGAGCCGCCTTGCCCTCAATGGAGCTGACGATCTTGGAGATGATAATGATGACCAGAGCCAGAATGGCCAGCATCATGAACACCACCACGATACCACAGACAGCGACCATCAGAGCCTCGGGCACGCTCAGCGGGGTAAACGGGTCCAGAATTGCTTTGTTAATATCAGGCATAGATCAGACCCCCCATTAACCCAGGGTGACCAGCAGATCGTCGGTGTTGACAGCAGTGCCAACCACAGCAGAAACAGCCTTAACAGTGCCGTCCACGGGAGCAGAGACCTCGATCTCCATCTTCATGGCCTCCAGCACCACCAGCACGTCGCCAGCCTTCACAGCCTGGCCAACCTTGCACTCCACCTTGAAGATGTTGCCGGGCATGGGGCTGTTGACGGCAGTCTCACCGGCAGCCACAGCGGCGGGGGCGGCGGCAGGAGCGGGAGCAGCGGCGGGGGCGGGAGCAGCAGCGGGCGCGGGGGCAGCGGCAGGGGCAGGAGCAGCAACGGGGGCGGCCACAGGGGCAGCCATGACAGGAGCAGCGGCCGCGGGAGCGGCGGCGCCGGTCTTCTCCACCGTTACACTGTAAACCTTGCCGTTCACGGTAACATTGTAGTTCATAGTTTGTTTTCCCCTTTTCTAAATGGAATGGGTTGGCTTTCCAGCCAATTTTGCAGTCTGGAAAGTCAAACGGTCGGTCCTTCGCCCGCCCGCAGAACGGGCGAAGGACCGAAATTACAACCATTGTAACATTTTTGCAGGATTTCTGTCAAGAAATTCCCGGTACTTTAACGGAAAACTTACAGCACGTCGGCGAAAGCCTGGATGGCGGTGCTGGCCTGGCCGAAGTCCCGCATCTGCTGGTCCACGCCCAGCTTGATGTGGGGGATACCGGCGTCGTCCAGAGCCTTCTTCAGGTAGGGATACTCCATCTCCTCGGGGTCGCAGAACTGCTGCATGAACAGCACCAGACCCTGAGCGCCGGACTCCTTCACCATCTGCACCACATAGTCGGCGCGGCGGTTCTTGTTGGAGTGCTCATCGTACAGGAGCACGTCATAATCCTGATCAGCGAACTGCTGAGCCAGAGCCATCATGGGATCGCCCTCTTCGCTGGCGTCCACACGGAAGGCACGGGTCTCCTGGGCCACGTCGTCGGCGGCGATGGCAATGTTGTTGTCGTCGAAGATCTGCAGCAGCTTGGGGTTGTCGCAGATGATGCCGGAGGTAACAACCTTGCGGCCCTTCCAGTTGGAGGCGGGCAGCTTGGAGAGCTCCTCATTCAGCTCTTCCAGCTTCTGAGCGTGGACGGCGGGCTCCATGAACCAAGCGGAGCGGAGCACAGCGGAACGCTCCACAGCGGAGATCGCCTCGGGGTGCTGACCGGCCAGCTTGACGAACTCACGGCGGGCCTTGCGGCTGCGGTTCATAACCTTGATGGCATCCCGGAGAGCCTCGTCGGTGATGGTGTTGCCAGAGATCTTCTCCAGCTCGCTCTTCACGTGCATGTACTGGTCCACGGTGAACTGCAGGCCGAAAGCGGGCTTACGGTTCTGGGGGTGAGCCAGGAAGATGCAGGGCAGCTTGCCCTCCATGGCCACGCGGAAGTTCTGGCTCATGGGACGCAGGGTGTCGCAGATGGTGGGGGTGATGATGCCGTCCAGCTGATCCAGGGTGCCGTCCAGCAGCATCTCCAGAGCCAGCTGAGCGATGGTGCAGTAGAAGGTAGCGCAGTACTCCTTGGCCTGGGCGATGGTCTTCTTGTTGCTGCCCCAGATACCCATGGGCACCATACCGGCGGCCACGACCAGCTCCACGGGAGCAAAGTAGGGCAGCACGCCGATGACCTTCTTACCCTCCTGCTTATAGGCGGAGATTACCCGATAGGGGTGTTCAGAACATTCCTTAAACTCGTTCAGCAAAACTTCGGTGCTCATTTCGCCTCAGCCTCCTTCTTCGCTTGATTGGCCTCCATGGCCTCTACCAGGCCCTGGACACGGGTCTCATACTGGGCCTCGTTAAAGTTCCGGGGATCGGCCTGGTCGCCGTCGAAGCCGGCGCAGGGAACACCCAGATCCTTGGTAAAGCGGCGCTGCATCTCGGCCATGTAGCCAGACCAAGGCTTGCAGGAACGGTTGTAGTGGACCAGCACGCCGTCCACCTTGTTGTCCCGGCAGATGCCCTCACGCCACTCAACGCCCTGCTCGATACACACGGAGTTGGGGGCCTTGTAGTAAGCACGGGCCATCTCATCCATGTTGTTGTACACGAAGCCGAAAGCGGGGGCGTACACGACGGCGGTCACGTTGACGCCGTTGGCCTTCAGAGGCTTGAACAGGTTAGGCAGCTTGGGCCAGCAGGGAATACCCTCGAACATGACGCGGAACTTCTCGGGGAAGGGAGTGGTGCTCTTGCCTTCCTTGACAGCCTCGGCCAGGTCCTTCTCCAGCAGCTCGAAAGCCTCAGCAGCAGCCACCTTGCCGCGGGCGGTAACCACGTCGGCCATGTGGTTGAACAGATCGAAGCCGCTGTAGGGGGCGGGCTTGTACTGCAGGTAGTCACACACGCGCAGCCAGGCCTTAGCGGTGCGGTTGGCGTTCTCACAGGCGTGCTCGAACTTCTTCTCGTCGAACTTCTTGCCGGTGATCTGCTCCAGCTGATGGATGGCAGCGTCGAACTGAGCACGGACATAAGCCACGTTGGTGTCGTGGACGTCCACAGTGTTGTTGTAGGGGATGTCGATCATGATCAGGGGGATGTTGCACATACGGGCGATGTTCTCATACCACTTGGTCATGCAGTTACAGATGTTGTTGCAGCACAGCACGAAGTCGGGCTGAGGCATACGCATCTGACGATAAGGCTTGATGGCCTCACGGCGGAAGTTCTTGTAGGCGATCTCCTTCTCGGTGGTCTCGGGCAGAGCCTCGATCTCATAGATGTCATCCAGCACGGTGTAGGGCTGCATGGTCTTGGGATCCTTCTTGGGCTTGCCGGTCTCGGGGTCGATGACCACGTTGCCGTTCTCGTCCTTCAGAGGCTTGCCGCTCTTGGGATCGATGATATACTCCAGGGTCTCGGGGTCAAACTTCCGGGACGCACGCTTGCCGGCAGCATAAGCCAGGCTGATACGGGCGTAACCGCAGATATCGTTGTCGTAGCCCAGCTCCTCGGCAGCCTTACACATGATCTCACCGTCACGGTTGGCGGCGATACCAGCGGCCTGGTTCTCGGGGTACATTACGTTCAGATCAAAGGCCTCAGCCAGCTCGCAGGGGAACTTGGAGCTGGACCAACCAACCAACTTGCCCTCGGCATGGGCCTTGCGGGCATCAGCATACACATCCTCGACGACCTTGCGCAGGGCCTTGACGCCGGGGCTCACTTCTTTAGCCATTGTTGTGTCCTCCTCACTTAAAAATCGTCCATATTATTGTTTGTCGGCAAAAGGATCAGTCCTTTTGCTCCTTCAGGTACCGCTGATAAGCAAACAGCGCCGCTCCCAGAGCACCATTGTACTGGGTCAGGGGGGAGGTGTGGATTTCGTGTCCCAGTTCCTCCTCCAGGGCCTTGACTACCCCAGAGTTCTGAGCCACACCACCGGTCATGACCACCTTCTCCCGCACGCCCACACGGTGTGCCAGGCCAGCCACACGGGCGGCCACGGAGTGGTGGATGCCATTGATGATGTCACACTTGTCGGTGTCCATCGCCAGCTGGCTGATAACCTCACTTTCCGCAAATACGGTACAGGTGGAGCTGATGGCCACATCCTTGGTGGATTTGGCCGCCAGATCCCCCAGCTCCTCTACCTTTACCTCCAGCACCCGGGCCATTACGTCCAGGAACCGGCCGGTGCCGGCAGCGCACTTGTCGTTCATGACAAAGTTGGTCATCACGCCGTTTTCCACCTGCAGGACCTTGACGTCCTGGCCGCCGATGTCGATGACGGTGTGCACGTCGGGGAACAAGAAGCTTGCTCCCTTGGCGTGACAGCTCAGCTCGCTCATCTGGTGGTCGGCGATCCCCTCCAGAGAATTACGGCCATACCCGGTAGCCAGCACATAGGCCATCTGATCCCGGGTCATACCCGCGCTCTCCAGCACCTCAGCAATTGCCCGCTGAGGGCCGCTGGTTCCGGCGCCGACCGAAATCAGGGACTTGCTGACGATCTCTTTGCCATCGCGCAGCATCACGCACTTGGAGGCAGTAGAACCAATATCGATACCAAGAGTGTAAATGTTATCCATCAAACTCGCTCCGTCAAAAATATGGTTTCCCCACTATACGGGGATTGGATATGGTGCCGGGACCCCATTTGGGGTCCCGGCGCATACGCCGGTCACGTTGGGCCGGTCTTACTTCTTGAAGGTCTCGAAGTCCCGGATGGTGCGGGGCAGCAGCATCTGATGGAAGGGGCAGATGCTCTCGGGGTTCTGGTAGCAGGAATCGGTGAAAGCCACGATGTAGTTACGCATCATGGGCATATCCACGATCTCGTCCACCAGGCCGGCCTTGGCACAGTAGAAGGGCTTGGACTTCTCGTTGTAGTCGTTGATCAGGGCATTCATCTTGTCGATGGTGGGCTGCAGATCCTTGCCAGCCTTCTGATCCTTGGCCAGACGGCCAGTGTACATGGCGTTGGCAGCGGTCTCGCCGTTCATGACGTTGATCTCGGTGGCAGCGGTGCCCAGAGAGAAGGCGTTGTTGTCGTTGCCCTGAGGACCACCCAGCACGTAGTGGGCGGCGGCGGTGCCGCGGCGCAGAGTGATCTCCATCATAGGCAGCTTGCTGCTCTGGATGGAGTAGATCAGGCTCTGGCCCAGACCCAGCAGCTCAGCCTTCTCAGCGTCGTTGCCGACGTCGATACCGGTGGTATCCTGGATCCAGATCATGGGCAGACGGTCACGGGCACACAGGGTGACGAACTCGTTCATCTTGATCAGGCCCTGGCGGTACAGCTTGCCGCCCACGCCCATGGCGCCCTGCTTATACTCGGGGTAGTTGGGGAACACGCCCTGCTGGTTGGCAACCACGCCCACCAGAAGGCCGTCCACCTTGGCCAGGCCGGTGATCATCTCGGGGCCATAGCCCTTCTTGTACTCCATGAACTGGCTGCCGTCGAACAGGCGGGCGATGACAGAGTACATGTCGTAGGGACGCTTCTTGTTGTTGAGCACCAGGTCATACAGCTCTACGTCGGAAGCAGCGGGAGACTGGGGAGTGTCCACGCGGAAGAACTCCAGATCGTAGGAGGGCAGCATGTCCAGATACTTCTTGATGCCGGCGATCACGCCGTCCTCACCGGAGTAAACCTCACGGAAGAAGCCGGTCTCGCCGTAGTGGATGGCCACGGTTCCGGGAGGATCCGCGCGCAGGCCCTTGGTGGCCTCGATCTGAGCCAGAGCGGCCTCCATGTCCACGAAGCCCTTGGGGTTCATGCCGCCCACGATGCCGGCGCCGCCCACGGCCATGTTGGCCTTCTCATGGGCGATCAGGATGGTGGGGCTGATGGAGTGATAGCCGCCGCCGGCGGGGTTGGTGCCGTAGATGCCAACGATGACGGGAATGCCCATCTGGTTGAGCTCAGAGTTACGATAGAAGGGGGTGCCGCCGCCGCGACGGTTGGGGTACACCTTCTCCTGCTGGTCCAGCTCAACGCCGGCGCAGTTCAGCAGGTACACCAGGGGGATACGCAGACGCTTGGCAGTGTCGCTGCCGCGCAGCAGGTTATCAGCCTGGCCGGGAACCCAGGTACCGGCGTGCTTCTTGTTATCGGAAGCGATAACCACGCACCACTTGCCGTTGACGCGGCCCAGACCCTTGATGATAGAGGTAGAACCGTTCTTGTTGTCCTCGGGGTTATACAGGCTGTTCAGGGGGCACCAGGTGCCGGGATCCACCAGCATGGAGACACGCTGCATGGCGGTCATCTGGCCCTTGGCGTTCATATCCTCGTCCTTCTTACCAGCAGCCAGGGCAGCCACGATCTTAGCGTGGATGTCCTCCTCGATGGCCTTCAGCTCAGCCACGTTCTCGGGGTTGGGACGGACGGCCTTGCCCACGGTGGGCATATTCTGGAAATAACGAGGCATGGAATAGTTACCCAATGTAAACTCCTCCTTTAAATATTTGGTCGTTGATGTCACACATACAGATGGCTGCCGCACCTTAAAACAGGCATACAGGCACTGGCTCAAGCCAAATACCCACTAAGATCAATCCGATCAGCAGCAAAACGATCCAGAGGATCCCACCTTTGTGTTTCATCCGCGTCTTACTCTCTTACTCCTTGGGGACCTTGATGAAGGCCTGGCCGGGGTCGATCTCCTCGCGGATCAGCTTGATGATGTCGGGGCTGGGACCCTCCATCAGCTCAGCGCGGGACACGTCGATCTCGAAACCGGTGTTCTCCTGAACCATCTCGGGGCTGGAGAACGGATAGTAGTAAGCCAGGTACATCCGCTTGGTCTCCTCGTCGAACTTCATGATGCCCAGGTCGGTAACAACCATCTGGGGACCACGGTTGCCGGGCAGGCCAGCGCGCTCACGGCCGCCAGGGCCGTCCATCCAGCCGCAGGAGGTGATGTAGTCGATCTTCTCCATGAAGCGGCGCTTCTGGTGCTGCATCATGATGATGGTGTTGCAGTAGGTGGCAATGCCGTTGGCGCCGCCGGAACCGGTGAAACGGGTCTGGGGCTTGACATAGTCGCCCTTGCCGTAGATGCAGGTGGAGTTCACGTTGCCGTAGGGATCGATCTGGGCGCCGCCGATGAAGGCCACCAGACGGTCGGCATCGTGCAGCCACTCGTTGGCCTCAAAGCCGATGAAGCGGATGTTGGGCCACTGCACAGCACAGTGAGCCATGAAGCGGTTGTCACCCACGGAGCGGGGCACTTCCACGGGGGAGCAGTCCATCAGGCCGCTCTCTACGATGGGATGACAGGAGGGGCAGACAGCCCGCTTGGCCAGGGAGGCGCCGATCAGAGGAAGGCCGGTGCCCACGATGACGATCTGATTCTCCTTAATGTTCTTAGCAATGGCGTAAGCCTGCATCTCCTGCTTAGTGTACTTAGTATAATCAGACATGACAATATACCTCCCTACTTCTTAGTGTCTGGTGGAATAACCCAGGTGGGGCTCGTTCTTCAGGCGCAGCAGACGGGAACCGCCCACCTTGTCCAGCAGCTCGTCGTTATCCTTGACGCTGTAGACCCACTTATCCAGATAGTCCTTGAAGGTCTCGGGGATGGCCACGCCGGCCTCAGCATCCTCAGCAGCCTTCTTAGCCTTGGCAGCAGCCTCGGCCAGCTTGGCGTCGTCGGGCTTGGCAGCGGCAGCCTTCTCAGCCTTGGCAGCGGCCTTAGCCAGCTGAGCCTTGGCATCCTCGGCGTCCTGATACTTGGAGGCCTTGTCGTACTCCTTCAGAGCGTGGGAGTCGTTGTCGTAGTAGTTGTAGCACTGAGAGGGCCAAGCGCCGTAGGGGCAGTGGACAACAGCGTCCACGCACTGACCGAAGATGCGGGTCAGGGTAGGATCGCGGCGGATGTACTCGTCGCTGACCAGATCCTCGCAGGTAACGATGACCTTACGGGCAGCCACAGCGATGTCCACATCGTGGAACTCGTCGCCCTCGATGATGCAGGTGCCATCGGGAGAGGCCTTCTGCACGTGGATGATAGCGGTGTCCAGCTTGGGCACGGGAACAGCAACAACCTTCTCACCGGGGTTGAAGGGGTTCTCCACCTCAACGCACTTCAGGTCGTCCACCTTGTCCAGGGTCTTGCGCTGCTCCTCGCTGATGCCCCAGTACTTCATCAGACCGGAACCCTGCATCAGACGCACGGGCAGGAAGGGCAGGCCCAGAGAAGCGGCATGCAGCTGAAGCATCAGCACGTCCTGAGAGTAGTCCTCGTAGGTCAGCTGGCCCTTCTCGATGGCAGCACGGAAGCGGCGGGAAACGTTGGTGTAGCCGGAGTTAGCGGTATAGCAGTTGATGTAAGCCTTGACACGGCCCTCACCGATCAGCATATCCCAGTCGCCGCCGGCAGGACCGGCCCAGACGGTGAAGTCCTTCTGGCCCTGACGCAGGATCTCAGCCACCGCGGCATAGGGCTTACGGTTGGTGGTAAAGCCGCCGAAGGAGATGCAATCTCCGCTCTCGACGAATTTCGCAACCGCGTCGTGCAAGGTGTAGACTTTGTTCATAATGAAAACCCCCATTACACAATTTTTTGATGTACGGTTTTTATTCCCTGACTTCGCGTGATTTCCAAAATTACACGCTTTGGTTCATCTTGTGCCAGTCTATCACAAGATGTGCAAAAGGTCTTTGGGGAACTTGGCGAAAAGTTTGCATATATTCGCTTCCCGTGCTATAATGCTATCATAACACAACCAACAAAAACGGGCAAGTCTCTGCCCTTTGTTTTTGCTTGAATTGTACAGTTCTTCCAGCGGGAGGCCCTTATATGACCAATGTTGACTTCCATCTTCAGCTCAACCACAATGAAACCTGGAGCATGAGCCGGCTCCATTTCCATGACTACTATGAACTTTTTCTGCCCCTCACCAGCCCGGGCAATATTTTTGTCAGCGACCAGGTCTATCCCCTGCGCCGCGGCACTTTATACTTAATTGGTGAAAATACCCTCCACCGCACCATTGCCACCGGCTTTCATGCCCGCTATGTGCTTCACGTCAGCCGCAAGACTCTCTCCGACCTGTCTACCCCCCAGACCGACTTTATGCAGCTGACCCGGGACAGCTTTCTTCGCGCTGCCATGACCAGCGAGCAGATGATTGAGATCATCGAGCTCTTCCAGGCTCTGGAGCGCAACAAAAACGACGGCAGCTTCGGCAGCGATATCCACCAGACCATTGCACTTTTGAATCTGCTCCTGCGGGCCGCCCCGATTCTCACCTCTGCCACCGCCGGCGACGCAGTGCGCAACAAGGATTTTCTCCGGGTCGCTCCTATTCTGGACTATATCCGCAATAATCTCTCCGAGCCTTTGACCCTGGACCAGATCGCCAACCAGTTCTATATCAGCAAGCACTATCTGTGCCGCATCTTCAAATCGGCCACCGGCTTCTCCGTAATGGAGTACATTATCTACAGCCGGGTTCTGCGGGCCCGTCAGCTTCTTAAGGAAGGTGTAAGCGTCCAGCAGGCCGGCGAGATGTCCGGCTTCTCCGACAACTCCCACTTTATCCGCACCTTTGGTCATCTCACCGGAACCTCCCCCGGACGCTATGCCCGAGAGTATCAGACCAGCGACCAGGTTCTGCTGCGGGAAAACGGGAAATCAGGAAAGAATTGACTTTCCTATGTGGCTTTCGGTTGGTCGTACTGTATACAAGCTTTATTTCTAACAAAATTTTTCATCAAATATTGCAAAAAGCACGATTCTTTCGAATCGTGCTTTTTTATATGCTGATTTGAAATTATGCTGTATTCCAGTTTTTCCAGCCAGCTCTTCAGCGCTATGAGCCTCACTCCTCATTGATCTTTGACAGGAAATGCGTCAAAGCGCGCCTTTCCGCTATCCCAGTGGGTATCACGAATAAAGCGTTCCAGTTCTTCTTTATCTCCCGCCTGAAACAGACGGATGATCTCATAATGCTGGCGATTTGCGTCCTCAAGCACCTCAAACTCGTTATCTGGATCTTCAAACAGATAATACTTACGAATAAAATTGTTCTTCAGTTTTCTGAGCAACGCCGTCATTTCTGTATTGGGACAACGATTCAGGTACACATCATGAAAAGACACTTGCAGTTCATAATACCGGTCTCCATGCCCAGTCTGAATCGCCTGGTCCATAGACTCCGCCAACTGACTCATCTCTTCCATATCCCCTTGAGTCAAATATGGCATACACAATGTGGCAGCCCGGCCATCCAACGTTCCAATAATTTCGTAGAGCTGGCGCACCTTTCCGGCATCCAGCGATTTGACTCGAAACCCTCTTCTTGGCAAATTATCCAGATATCCATCTGAAGCTAACTGTGTCAGTGCCTCACGCACCGGAGTACGGCTGATATTTAACGTGTCACTCACTTTCTGCTCATTGATCTTATCCCCGGGATTTAGCTCCCCTGAATTGATACAGTCAGAAATATAGTGATAAACATGATCCTTCAGCAATAAGTAGCGATCCATGGTCGGCTCCTTTATCTGCAACGTTTATTAGCTACATTATACTACTCTTCTCCCTGCCAGGCTACCTTTTTTTACTTGTAAAGCGCTTCAAATTCTATCAAACAATATTTATTTTCCCTCTTGATTTCTTCTTCACAATGTGCTATCTTTTGTGTAAAGTATTTTGTATACAAAATACTTTATGTAAAATACGGTGTATTGTGTTAGGAGGTACCTGTTATGAATTACGGCTGTCAATCGATGGTAGGAAAAATCCAGTCTATCCTTCTGAAGCGTCCTCAGCAGGCCTTTATCAGTCAGGAAAATCTCAATCAGTCGTGGGAAAAGTTCCATTACTTTGGCTGCCCCGACTATCAGAAAACTCTGGAGGAATACGCCGCATTCGAGAAAATCATTCAGGACAATGTGGAAAATGTTTATTTCCTGCCCGAGGATGACCGCACTGGCCTGGACTCCATCTACACCCACGATCCTCTGAAAATCACAAAAAAGGGTGCCATCTACTTCCCTATGGGAAAAGAGCTGAGAAGCCGTGAATATCTGGCCACACAGCAGTATCTCGAGTCCCTGGGCATTCCTACTCTGGGTGTCATTCAGGCTCCCGGTAAAATGGAGGGCGGCGACGTTTTGTGGATCGATGAAAAAACCGTAGCCATCGGTCTTGGTTACCGCACCAACACCGAAGGTATCCGGCAGTTCAAGGAGCTGACCAAGGACATTGTAGATGAATATATCATTGTCCCCATGCCCCACGGTGACGGTCAGGACTGTTGTCTGCATCTCATGAGCATTATCAGCTTTGTCGATACAGATAAGGCTGTGGTTTATTCCAAATATATGCCCGTATTCTTCCGTGAGTATCTTCTGAACAAGGGAATCCAGCTTATTGAGTGCGGAGACCAGGAATATGACTATCTTGGCAGCAATCTGCTGGCTCTGGCTCCTGGAAAGTGCGTTATGATCAAAGGTTGTCCGGAGATCCAGAAGAAGGTCGAGGATGCCGGCGTCACCGTCTATACCTACGCTGGTCATGAAATGTCCTATCGCGGTACCGGTGGTCCCACCTGCTTGACCTGTCCTTTAACCCGTCTGGTGTAAAGAAAAGGAGTTCGTTATGGACAATTGGAAGGAGATTTCTCTCGCCGGAATCGACCAGGATATTAAAGATCTGGTATATGGATATATTCAGGCTCAAAGTTTTACTCACTCTCCCGGCGAAAAAGACGCCGAATCCTTCTTCCTGAATTATTTCCATCAGCAGCCTTACTGGCAGGACAATCCTCAATTTTGCGGATCCTTTCCCATTGAGGACGATCCCTTCCACCGCGCCGCCGCCTTTGCCATGGTAAAGGGACAAGGTCCAAATACCATCGTGTTTGTACATCATAATGACATTGTTCCTGTGGAGGATTACAAGCTTCTGCGCCCCCTGGCCTTCTCTCCGGACTTACTGGAGGTAGAGCTGAAAAAACTTCGCAGTACCTTTTCTGATGAGATCCAACATGATTTGGATTCCGGCGCATTTCTCTACGGTCGGGGTGTCTGCGATATGAAGGGCGGCGGCGCTGTCCAGATGGCTCTGTTGAGCCGATACGCTCAATTTGTCCAGGAGCATCCAAATGATCTGCCCGGAAATCTAATTGTTCTGGCTGTTCCTGACGAAGAAAACCTTTCTGCCGGTATGCGTGCTGCCGTTTTGCTGCTCTCTCAGCTTAAAAACCGCTTTGGTCTTTCCTATCAACTGATGATCAACTCAGAACCTCATCAGCGCAAAAATCCTGAAACCGGGGTATTTTCTATGGGGTCCGTAGGAAAACTGATGCCGTTTTTCTACGTGCGCGGCTATCTGGCACATGTCGGAAAAGTATTTGAGGGTTTTAACCCCGTTCACCTGCTAAGCGCTATTGTTCGAAAAACGGAATTAAACTTTGCTTTTTCCGATGTGGTGGGCAAAGAAGCTGCTCCTCCGCCGACATGGCTGTTCTGCCGGGATCAAAAGCTGAGCTATGATGTTTCCATGCCTCTCTCAGCTGCCGGGTGTCTGAGTGTGCTCACATTGAATCAGACTCCTTCTACTCTGATGGAGCGCATTCGTCCCATCTGTACGGAAGCCTTCCAGGAAGTATTGGATGACATGAATCACAGCTACAGCTGCTTTCTCCAGGCCTGCGGTCAGCCCCCCCGCAAGCTCCCGTGGAAGGAAAAGGTAGTGACCTTCTCTGAGCTGTACCAACAGGCGCTGGACTCCTATGGTAAGGAATTCCAGTTTGGGTATCAGAAAACTTTGACGGACTTGAAGCAAAGCTTGGATCGGGATGAAAAATCGCTGATTGAGTGTAACTTCCAGTTGGTAGAGTATGTATTCAACTATATCGATGACCTGTCTCCTCAGATTGTCTTTGGGTTGATTCCGCCTTATTATCCCAACGTATCCAATCGTTTTCTCACAAATCTTCCTCCCTCTATTGAACATCTCGGAGAAACGCTGACACAGTTTACGCTGCAGGAATTTGGACAGCGTTACTCCACGGAGGAATTCTATACTGGAATCTCTGATCTGAGTTATACCAGTCTTCACAGCAGTGCAGAAATCGTGAATACACTAAAAGAAACCATGCCTTTCTTCGGGAACCTCTACCATCTTCCCGTTGAAACCATCGAAGAAATCTCTATGCCCTGCATCAATATCGGACCTTGGGGAAAGGATTTTCACAAATTAACAGAACGTGTTTTGAAACAAGACCTATATGAACGTACCCCTCGTATTATTCAATACGCCATTAGCCAGGTTTTGAATTAACCTGTCCTAAGCCGTTTTGGGTGCTCTGCATCCCAGGAAGGAGTCATATATGAGTTTTGAAGATATTATTTCCATCATTGTCTATGACTATTTATGGGGTCTTCCCCTTGTCATTTTGATTCTGGCTACCGGGCTTTATATTACGATCCGGAGCGGATTCTTCCAGTTTTCCGGGTTTGGTCTTGCAATGCGTCATGCATTCGGCAGTATTTTTAAAAAAGAAGCCTCTGACAGCAATGATACCGGTGTTCTCTCTCCTTTGGAGGCAATGAGCACCGCCCTTGGTACGACCATCGGTGTAGGTAATATCGGCGGAGTGGCCTCTGCTATTGCAGTAGGCGGGCCAGGTGCAGTATTTTGGATGTGGCTGGCTGGACTGTTCGGCATGATTATCAAAATGGCCGAGATCACCCTTGCCGTACATTACCGCTCAAAGGACGAAAATAATGAAGCTTACGGCGGCCCCAACTACTACATGAAAAAGGGAATCGGTATTGAAAAGAAGGGCCCCATTTGGAAAGTTGTCTTCAAAGTACTCAGTGCAGTTTTTGCCTTTGGCTTCCTGATCGGGTATTTTATCAATATACAGACCTATACTGTTTCTGAGGCTGTAGCCAATACCTTTAATTTCGGCATGATCCCTGTGGGCATTATCTACACGTTGGCTCTGTATGTTATGATCAGCGGAGGCTTAAAATCGGTGGGTAAGTTTGCCATGAAGATGGTTCCCTTTATGTGCGTCTTCTATATTTTGGCAGGCCTTTACATTGCCGTCATCAACATCGGTCAGCTTCCGGAAATGTTTGCTCTCATTTTCAACAGTGCATTCAATGGTACTGCTGCTCTGGGCGGCTTCATGGGAGCCAGTGTATCTTTGGCAATCAAAACCGGCATGTCCCGCTCCGTATTCAGCAACGAGGCCGGTTGGGGTTCCGCTCCTATGATCCATGCTACCGCAAAAGTGGACCACCCTATTCGCCAGGGTTTGATGGGCATCTTTGAAGTCTTTATGGATACGTTCGTAATCTGTACCATCACCTGCATCGTAATTTTGGTAACTGGAGTCTGGAGCAGCGGCCTTGACGGTGCGACCTTGACTCTGGCAGCCTTTGAAACGGGTGTTGGTTCGATTGGTCGAATCATCCTGGCTGTCGGCGTATTCCTCTTCGGATTGACCACCTCCAGCGGCGTGTATGCACAAATCGAGGTTGTTGTTCGCTATCTCATCGGAGATTCTCCCGCCAAGAATAAGATCTTGACCTTCTACAAGTGGACCTATCCGATCCCCAGCTTGGCTCTGGTCTTTATTGCAGTCTATATGGGTTATCCAGGCACTACCATCTGGCTGTTCTCGGATGCGTCTACCGCCCTGCCCATTCTGGCCAATATCATCACTTTGCTGATCCTAACCCCGCGCTTTACTGGATTGATCAAAGACTATAAGGCACGTTATCTCGGCCAAGGCAAGATCCAGGAGGATTTCCCCATCTTCTATGAAAAAGATCAGGACGAGGAAGTGAAGGCGCGCGCTGAGTGGCTGAAAATGAAGCGTTGATTCCTGACTGTATCTTTGTTAAAATCACGGTACCATGATTCTCTCCTGGGACGGAACACAAAATCTACTACATATAGATCATGCGAGGGTATGAATATGAAAAAATTCCAGCATGCTATCGTAAGAACTCCATGCAAGGCTCTAACACAAGGTATCACCTCGGCACCTGAACTGGGAAAGCCTGTATTGGAACAGGCACTGAAGCAGCATCAGTCATATATCCGGGCATTGGAGCAGTGCGGAGTGGCAGTTTCTACTCTGGATGCCGCAGAACAGTATCCTGATTCCTGTTTTATGGAAGATGTTGCAGTGCTTACAGAAAAGTGCGCCATTATCACAAATCCCGGCGCTCCTTCCAGAAACGGTGAGAAGGACCTGGCCGTAGAAGAGATTTCCAAATACTACAAAGCTGATACCATTCACTATATTCTGTCCCCCGGAACACTGGATGGCGGAGATGTCATGATGGTCGGCGATACCTTCTATGTAGGGGAGTCGGCCAGAACAAATGCAGAAGGTATCCGGCAGTTCTCCGACACTCTATCCCAGTATGGTTACCGCTGCATCCCCGTCGAACTCAAAGAGGTTCTGCATCTAAAAACCGGCGTCAACTACTTGGAAAACAATCACCTTCTGGTCTCCGGAGAGTTTGTTGATAACCCGCTGTTTGAGTCCTTCCATAAGATCCTTATCCCTGAGGATGAGGCATACGCAGCCAACTGTATTTGGGTAAATGACACGATCATCGTCCCTGAAGGATATCCTAAGGTACTGGCAAAAATCAAGGAATTGGGTTATCCCACCATCTGCGTTGATGTATCTGAGTTTCGGAAACTGGACGGCGGCCTAAGCTGTCTTTCCCTGAGATTTTGAGTTTCTCAAATACTGTAAAAAGTATTTCACAACTGAATATTATTTCAGGTTTACTTTTCTCGTAAAACAAATAAGACGAGAGACCAACCACCAAGGTTGCGTCTCTCGTCTTGTTTTCTTTATTTAATCTCTGGGCCTGCGGTAGAAGTTTCCCGCCAGGCGCTCGGTACGCAAGACATTGATAAATGCCTTGGGATCCGCCTGATGGACCATACGGGTCATTTTCCGAACCTCACCCACATAGACCACTGTGTAAATCAGAACACAGCGCTCGCCGTTGTAAAGTCCCACACCCTCAACCAAGGTTGCAGTATGGTGCAATTCCTGAATCTGGGCACACACGCCGCCAGCGCTTTCCCGTCCGGTGACAATGAGCACCGTAACCTGTGTGCTGTCCGGGTCCATAACTCGTACGACCTGGGTCGAGGCAAACTGGAAAATAATCGAGTACAAGGCCGATTCCCAGCCGAACAGGGCGCCTGCGATCAGCAGCATCACCACATTGCCCGCCAGGATGTAGTTCCAGGTACTCACGTTCCACCGCTCCATCAAGGGAATAGCAATGAAGTCGGTGCCGCCGCTGGTGATGCGGACATAGAGGCAAATACCAATGGACACACCGTTAATGAGTCCACCGAACACCGCCACCAGCAAAGGATCCTCCGTAATGGGGAAAGAGGGTACCAAGTCAGTAAAAATACTGGTAAGTACGATGACAAAGCAGGACCAAAGGGTGAAGCGCTTGCCCACGTACTTCAGGCAGAAGAGGGCAGGCAAAGCATTGATGGCGATGTTAATGGGGCCAAAGGGAAGCTCTACTCCCGCAAACTCCCAGGCACATCGCATAATCAGGCGGGTCAGTCCGGTAAAGCCTCCCGGGAACAGATCTCCCGCCTGAACGAAGCTGTTGAGGTTTACTGCTACGATCAGCGCAGAAATGGTGGAGATAATCAGCCGTGCAACCACCGATTCTGCCAGATCCCGCTTTTTTATCTGGTTCACGCTGACACCTCGTTTACTTTACCTCAGACAGAACGTCCAGATTCTTCATAAAATATTCTACGCCCGACCAGATGGTGGTCAGTACGATCACCGCTACACAGATCGCGCTGAGCTCCACAAACCGGGGCAGCAGCAGCATCAGGCAGATGCAAACCATGGTAGAAGCGGTCTTTACCTTGCCGGACCATCCAGCAGCAATGACCCGTCCCTTGTCGGCAGCCACCATCCGCAGTCCGGACACGGCAAACTCCCGCACGATGACAATGAGCAGCGCCCAGCCCGGCATGTGACCAATCTCTACAAACCACAGCATGGCGGCCGTCACCAGACATTTATCCGCCAGAGGATCCATAAACTTGCCGAAGTCGGTAGTCTGGTTGTAGTGCCGGGCGATGTATCCGTCCAGCGTGTCAGTGAGACTGGCTACGATAAAAATGGCCAGCGCCCAGTAGTTGGCCCCCGGCACATGCAGGTAAAGCACCAGCAAAAACAGGGGGATCATAACCACCCGAGCCAGGGTCAGCTTATTTGCGGTATTCATGAGAATATTCAGCTCCTCTTACTCTTCTTCCTTACTCTTCAATCTCACCGGTCAGATCACCGTCGGACACACCGGTGATGCGCACATGGACAAACTCGCCGGCCGGCACCAGTCCTGCGGCGGTAAAGTACACGTGGCCATCGATCTCCACCGAGTCGGCATAGGTCCGGCCCACGAAGCATCCCGCCTGGCTGTCAAAGCCCTCGCAGAGCACTTCCATCACAGTTCCCAGGCGCTCCTCGTTGTACTCATCCATAATCCGGGACTGGAGATCCACTACCAGCTCTACCCGGCGGGCCGCCACATCAGGGTCCACCTGGTTTTCCATCTTCTCAGCCAGGGTGCCCTCCTCCGGGGAGAACTGGAATACACCGGCCCGCTGAAGCTTCTGCTCCTTGAGGAACTCACACAGCTCCTCAAATTCCGCCTCGCCCTCGCCGGGCAGACCACAGATCAAAGAGGTGCGGATCACCACATCGGGGATGGCTTTGCGCAAACGGGCAAACAGCTCTTCCAGCTCCACCTTCGTATTGCGGCGGCGCATCGCCCTCAAGATCCCGTCATTGCAGTGCTGGATGGGGATGTCCAGATAGTGGACGATCTTCTTCTCGCTGGCAATGACCTCCACCAGTTCGTCAGTGATGGCCTCGGGATAGAGGTAGTGCAGGCGGATCCAATGGAAGGGCAGCTTGCACAGTTCCTTCAAAAGGCCTGCCAGTGTGGTGCCATCCCCCAGGTCGCTGCCGTAGCGGGTGATGTCCTGAGCAATGACGATAAGCTCCTTCACCCCGGAGTCGGCCAGAGACTTGGCCTCCTCCAGCAGATGATCCATGGTGCGGCTGCGGTAGCGGCCACGGAGTTTGGGGATGATGCAGAAGGCGCAGCCGTTGCTGCATCCCTCGGCAATCTTCAAATAGGCGGTATAGGGAGGCGTGGTGACCATCCGCTCCCCGTCGTCATAGGCCCGGTCGATCCGCTCAAAGTGCTCCGGCCGCTCCCCGGCCATCAGCTCCTCCACGGCGGTAACCACATCGGTGTAGCTGCCGGTTCCCAGCATACCGTCCACCTCGGGCAATTCCTTACGAATGTCATCGGGGTAGCGCTGGGTCAGGCATCCGGCCACCAACAGCTTCTTCAGCTTGCCGGCCTGCTTGAGCTGGGCCAGCTCCAAGATATTTTCAATGGCCTCGCTCTTGGCCGACTCAATAAACCCGCAGGTATTCAGCACCGCCACGTCAGCCCCCTCAGGCTCTCCGGTGACCGTGTGACCTGCCTTGCGACACAGGGCCATCATCTGCTCGGTATTCACCAAGTTCTTCGCACAGCCCAGGGAGACAAAGGCAATCTTATAAGGCATCATATCGCTCCTAATCTTGTCATTTTTCAATCCAGATCGTCCCGGCTGTACCGGTCCAGGACCGGTCGGATCTCCTGCCATTGGTAGCCCCGGCGCAGCAGCGCGTCGGAGACCCGCTTGAGTTCCCGGCGGTCCACTTCTTTCCCGGCAAGCTTCTTGGCCACGAAGGCCTCAATGGCGTTTGTAGGATCCTGAGCCTCTTCCAGGGCCTGCTCCCACATCTCCCGGGGCACTCCCCGGCGGTAGAGTTCGTCCTGGAGTTTCCGCACACCATAACCCTTTCCAGAGTAGTGGCGCACCACGGTACAGGCGTACCGCTGATCATCCAACAGGCCCAGTTCCTCCAGCCGGTCGCAGATCTGGGCAGTTTCCTCCTCACTGGCCTCCCAGCTCTCCAGCTTGCGCTCCATCTCCCGGCGGGAGATGGACTTGGAGGCAGCCAGATTGAGGGCTTTTTCTTTCAGCCCACTCTTCCGGGCAGCCTGGGTGATGGCCCGGAGTTCTTCCTCGGTCAGTTCCTTCCCTCCGTACAAAGAGAAGTTCAGCACCTCATTTTCGCCCACACGGAGCAGTGTACCGTCCTCCAGCTGGGCCAGCCATCGGCCCTGAACACGCTGGGAGGGCTTGAGCTGTACGATCTTCACTTAGTCCTCGCCGTCCTGGAAGTCGTCGGCGGAGATATCCACCGCACGTCCCGCAGCCCGGGCAGCCGCCTGGCCCTGCTTGGACAGGAGCTTGAAGGAGTTGGCACGGATCTTGGCCTCCAGCTCGTCGGCCAGATCGGGGTTATCCCGCAGGAACTGCTTGGCAGCATCCCGGCCCTGACCCAGGCGCAGCTCGCCCATGGCAAACCAGGAGCCGCTCTTCTGCACCAGATCCAGCTTCACACCCAGGTCGATGAGCTCACCCACCTTGGAGATGCCTTCGCCGTACATGATATCAAACTCCGCCTCCCGGAAGGGGGGAGCTACCTTATTCTTCACGATCTTGGCCCGGGTGCGGTTACCGATGATCTCGGAGCCGCTCTTCAGAGCCTCGATGCGCCGCACGTCGATACGCACGGAGGAGTAGAACTTCAGCGCCCGGCCGCCGGTGGTGACCTCGGGGTTGCCGTAGACCACGCCCACCTTTTCACGCAGCTGGTTGATGAAGATCACGATACAGTTGGTCTTGGCGATGGAGCCGGCCAGCTTACGCAGAGCCTGGCTCATCAGCCGGGCCAGCAGACCCACGTGGCTGTCGCCCATGTCGCCCTCGATCTCCGCCCGGGGAGTCAGGGCTGCCACCGAGTCCACTACCACCACGTCGATAGCACCCGAGCGCACCAGAGCCTCACAGATCTCCAGGCCCTGCTCGCCGGTGTCGGGCTGGGCAATCAGCATGGAGTCGATGTCCACGCCCAAGGCCCGGGCATAGGTGGGATCCAGGGCATGCTCGGCGTCGATAAAGGCCACCTCGCCGCCCCGCTTCTGAGCCTCGGCCACTACATGGAGGGCTAGGGTGGTCTTACCGGAGGATTCCGGTCCATAGATCTCAATGATACGGCCCCGGGGCATACCTCCGATGCCCAGAGCCAGGTCCAAGGAGAGAGAGCCGGTGGGGATGGACTCCACCATCACGTCCACATTCTCTCCCAGACGCATAATAGAGCCCTTGCCGTAGGCCCGCTCGATCTGGGCCATGGCGGTCTCCAACGCTTTCTTCTTATCCGAGGCGGGAGCGGCGCTCTCCACCACAGGCTTTTTGGTTGCCATATCTGATTACTCCTTTTCTTCCGTCGGCGGCCGGGCCGCCCAGCTCTCCCGCGCCGGCGGGCACGGGTTTATCCGTTGATAGTTCCCTCCACAACACGCCAGATTCCCTGGGTGTCAGCGGTGGTCTGGATCTGTTCAAATCCGTTCTGGGCCAGAATATTTTCCACATCCGGAGCCTGTCCGATTCCTACCTCAAAAATAAGAGAGCCGCCCAGACGGATGGCGTTTTTCCATTTAGCAGCAATAAAGCGGTAAAAATCCAGACCGTCTGCGCCGCCGTCCAGAGCCATGTGAGGTTCGTAGTCCTTTACGCTGTGGTCCAGTCCTTCAATGTCTCCGGTGGGGATGTAGGGAGGATTGCTCACAATTACGTCAAAATCCCACAGAGAGGAGGCGGGGGGCTCCATGGCGTTCACCGACAGGCAGGTCACCCGGGCGTTAAGCTCATTGCGGCGCACATTCTGCTTGCACACCCGCAGAGCACCCTCGGACAGCTCGCCCAGCACTACCCGGCAGTCGGGGGCGTTGGCGGCGATGGCCAATCCCACACAGCCGCTTCCGGCGCACAGATCCAGCACCCGGGCGCCCTCTCCCGCTGCTCTGGCCCGCAGGATGCCCCGCTCGGCCAGCACCTCGGTATCGATGCGGGGGATGAGCACGTCGTTGGAGATATTCAGGGGCAGTCCGTAAAACTCCCACTCGCCCACGATATAGGCCACCGGCTCTCCTGCCAGGCGGCGCTGCACCAGCTCTTCCACCCGGCGCTCCATCTCGCCCGAAACATACAGGGGCATGTCCCGGTAAAACTGCTCCCGGCTCTTATCCGCTGCATAGCAAATAAGCTCCCGGGCCTCCAGCTGTCCTGCCTCGATCCCTGCCTTACGCAGGCGCGCCCGGGTATCCAGGAATAAATTGTTATAGGTGGTAGCCATTGCCTCACCTTCCGTCTTGTTTTCTATACTGAGAGGAATATCTCCTCGGTTTTCTCTGGTTTGCAATTGAAATTTTAGGTTAGGACAGGTTGCGCGCTTCGGGATCACGCTGCGCTTTGGGTCCATGGCCGGAACGACAACTCCTCCGACTCCGGGCAGACCCGGTTCAGCCTTTGGCTGTCCCTGGGCTCTGCCCATCCGCTCCGGAGTCTGTCGCTCCTATGCGCCTGCCATCCGCGCTGCTCCGCACGCCTTAAGCGCTTCTTCTTACCACGCGTCCTCGCCCTTATTCTCCGGCAGCACCAATTCCAGAGCCTTGATGCCCACCTCGATCATAGAGTCGTCCGGTTCAAAGGTGGTAAAATTCTGAAGCCACAGGCCGGGAGCCACCAAAATCCGGGTCACAAACCCGTCATGCCGTCCCGCCCAACGGTTAAACTCATAGCTGATGCCCACAATGACAGGCAGCATGGCCAGGTGGGCCAAAAACCGCCAAACCACATGATGAACTGGCCAAATGGCAAAGACCACCGTGGACACCAGGATGGAGATGGCGATCACCATAAACAAAAAGCTGGTGCCGCAGCGAGGATGGTGTCGGGGCTGTTTGCGCACATTTTCCACCGTCAACGGCAGTCCCGCCTCATAGCAGAAAATGGTCTTATGCTCCGCTCCGTGGTATTGAAATACCCGGCGAATATCCTTCATATGGGAACACATGGCCAAATAGCCCACAAAAATCACAATTTTCAGTACGCTCTCCGCTACATTGCGCACCAGCATGGAGTCCGTGACCAACGTCACAGCGCTACCCAACAGGGTGGGCAGCAGAAAAAACAGGCCGATAGACATGCAGATGCCCAGCACTACTGCCACCATTACAATGACAGATGCAGCCTTTTCACTGCCCAGCGTCTTTTCCAGCCAAAGCTCAAACTTGGAGGGCTCCTCGGGCTCTTCCTCCTCTTCCGGGAAAAACTCGGCGGAATACATCAGCGCCTTTACGCCCTCCACCATAGAGGCCACAAAGGTCACCACCCCCCGCACAAGAGGCAGGCCCAGCAGGGGATATTTATCCTTGATCAGCTTCAGCTCACTCTCCCGAATGGCCAGCTGACCGTCGGGCTGACGCACCACGATGGCCTGCTTCTTTGGCCCGCGCATCATGATGCCTTCGATCAGCGCCTGACCGCCGCACATGGTCTTGAAACCGCCCTTCGGGCAGGCGCAGTTTTTTTGCTCTGTTGACATGAACTTGTTTCTCCTTTTTTCCAGGGACAGGCAGATCCACAGGTATTCTATCAAGTTCCCATGGGAATTGCAACCGAAAATTCGAACTTATGTTTCAATCGGCAGACGGAGCGTCACCAGGCAGCCTCCGCCCTCGGCATTTCCAATGTCCAGAGTTCCCTCATGGCGGGTAACGATCTCCTCGCACACGGCCAGACCGATACCGGAACCTCTGGCCTTGGAGCTTCCTTTATAGAACTTGTACTTTACGTGAGGCAGCTCCTCCTCCGGGATGCCGGGACCGTAGTCCCGGATACGGATGACTGCAAACTCCTCTTCCTGGGCAATGGACACATCGATGCGCTTGCCCGAGCCTCCGTGCTTGCCTGCATTGTCCAGCAGGTTGCAGAACACCTGGCGCAGCCGCTCCGGGTCGCCGCTGATGGGTACCGCCTCCTCCGGGCAATCCTGATAGGTAAGCTCGATACCCTCCCGGCGGAAGAACTCCCGGTAGGTATACACCGCGTCCTCCAACTCTGCCTTCAGGTCCAGGGGCTCCACCGACAAAGTGAAGCGTCCGTCCGACATGCGGGAGAACTCCAGCAGCTCCTCCACCATGTTGGTCAGCCGCCGCGCCTCAGAGACGATAATATCCATACCCTTACGCACATCCTTGGGGTCTCGCAGTTCGCCGCTCTGGATGGTCTCTGCCCATCCGGTGATGGCGGTCAGAGGGGTGCGCAGTTCGTGGGAGACAGAGGAGATAAACTCCGACTGGGTCTTTTCCGACTGTTTGATTTTCAGGGACATATCGTTGATGGTGTCGGTAAGTTCACCGATCTCATCATCAAACTTTTTCTCAATCTGTACGCCATAGCTGCCGTCGGCAATGAGCCGCGCCGTCTCGGTAATGCTGGCCAGCGGCTCTACTATGGAGCGCACAAAGTAGAGGTTGGAGAAATACACCAGAGCAAGGATCACTGCCCCCAGCATGCATGCCAAAGCGACGGACAGGAAAAATTGCCAGTCAATGGCCACCAGAGAGGTTACATACCGCACGATGGCTACGGTCTGCCCATGGTAGACCACCGGAGCAGAAGCAGCTACAATCCGCTCCCCGGTGTGGGGGTCGGTTCCCATCCACGCCTTGGACTCCTGGTTAACCAGCACGCTCTGGATATCGGGCGTACCCGGCGTGGTACCTGCCGCCAAGTCATTACTGGAATACTGTACTGCTCCGGTCACATCCAGAAATTGCAGTTCCAGCTTGGTCTTGTTCTCAAATTCCTGCACGGCGCTTTGGGCGTTGCTCCAAAACTGACTGCGGGTATAGGAGGCAAATCCCCGTGCCCGGTCCTCTGCCTGGCGCTGCAGATCATTGATCGTTGTGGTGTAATAGTAGCTCCACATGGCTGCGGCAAAGGTGCCCAACGCCATGGCCAGCACCAGCAGCACCACGCCCACACTGTTGATGAGCCAGCGCCGCCGGATACCCCGGATCTTCACTTTATCGGTTACAACGACCTTTTTGGCCATTTGAGCACCTCCCCTCTTAAGTCTCGGGTTTCCGCAAGGTTTTATCGTGTTTCATGATTTTGTGTCCGCGCTTTGGGATCACGCTGTGGCGGCTGCGCACTTCTTGGTCACGCTGTGGATTGGGCGCGCGGCCGGGGAGATAACTCCGCCGTCTTCGCCGCCAAACAGAAGGCCACCTGGCCTTCTTGGTTTGCCGGCATCCGCTCTGTCGTTATCTCCCCTGCGCGCCTATCCTCGCGCTTCTCCTTAACTCCCCCACTTATATCCATAGCCCCACACAGTGTTCACATAGGTGGGCTTGGTGGGATTGTCTTCGATCTTGATGCGCAGGCGGCGGATGTTCACATCCACGATCTTCAGCTCGCCAAAATAGTCCTTGCCCCATACGGCATCCAGGATCTCCTCGCGGGACAGTGCTTTCCCGGGGTTTTCCATAAACAGCTTGACGATTCCGTACTCCACCTGGGTCAGCTTCACCCGCTGGCCGTTCTTTTCCAAGGTACGGTTGCGGGTATTGAGCAGGAAAGGAGGCTGGCTGATCTCGTCAGGCGAGGTCTCCTCTTCTTCCCCACCGGTACGGCGGAACAGGGCATCCACTCGGGCGGTGAGTTCCGCGGGAGAGAAGGGTTTTGTCACATAGTCGTCCGCTCCGGTCATCAGGCCGGTGACCTTGTCCATCTCCTGGGTACGGGCGGTAAGCATAATGATGCCGATCTTGTTGTCCATAGCACGAATACGGCGGCAGACCTCAAACCCATCAATGCCAGGCAGCATAATATCCAGCAGAGCCACCTTGATCCCCGGGTTTTCTTTCAGTGCCACCAGGGCGTCCTCTCCGGTAGCGGCCTCAATGGTTTGATACCCCGCCCGCTTCAGGTTGATCACCACGAAACTGCGAATGTTCTCTTCATCTTCCAATACAAGAACTTTTCTCACGGTTTTCCTTCCTTTCGCAGCACAGTTCAGTCTGACCATCCGCTCTGGATCAGCTTGAAGGCCGAAACCAGTTCAGTTTCGTCCATCCCGCAGTCCCAGGAGGAATTATAGAACGATGCGGCATACACCGCGTTCTCCTCCTCCCGCAGGATAAAGCGGTTGGATGTATTGGCCCGGTTGGTCTGACTGGTAAATTTGTAAATTACCAGGAAGGGACTGGGATCTCCGCTCCCCTCCAGGTGGTAGAAGATCACCGCCCGCTGGCCGCTGATCGCGTCATAGCGGGAGATGGTAATACAGTCCTTCCAGGTGTCCGGAATGATCAAATACCATCCGTCGGTCACATTGTGGTACGTAGTGCAAACTTCGATGCGCTGGCCGCTGCTGTCATACTGATACCAGTCAATCAGCCAGTAGTCCGATGCGGTACTGTCTTCCTGTCCCGGCAGCGGGCTGGGCTGAGGCAGCTCCAGCACTCCGTCTCCATTCACATCCGAGGGCTCCAGGTCCACATAGCGGCTGAGAGTCTCCCGGCTGATCCCGGTCTCCGGATCCAGGCTGATATTGGTAAGCTTCCCCTGCTGATAGGCGATCACATCCACGACATGACTGCCGTCAGACAGCTCCGAAGAAACATACAGCGCCCGGACCGGCGGATCTCCGTTGATGAAGTTCTCTTCCACTCCGCCCCGGCCTACGCTCACTACGCCGGTTGACAATGGAGCGGTGCTCAGTTTTTTGAAGGCACTGTCCTTCCAGCCGTACACATCCACGCCGCTGTTGGTCAGAGAGGGATCGATGCGTACAATCGCAACCTCTGTACGGGAATCCTGGTCAATATCGGTTAAGATATAGTCTCCATAGGCGGTAGTCATCCACTCCGAGCCCCGCAGATCATCGTTCTGCACGGATGCAGCACCGTTTTTACTGGAATTGGCCATTTGCAGCCGGCTGCGGCTCATGGGCGCTTCCACGGAATATACACCCAACAAATATGCGCCGGTACTCATCTGCCAGCTGACCACAACTTCTTTGTAGCCGCTGCCGTCCAGATCTGCATAGTCCACCCGATAAATGGCGGAGCCATCTCCCTCCAGCATGGCGCTGACAGTGTAGATGTCATCTTCACCTTTGGTAAAGAAGAAAATCTTCTGGGGCTTCTCTGCGCCAGGCACACGGAAAAAGGTAACCGCGGTCTCCCGCTGTCCGTCTCCGTCCATATCCTGAAGCTGGATGAGGGCGGTGTTATCACCGGAGAGGACCGACGTATCCTCCACTTCGGTTACACCATACTCCTGGGCCAGCTTCCCCTTGACTTCCCGAATCTTCTGGGTCAGATTTTCATAGTCCGCAGAGCGCTCCGGACTCTGGTAAAGCTCCTCGGGAGAGCGGAAAAAGCAGCCTGACAGTACCAGCGTCAGCGCCATGAGCATGGCAGCCAGCACCCCTGCTGAAATCCATCTGTTCTTCATGGCACCCGCTCCTTTCCTTCTTCTGCCTTTCGGCTCTAGTTCCATAAAAGTCCTGTTTATCATCATACCATAAAAAGAAAGAAAAGAATATGGATTTTTCGAAAAATTCCAGCTCTTTTTCCGGCATTATCACGAAACAAGCGCGCAGCAGCATTCGTATGCTGCCGCGCGCCCGGCGTAAAATATCAGGATGCTTGGGGCATGGTGACCAGTGCTTTAAACAGGTCTCCATCCACCACCAGTTCAAAGGTTCCTCCCTGCAGCTCGGTCAGGCTGCGGGCAATGGATAGTCCCAGCCCGGATCCTTCCGTGGTACGGGAGGTATCCCCCCGGACAAAGCGTTCCATCAGACGCTCTGCCGGAATGTTCAGTGCCTCTCGGGACACATTTTTGATAGCCAGCGTGACACTGCCCTTACCCCGGATGAGTTCAATGTAGATTCTCGTCCCCTCCAGAGCGTATTTTGCACAGTTGCCCAGCAGGTTATCAATCACCCGCCACAGGTGCCGCCCATCGGCGTAGACATAGCTCTCTCCCTCCGGTTCAGTGCACACTACGGTCAGTCTGCGCTCTTCCAGCTTCTCTTCATACTCTCCCAGCGCCTGGCTGAGCAGCTGGCTCATCCCGATCCGCTCCCGGTTCACCGACAGCGCACCGGTGGACGCCTTGGACGCCTCCACCAGATCCTCAGTCAGTTTCTTGAGCCGCTGAGACTTCCGGTCCAGCACCTCAATATACTCCTGGGCCTTGGGATCGGTCTGCTGGGTAGATTTCAGGAGATTGACATAGTTGATAATCGAAGTCAGAGGCGTTTTCAGGTCGTGGGATACGTTGGTGATGAGCTCTGCCTTGAAGCGCTCGCTCTTCATTTTCTCGTCTACGGCGGTGTTCAAGCCGCTGGAAATGTTATTGAGTGCTTCAGCGTGCTCTCTCAATTCCCCGGGAAGGCGGGTCGTATCGATTTTGTGGTTTACGTTTCCGGAGGCAATGACCTCCGTTCCCTTCCGGATCCGGCGGAATCCCGCAGACCACCAGCATACTGCAATCAAAGCCACAACATTCACGCACATACCAGGTAGAGGGCGATAGTAGGACAGCGGCTCCCAGTAGTCCGCAAAGAAGATCACACCCAGATATCCAAGAAAGGCCAACACACTTTTCCATGTGACAGGCAGATTTTTCACAAAATATGCCAGGCTGGACCACACCCAGACGATCAGCCGGAGAATCAGCGTGGTATGGACCAAATTATGAGTTTTGCAGCGCACCGTAATGGTCCGCACCACCAGGGCACCGATACCAGCGCAGCCAACGATAACTACTCCAGCCAAGGGGATACTTTTCCGAACCGCAGCATCCCCGTACTCCCACCAATACAGCAGAGAGTCAAGCTGTTCCACAAGCATATAGCCGCCAAAGATTACGCCCCCTACCAGCAGAAGGAGATAAAACTCCAGCGGAATCCGCTCCTGCCAGGTACCTGCGCATTCCTCCTGCTCCGGTTTGTGGCCTGAACCCCACAGGGCAAACAAAAACAGCCCTGCCGCCGCAGTTCCCAGTGCAATGGTCAGCCCCATATAGAAGTTGAAATTGGTATAATCTATGGCAAAATCTGCATATACTTCATAAAATTCATCGTGTATTTCCATCTTCTCCATCGGTATAACCCCATAGAGCAAGATTCCAGAGTATTCTTCCCAAGTTACGGTATAGACTTCCTGAACCTGTTGTTCCAAGGTTCCTGCAGACTCATCCAAATTGGTATAAATAACTTGGCTTCCGTCTTTCGTAAGAAATTGGTAGCGGAAATTGGTATTGCTCCGGTTCAGTTCTTCCTCTTTCTGCTTTACCTCGCTGCGGTAAATCTGTTCCGTCTCAAAATCCAAAGCACCTGTCAGTGCATTCTGGGAATCCACATAGACTTTCACCCGTCCTATGTAGTCATCCAGCACTCGGGAAAATCTTCCCGTATCCTGCGGTATACTGTCGTTGACACAGGACAGGCCCAGAATGGTCTTCTGTCCGAACACAGCACAGCCCCATACCGCCACCAGGAACAACACCCAGGCCGCCAGACGGATCAGCAGGTTCTCCTGCAGTTTCCGCACTTAAATACCTCCCTTATCCATCTTATAGCCCAGGCCCCAAACCACCTTCAGATACCGGGGTTCAGCAGGATTGATCTCAATTTTCTCCCGCAGGTGCCGGATGTGCACGGCCACTGTGTTCTCCGAGCCGTAGGCAGGGTCATTCCACACCTGCTCATAGATCTGCGCCGAGGAAAATACCTGGCCCGGGTGGGTCATCAGCAGCTTCAGGATGTTATACTCAATGGGGGTGAGGGATACCGGCTCCCCATCCACGGTTACCAGCTTGGCGCCGTCATCCATAGAGATAGGCCCTACACTCAAAAGACCAGGCGCCTTCTCAGCTCCGCCCAGAGCAGTATACCGCCGCAGCTGGCTCTTTACCCGGGCGATCACTTCCAGGGGATTGAAGGGCTTGGTGATATAGTCATCCGCACCGATATTCAGGCCCAGAATCTTGTCGTTATCCTCGCTTTTCGCCGTCAGCAGAATGATGGGAACATTGCTTCCCTCCCGCAGCTTGGCAGTGGCGCGAATGCCATCCAGCTCGGGCATCATAATGTCCATGAGAATCAGGTGAATATCGTTCTGCTCCACCGCCCGCAGAGCTTCATTGCCATTATACGCCTTGACTGTCTTATATCCTTCGCTGCTCAGATAGATATCCAGGGCGGAAACGATATCTTTGTCATCATCACAGATCAAAATGGTGTGCATGCTGTCCTTCTCCTTTACAAAATGTTCTCACATTGGTAGCATAGCACAGTCCTTTTAAGATGCAAGGCTTAAAATCTTAAGAACCGCTAAATTTTCTTCCAATCCTCCAGTTCCAATCCCTATGGTTATTTTTCTCTTGCAAATCAGGGTAAATTCGTGTATAATACATGTTGCCTTTGCCGGTGTGATGGAATTGGTAGACGTAGTGGACTCAAAATCCACCGCTGGCGACAGCGTACCGGTTCGAGTCCGGTCACCGGCACCACGTGGTCGCAAAGTTCGCTTTGCGACCACGTTTTTTATACCCATGGCGAAAAAACCTCATCCGCCCGCTCCCTTGCTCCTCCTTTCCAAATCACAACCGCTAATGCTGGGTTGTGATTTGGTTTTGGGTGCGAACCTGGAAGCTGCGGCATCTATACTGTTGCGATATTTCACGTCGGAGCAAAGTCCGCTTTGCTCCGGCGTTTTTATGCCTACAACAAAAAGCGTCAGCGCTGATGCACTCACTTGCTCTTCGTGCCAATCCCAATTTCTCAGCCTAAATATAATTGTGATATTCGCCTTTTCCTACCAGGCTTATTCGTTTATAACGCAACAGCTTTTCTATTATTATCTTATCCGTGCGAAAAGTAACATTTTCTCTGTATTTTATGTGATTTATTCACCATTTACTTCACGTATGGCCACTTGCTATAATATAATAGCTGCGTCATTTTTCGACCACAATTCGAAAAAAATCGCAGAATATAACAATAATTAGAAATGGAGCAAAATCATGAAGCACAGATTGCGACAAGGCGTGTCAGTCTTGCTGGCAACAATTTTTCTTGGTCAATACTTTCCAACGGCTATAGCCGCTTCCGGAAATACAATTTCTGGAGAAAGCATTGCCATCACTGAACATACATTCCCTGACGCCGCTTTTCAGGAATGGCTAAAAGACCCCTCTCATATCAGCGGATACGGCGCAGATGGCGTGCTGACCGCCGAGGAGTTGGCTAATATCCGTTCCATCGATGTAGCAAATCAGAACCTGACCTCGCTGAAGGGAATCGAGGTCTTTTCCGCACTGGAATCCCTCAATTGCAAAAATAATGCTTTGACCGCCCTGGATGTCAGTCAGAATCTCCGGCTGAAGTATCTGCACTGCGCGGTTAACCGGATCTCTTCCCTGGATGTGTCCGGGCTGAAAGAGTTGATTTCTCTCAACTGCGAAAACAATCATATGACGGCGCTGGACCTGACAGGCTGTACTGCACTGGAAATTATCTATTGCCGGTATAACGATCTTCCCGCCGTGGATTTTTCAACCAACACCAAGCTGAAGTTCATTGAATCCTTTGATAATAATCTAACCAAGGTAGATCTGTCCATGCTGTCGGAGCTAGAGTTCGTACATCTCGACCACAACCGTCTGACCAATCTGGATTTAAGCCATAATACTAATCTCAGCCCCATCGGCAGCGGTTTTGTCGCCCGCAATAACTGGCTGGACACCCTTACGCTCCCGACCAGCAGCTCTCTGATCGTAGAGTCCTCTGTATATGACGAGCAAGACCCCAAGTTGGGCTATGAGCGAACCGCCTGGTACCTGGACTCAGACTTTACACAGCCGGCACCGGATAACCTGCCCGCAAATGGTCAAACGCTGTATGTCAAGTGGCTTCCCAACGACTACACTATTTATTTCTCGGCCAACGGCGGCAGCGGTTCCATGCCCTCCCAGGCTGCCGTATGGAATACGGACCTGATTTTGCCGAATAGTGATTTTTCCCGTATGGGCTATCAGTTTAGCGGCTGGGAAGACACCTTCGGCGACGGAAAGGTCTACGCCGCGCAGGAGAAAGTCAAAAATCTCGGCGGCGAAATCCAGGGAGACCGCGTCACGCTGTATGCCCAGTGGACGCCTATCCAGTATCAAATCGCCTTCGATAGCAATACAGGCAGCGGAAAGATGGATTCCATCACCGTCTCGTACAATCAGTCGGAAAATTTGCCGGATTGTACGTTCACTGCCCCCAGCGGCATGGAATTTGCCGGCTGGTCACTGACACAGAACGGCCCCGTAAAGTACAAGGATCAAGCCTCCGTCCGCAATTTGGCTTTCCAGCAGGGCGACACGGTCACGTTGTATGCAGTCTGGCGTGAGCCGGCAGTAAATCAATATTTAGCTCAGCTGGACCAGGCTTTTTCCACCTACGTCTCCACCAACTACACTGCGCAGGACTGGACCGCTCTGGCCTCTCAGTATGAGACATCTAGGGCTCAGCTGGCCGCTGCAGCAGGTACAGCAGAAGATCAGCTGGATGCTCTTCTCTCACAGGCCAAGCATGCAATGGCGCAGCTTCCTACGCTCAACCAGCGTGTGGAACAGGTTGCTTCTCAGTGGCGCACTGCATACCGTGAGGTAATCAGCCAAATTGATGGTCAGGCAATCAACGAGTCAAACGCCGCCTCTATCCACAGCGCAGCAGAGCAGGCTTCGGAAGGCTTAACAACCGAATTTGTTGCAGCCAAGACCGATTTGAAAAATCTGGACGATCAACAGCTGGTTGCCGCATTGGCTGTACAGCAGGTGGAGTCCTCCATGCAGGGATTACGCCGTTTGAGTGCTGCGGCGCAGTGGGCCAGCGAGCTGGACGGTCTCTCCACCCGCGCGATGAGCGAAGTTACCACCCAGTGGCTTTCCACCTATGAAAATGCTGTTGCTGAATCCAACGAGCATCGCACTCAGCTGCAGGCATCTTTGCTTAACGCATTGCAGCAGCGCGCCGAGTTGGCAAAGCAAAAACAGCAGGCCACTGCCCAGCTTCACATGGATCATAGCAGCTATGATCCCACTCACTATACCCCGGAGGGGATCGAGCAGCTGGACAATATTCTGCATACTGCAATCGCAGCCATTGAACAGGCCAGCTCCACTTCCGCTGTTGCGACCTTGCTGACCAATGCTCAGGAAGCGCTCCGTGCGGTACCGGATAATGGCAGTCAACCCCCTCCTGAAGGAGGCGGTGGTTCCACAGGCGGTGGTGGTTCTGAAGGCGGCGGCGGTTCCGCGGGCGGCGGTGGCTCCGCAGGCGGCGGTGGTTCCGCAGGCGGCGGTGGCTCCGCAGGCGGCGGTGGTTCCGCAGGCGGCGGTGGCTCCGCAGGCGGCGGTGGTTCCGCAGGCGGCGGTGGCTCCGCAGGCGGCGGTACGCCCCCCACAGAAGTTTCTGACAGCACCATCAGCCTGCCCGCTTCCGGATCCGCTGACAGTGCAGGCCGTGTTTATACGGCACAGGTTTCTGCCGATACCCTGAGCAAATCGGTCCACACAGTCCTGCAGGCAGCGCAAACCACAGATACCGCTCCCGCAATTTCTATCCAGGTGGACTCGAACACCGCCGAAACCGTGCAGCTGTCGGTGTCCAGCAGCGCATTGAACGAGCTCAGCTCACACAAGAAAGCTTCTTTTACCATGGAAACAGCGATGGGCTCCATTACTCTGGATGCCACAGCTCTGGCTTCTGCTGCAGATTGGGCTCAGAGCCGCACAATAACGGTGCTGCTGACCGCGGCACAAGACAGCAAAGCCAATAACACCGCTCGTCCCCTGTGGGCATGGAAAATCTTATGCGATCAGGAAGCTTTGACCGACCTGCACGGCGGCCAAGCAAAAATCGCCATTCCCCACACTTTAGAGCCTCAGCAGAGTGCAGCCGGTATCTTCGTTCAAACCCAGAACGCATCTGGCGGCTGGTCTGAGGTACACTCCAGCTATGATGCTTCTTCCAATACGGTCTACTTTACAGCCACTGCCCCCTGTGTGTTCACCGTTGGGTATGACGAGACCCTGGCATGGTCGGGCAGCTTTGCGGATGTCGACAAGCAGTCCTGGTATTATCCGGCCGTACGCTACGTATGCTACCATGACATCATGACCGGAACATCTGCAAATACCTTTGCTCCGGAAGGGAATTTTTCTCGTGCGCAGATGGCGCAGATCCTATATGCGTTGGAGGGCCGTCCCCAGGTCGACGCGGCTGCCTATGCAGATGTTTCTCCGGACGCTTGGTATGCAGCAGCAATCAGCTGGGCGGTAAAAGCCGGCGTCCTGACCGGTTACGGGGATGGCCGCATTGGTCCAAACGACCCCATTACCCGTGAGCAGCTGGCGGTCATGCTGTACCGCTACGCAGAGCAGAAGGGCCTCGACACTTCTGTTCAGACGGATCTGAGCAGCTTTACCGACGCGGACACGATCAGTTCCTATGCACGCCAGCCTTTGGCATGGGCATACGCCTCGGGTATTGTCAGCGGCACCGATACCGCGCAGCTGCTTCCTGCCGGCACGGCAACCCGCGCACAGTCTGCAACTATGATGATGCAGTTTCATAAAATCGTATCTGCATCATAAGTAAAACTGCCTGTACCTTTGAATCTGCGCAGTGACTTCGCAATTGCAGTTCACATTCCAAAGCAGGCTTAACGCAAAAAATAACCACACCAAATGGTGTGGTTATTTTTATGCTTAGAACTGAAAATCCTCTGTGTTCAAATTGCCGTACGCCAGATCTGCCACGGTAATGTGATCAAAATATCCATTGACCAGATCATAAAACTTCTTCCACATGGCGATGGTCTTACAAGTATCCTGCCTGCTGCACGGCTCCGCGCCGCACTCCAGACAGGCCACCGGGGCAAGGCTTCCCTCCACCAGGCGCAGAATCTCTCCTGCTGTATAGTCCTCCGGCTTTCTGCTCAGGCGATATCCGCCGCCCTTTCCATGAACACCCTCTACCAGGTTGTTTTTTGACAGGGCAGGCATAATTCGCTCCAGATATTTTAACGAGATCCCCTGTCGCTGCGCAACCTCTTTCATGGGAATATAGCCGTCGTCGGCGTGTTCTGCAAGGTCAATCATGACGCGAAGGGCGTATCTGCCTCTTGTTGAAATCATTGCCGTAAAACACCTCGTTTTCTTGTTTCCCATTTTACTGCGGAAGGGGGTGCAATGCAACTGCGTCCGGCATGGAAAAGCAGCCTGCAGAACGCTTACTTCTGCTCCTGGGCAACCGCCGCTTCATTGGACATTCCATTTCTTTCATAGTAGTCCTGCAGCGCCTTTTTGATCGCTTCCTCCGCCAACACCGAGCAGTGGAACTTGTGGGCAGGCAGCCCATCCAGGGCCTCAGCCACAGCCCGGTTGGTCAGCGCCATAGCTTCCGCCACCGGCTTGCCTTTGATCATCTCCGTGGCCATGGAGCTGGATGCGATGGCGCTGCCGCAGCCAAAGGTCTCAAACTTTACGTCGGAGATGATTCCCTCCTTGATCTTCAGATAGATCTTCATAATATCGCCGCACTGGACGTTGCCCACCTCGCCGACTCCGTCCGCGTCTTCAATCACTCCTACATTCCGCGGATTGCGGAAGTGGTCCATCACGGTTTCGCTGTAAAGAGCCATAACATACACCTCACTTAAATCACAAACTGTCTCACGCCGTTCTCCAGGTCTCTCCATACAGGAGACATTCCCCGCAGCTGGGCCACTACCTGGGTAACCGCATCAATGGTATACCGAACTTCTTCCTCGGTGGTCGCTTCGGAGAGAGTCAGCCGCAGCGAGCCATGGGCGATATCATGGGGTCTCCCGATGGCAAGCAGCACATGGCTGGGGTCCAGAGAGCCGGACGTACAGGCCGAACCGGAGGATGCACAGATGCCCTTATCATCCAAAAGCAGCAGAAGGGCCTCTCCTTCAATTCCCTCAAAACAGAAATGTACATTTCCAGGCAGTCTTCTCTGGGCATCGCCGTTCAAGACAGAGTGGGGGATCTGTCCAAGGCCCTGGATCAGCTGATCCCGCAGAGCGGTCATCTTGACCCGATTGGCCTCCATGTTCCTGCAGGCCTCTTCCAGGGCCGCGGCCATTCCCACGATGCCAGGGATATTCTCCGTGCCCGCACGCTTGCCCCGCTCCTGCGCGCCGCCCTCAATGAGGGTTGTAAGAGGAACGCCTTTTCTGGCATACAGGACGCCCACACCCTTGGGTCCGTGGAACTTGTGGGCCGACAGCGAGAGCAGGTCAATGTTCTGCTTCTGCACGTCAATGGCAAGATGGCCCGCTGCCTGTACCGCGTCTGTGTGGAACAGGACTCCTTTTTCCCGGCAAATCTTCCCGATCTCCCCCACCGGCTGGATGGTCCCGATCTCGTTATTGGCATACATCACGGTAACCAGGCAGGTATCGGGCCGAATGGCCGCCTCAACCTCCTGGGGCCGTACGAGACCGTCTTCGTGTACATCCAGAAGCGTGATCTCAAAGCCCTCCTTTTCCAGCTTGGCCAGTGTGTGAAGCACGGCATGGTGTTCAAAGGCGGTGGAAATGATGTGCCGCTTTCCATTTCTTGCCCCAATCTGGGCAGCGGAACGGATCGCCTGATTGTCTGCTTCGCTGCCTCCGGAAGTGAAGGTGATTTCTCTGGCTTGGCAGTGAAGCAGCGCGGCAATTTTCTCCCGGGCCTCTGTCAGCGCCTCATTGGCTCTCTGGCCAAAGGAATGGAGACTGGAGGGGTTGCCATATTCCTGGCTAAAATAGGGCAGCATGGCCTGCAGCGCGGTCTCGCTCACGCTTGTGGTCGCTGCATTATCAAGATAAATCTGCATGGTGTTCTCCTTTGCGTCCGGAATGGACGCCACATCTCAGTTACTCTTGTCTTGGAAACAAAACTCCGGCAGCCGCATCCCGCGGTTGCCGGAGTATTTCTGTTACTCTGCAAACAGCGGGGTGGACAGATACCGGTCTCCGGTGTCCGGCAGCAGGACAACGATGGTTTTCCCTTCATTTTCCTTCCGCTTTGCCACTTCTATGGTGGCCCAAACCGCAGCACCGGAGGATATACCTACAAGGATCCCCTCCTGCTTGCCGATGAGATTTCCCGCGGCAAACGCATGTTCATTTTCCACGGGAATGATCTCATCATAGATCTTGGTGTTGAGCACGTCGGGAACAAATCCCGCACCGATGCCCTGGATCTTATGAGCTCCCGCGGTGCCCGTGGACAACACCGGGGAAGCGGCAGGCTCCACCGCGACGATTCGAACCTCCGGCTTCTGGGCCTTGAGATATTCCCCCACGCCAGTAATGGTGCCGCCGGTTCCTACACCGGCAACAAAAATATCCACCTGTCCATCGGTATCTCTGAAAATCTCAGGTCCGGTACTCTCCCGGTGCGCCTGAGGGTTGGCCGGATTGACAAACTGCCCCGGAAGAAAGCTGTTGGGGATCTCCGCGGCCAGCTCCTCCGCCTTTGCAATGGCGCCTTTCATCCCTTTTGCCCCTTCTGTCAGCACCAGCTCCGCCCCGTATGCTTTCATAAGCTGGCGGCGCTCCACAGACATGGTCTCCGGCATGACCAGGATGATCCGATAGCCTTTGGCCGCCGCCACTGAGGCAAGGCCAATGCCCGTGTTTCCAGAGGTGGGCTCAATGATGACAGAGCCGGGCTTGAGCCGCCCTGAGCGCTCTGCATCGTCAATCATTGCCTTTGCAATGCGGTCCTTGACAGAACCGGCGGGATTCAAGTATTCCAGCTTTGCCAGAATACGGGCTTTCAGTCCAAATGCTTCTTCTATGTGCGTCAGCTCCAAAAGCGGAGTGTTTCCAATCAACTGGTCTGCGGATGTATAGATACGGCTCATGGGTTATCCCTCCTTAACGGCGTCAAAGCCGCGCTGCAAATCTGCCAGAATGTCGTCAATATGCTCGGTGCCGATGGACAGCCGAATGGTATTGGGCTTGATCTTCTGATCGGCCAGCTCCTCCTGCGTCAGCTGGCTGTGAGTGGTGGTCGCCGGATGGATGACCAGACTCTTCACATCGGCAACGTTGGCAAGGAGAGAGAAAATCTCCAGGCTGTCAATAAACTGATGGGCCTGCTTCTCTCCGCCCCGGATGTCAAAGGTGAAAATGGAGGCACCGCCGTTAGGGAAGTACCGCTCATAGAGCTCGTGGTCCGGGTGCTCCGGCAAAGAGGGGTGGCTGACCCGCTCTACCTGAGGGTGGTTAGCCAAAAATTCCACCACCTTCTTGGTATTCTCCACATGGCGCTCTATGCGCAGAGAAAGGGTCTCCACGCCCTGCAGCAGCAGGAAGGCGGCAAAGGGAGAAATGCAGGCGCCGGTATCCCGCAGCAGAACCGCCCGGACATAGGTGACGAACGCCGCCTTGCCAGCTGCCTGGACAAAGGAGACTCCGTGATAGCTGGGATTTGGGGCGGCAATGGGAGGATACTTGCCCGAGGCCGACCAGTCGAAGGTCCCGGCATCTACGATGATGCCGCCCAGCGTGGTTCCGTGTCCGCCGAGGAACTTGGTTGCGGAGTGAACAACCAGATCCGCGCCGTGCTCAATGGGCCGGATCAGGTAGGGCGTACCAAAGGTATTATCCACCACCAGCGGCAGGCCGTGGCGGTGTGCCAATTCAGCCAGCGCATCAATGTCAGGAATATCGCTGTTGGGATTGCCCAGGGTTTCAATATAGATGGCCCGGGTGTTTGGCTCAATGGCGCGCTCCACCTCGTCCAGGTCGTGGATATCCACAAAGCTGGCGGTGATGCCGAAATTGGGCAGCGTATGAGCCAGAAGATTATAGCTGCCTCCGTAGATGGTCTTCTGCGCCACGATGTGCCCTCCATTCAGGGCCAGGGCCTCGATGGTATAGGCAATGGCAGCTGCGCCGGAGGACAGCGCCAGGGCGGCAACACCGCCCTCCAAAGCCGCGATCCGCTTCTCCAACACATCTTGGGTGGAGTTTGTCAGTCGGCTATAAATGTTTCCGCCTTCCTCCAGGCTGAACCGAGCCGCGGCATGGGCGCAGTCCTGAAATACATACGACGCAGTGGCATAAATAGGGACCGCCCGGGCGTCCGTCGCAGGGTCGGGAGTCTCCTGTCCCACATGCAGCTGGAGCGTCTCAAATCTGTAATTGTTCATTGTCATCTATTCCTTTCGTTTTGTGTAGTCGGTGTTCACTTATTCATCAACACAGACACATTCGCCCAAAACGAAAGTTGGCTCTGACCAGCGTCTCAAAAAAATGCCCCATGGTGTTCCCTGCCTTCTCTTGTAGGCCAGAAGAGGCGCCCTGTCATGGGGTCTCTTATTTGCCTACCATTTAGGTTGGTATAATCATATCTATATTTACCTACTATGTCAATAGGTAAAATAAATTTATTTCTCCCTCGCTCTTGAACCCATTCCTAGCTTTACATCTGAAGCGACTATGAGTACCTTTTTTCTTCTTGCCAGAACGCAAAAAAGGAAGATGCGACTGCATCGCATCTTCCTTCTTTTTAAAAACAATGATTAGAGGTGGTCGCCCGCCAATCCACCGCGATCCCGGCCTTCTGGCCGGCGGCGCAGATGCGCCGTACAAGCGTTTTGGCCTTTGGCCAAAACCTTGGCGCAGGCAGAATTCACTTCTGCCGAGCACTGTAATCGCCGGAGGGTGAAGGCGGCAAAGCCGCCGAAACCCAAAACAAAAAGCAGTTGCTTTCGCAACTGCTTTTTGTTTTGGTGTAGACAACACAACTAAAATCTGCGGCCTGACCCGTTGGAGGCGGTCACCCGCCGAACAGTCAAGAATAGCAAAAGAACCACACCTTTTGGTGTGGTTCTTCGCATGGTGGAGACAACAGAACTCGAATCTGTGACCTTCCGCGTGTGAGGCGGACGCTCTACCGGCTGAGCTATGCCTCCATATTGAACGGCTAAAAATTGGTGGTGACCCGGACGGGACTCGAACCCGTGTTGCCGCCGTGAAAGGGCGGAGTCTTAACCGCTTGACCACCGGGCCGTTGCTATATGGGAACGGACAATGTCCGAACTTTATGAATGGTAGCGGCACCTGGATTCGAACCGGGGACAACTCGGGTATGAACCGAGTGCTCTAGCCAACTGAGCTATGCCGCCGTGATTTGCTGTCCTCTCGAACAGGACAAGTGAGAGTATACCCGATTTCTCTCTAGTTGTCAACGGTTTTTTCAAAATTTCTTCAAAAAATTTTTCACGTAAAAAACCGCCCCATCACGGCCGAAAAAACACCCGCACTCCCCTCTTTCCCAACCAGGAAAGAGGGGACTTGCGCGGCGAGAAATGAAACCTGAATCAGCCGGGCTGCTTGCTGAAATTCTTGCGGTGGTTGATCATGATTTCGGAAAACAGCTGTCCGGTGGTAGGCGGCGTATATGTAATCGCATTGGCTCCCGCCTGAATGGTACGCAGGATATCCTCCTCCTTGGGACCGCCGGTAGCAATAATAGGCACATCCGGGAATTCAGCCCGGATCTTGGCTACGATCTCCGGTGTCTTGGCCGCGCCGGATACGTTGAGGATATCCGCTCCTGCCGCCAAGCGGCCGGCAATATCCATATCGCCCGAGACAATGGTGGTGATGACCGGGATATCCACCACCTGCTTCATCTTTGCAATGGTCTCGTTTGTAATGGGCGCGTTGACTACCACGCCGGAAGCACCCTGATGCTCAGAGTACTCCGCCAGACGCACCGAGCGGTCTCCGTTGGTCATACCGCCGCCCACTCCCACAAACACAGGCACCTCAGAGACACTGATGATGGCCTGGGTGATGGATGGCTGGGGCGTAAAGGGATAAACCGCAATAATGGCGTCCGCATTTACATTTTTGATAATGGCTACATCGGTAGAAAAAACCAGAGATTTAATCCGCCGCCCAAAAATACGGATCCCACTGCACTCGGAAATGCACTTGGGAACCGTAAGCAGATGGCTGCGGAGAGTACCACTATACTCCGGTATTGTTTTCATAGACATTCGCTCCTTCTCGTGACATGTTCGATAACCGTTTCTGTTTCTTTTCGCAAACCGCTTTGTGCATATTATACCACACCTTCTCGTCGTGTTGTAGAAGCATTTGTAAATTTTTTGTTAGCCATGCGGTTTCTTGATATAAAAAAGGCGCAGGCAAAGCCTGCGCCTTGAAACAAGAGAATTATTTGAAATACTCCGCACCGGACTCGAAGAGAGGCTGGTGCTTCTCGCCGGGGATGTTCTTGCCCACCAGGGGACCGCGGCGCTCCAGATGGCCCATCTTACCAAAGACGCGGCCGTCGGGAGAGAAGATGCCCTCAATGGCCTCCAGAGAGCCGTTGGGGTTGACGTCGATATCCATAGAGGGATTGCCCTCCAGGTCCACGTACTGGGTGGCCACCTGGCCATTGGCAATGAGCTGCTCCAGCACGCTCTGAGGCGCCACAAAGCGGCCCTCGCCGTGGGAGATGGGGATGGTGTGCAGGTCGCCCACGTTGGACTTGATCATCCAGGGAGAGTTGACGCTGGCCACGCGAGTGGTGACATAGCGGCTCTGGTGGCGGCCGATCAGGTTATAGGTCAGGGTGGGGCAGCTGTCATCCATCTCGCGAATCTCGCCGAAGGGCACCAGGCCCAGCTTCACCAGCGCCTGGAAGCCGTTGCAGATACCCAGCATCAGGCCGTCCCGGTTCTTCAGCAGGTCGTGGATGGCGTCGGTGAGGGCGGGAGAGCGCAGGAAGGAGGCAATGAACTTGCCGGAGCCCTCGGGCTCGTCGCCGCCGGAGAAGCCGCCGGGCAGCACCACCATCTGGGCGGACCGGATAGCCTGCTCCAGGGCCTGAGCGGACTCAGACAGCAGGCTGGTGGACAGGTTGCGCACCACAACGATCTCCGGATCGATGCCCGCCCGCAGGCAGGCCTTGGCGGTATCGTACTCACAGTTGGTGCCGGGGAAGACGGGGATGACCGCCTTGGGACGGGCCACCTTGTGCTTGCACACGGCGATGGACCGCTTGTCCCAGGAGATGGCCTTCACCTCTTCGGAGGAACCCGCCTTGGTGGGGTAGACGCTCTCCAGCACGCCGTCGTTGAGCTTGAGCAGCTCGTCAATGGACACGGCCTCGCCGGGCAGGGCCACGAAGGGAGCCTCGTTGGTCTCACCGATGCGGACGGCGCAGGGATCGTTAATGTCCTCAGACAGCTCAGCCACAATGGCGCCGGTCATGGGAACGTACCAATCCACGTTCTCCATACCCGCCTGGAAGCCGATCCGGTTACCGAAGGACATCTTCATCACCGCCTCGGCCAGGCCGTTCTCCACCGCCCAGGCGGCCTTTACCTTGCCAGCCTCACACAGGGCGTGGAAGGCTTCCCAGGCGCTCTTGGTATCCTCGGAGCGGAACAGGTACACCGGGTGATCGGCGGCCTTGAACTCAGGAGAGAGGACCTGCTGGCCCTGGATAGGAGCGATGGCAAAGGAGATGAGGGTGGGGGGCACATCCTTGTCCAGGAAGGAACCGGACATGGAGTCCTTACCGCCGATGGCAGCAGCGCCCAGCTCCAGCTGAGCATCCAGAGCACCCAGCAGGGCGGAGAAGGGCTTGCCCCAGCGCTGAGGCTCGTTGCGCAGCTTCTCAAAGAACTCCTGGAGGGTGAGATAGGCCTTCTTGTAGTCAGCGCCGGCGGCCACGATCTTGGCCATGGAGGTATAGACTGCGCTGTGGGCGCCCGCATAGGGATCCACAGACAGCTGGTCGGGATCACAGCCCCAGGCCATCACGCTGGCCTGGTCGGTCTCCTGATTGGGCTCCACAGGGAACAGAGCGGCCATGGCCTGAGCGGGGGTGCGCTGAGTCTTGCCGCCGAAGGGCATCAGGACAGAGCCCGCGCCGATGGAGCCGTCAAAGCGCTCGGTAAGGCCGCGGCGGGAGGCACTCTTCAGGCTGGCAGCCAGCTCCTTCAGGGAGTGGAAGGAGGACTGGGCCAGAGCGGTACGGTCCTTCTTCTCCACACAGAGGTTGGCGTGCTTGACCGCGCCGTTGGTGTTCAGGAACTCACGGCTGAGGTCGGCGATCTTCTGGCCCTTCCAGTGCATAACCATCCGGGGGCTCTCGGTGACCACGGCCACCTGATAGGCCTCCAGGTTCTCGCTCTGGGCGGCGGCGATGAACTTCTCCGCATCCTCAGGGGCGACAACCACCGCCATACGCTCCTGGCTCTCAGAGATGGCCAGCTCGGTGCCGTCCAGGCCCTCATACTTCTTGCGCACGGCGTCCAGGTCGATCTCCAGGCCGTCGGCCAGCTCGCCGATGGCCACGGACACACCGCCCGCACCGAAGTCGTTGCAGCGCTTGATGAGACGGGTCACCTCGCCGTTGCGGAACAGGCGCTGGATCTTCCGCTCCTCGGGGGCATTGCCCTTCTGGACCTCGGAGGCCATGGTGGTCAGGGACTTCATATTGTGGCTCTTGGAGGAGCCAGTGGCGCCGCCGATGCCGTCACGGCCGGTACGGCCGCCCAGCAGGATCACCACATCGCCGGGGGCAGGGACCTCACGGCGGACATGGTCGGCGGGAGCCGCACCCACTACCGCGCCGCACTCCAGGCGCTTGGCGATGTAGCCCTCGTGGTAGACCTCGGCCACATGGCCGGTGGCCAGGCCGATCTGGTTGCCGTAGGAGGAGTAGCCCGCCGCCGCAGTCTGGGCCAGCTTGCGCTGGGGCAGCTTGCCGGGAATGGTCTGGTCAAAGGGCACACGGGGATCGCCGCCACCGGTGAAGCGCATGGCCTGGTGGACATAGACACGTCCGGACAGGGGATCGCGGATACAGCCGCCGATACAGGTGGCCGCGCCGCCGAAGGGCTCGATCTCGGTGGGGTGGTTGTGGGTCTCGTTTTTGAACATGAGCAGCCAGTCCTGCTCCTTGCCGTCCACCTTGGCGGGGACATGGATGGAGCAGGCGTTGATCTCCTCGCTCTCGTCCAGCTCGGGCAGCAGGCCGCGCTTTTTCAGAGTCTTGGTGCCGATGGTAGCCACGTCCATCAGGGTGCGGGGACGCTTGGCAGCTTTCTCCTCCCCATACACTTCCACCCGGGCGTCCAGATACCGCTGGTAGGCCGCGGCGATCTGAGGATCGTCAATGGTGATCTCGTCCAGATGGGTGGAGAAGGTGGTGTGGCGGCAGTGGTCGGACCAGTAGGTGTCCACCACGCGGATCTCAGTGATGGTGGGATCCCGCTTCTCCTGGTCCCGGAAGTAGGTCTGCAGGAACTTCAGGTCATCCAGGTCCATAGCCAGACCCAGACGGGACAGCAGGTCCTCCAGAGCCTTCTTGTCCATGGCAATAAAGCCCTCCACGGTGTCCACGTGGTCGGGAGCGGCGTGGGTACGCTCCAGGGTCTCAGGCTTGTCCATGGAAGCCTCCCGGCTCTCCACGGGGTTAATGAGGTACTTGCGGATCTTCTCCAGATCCTCCTGGCTGATGGTACCCATCAGCAGGTACACCTTGGCGGTGGCAATGATGGGGCGGTCCACACCGGACTGGAGCTGGATGCACTGCTCACAGGAGTCGGCCCGCTGGTCATACTGGCCGGGCAGGGCCTCCACCGCCAGCACCTGATGCTCCCCCTGAGGGGCAGGGAACTGCTCGTCATAGATCACGTCCACCTGGGGCTCAGAGAACACCACGCTCTTGGCGGCCTCATAGACCTGGGGATCGATGCGGTCGGCATCGTAGCGGTTCAGGATGCGAACCGACTCCAGCCCCTGCACACCCAACTGCTCCCGCAGCTGGCGGCACAGGCCCTGGGCCTCTACATCAAAGCCCGGTCTCTTCTCGGAATAACAGCGGTAAACACTCATGTCCATTCCTCCACACGATATCCAAATTCTTTTTTATTTTACCGTCCACTGGGACAGATTGGAAAACACATTTCCCTGTACCGGGCTCAGATTCTCTACCCGGTCATACTGGGTCAGCACTGTTCCCTCCCGGAAACAGATGGGTGCGATGGGGGCGTTCTGATTTAAGTAGCGCAGCAGGGTAGCCATGGTGGTGACCCGCTGCTCTCCCTGTGCCTTGCGCACATTTTCCAGCAGGAGAGGCACTGCTGCGTCATTCCACCTGCCGTAGTTCAGCTCGCCCTGAGGTGAAATCAAGGAAGTCAGATCAAAATCCGCGGTGAGATATACCTCCGCCAGATACAGATCAAACTGCCCGCTCTCCAGCGCCTTGACATAGTCCTCCCAGGCCAAGCGCTCCACGGTCACCCGCAGTCCAGCCGACTCCAGGTCTTCAGCAATACGGTTGGCGGCGGCACTCTTGGCCATATCCTCAATGTTAACAAGTAAAGTCAGCGATTTTCGGTTCAGCTCCAAGGCCTTAAGCGCAGACAGATCATACTCCAATTCCTGAGCCAGCTCCGCGTCATACAATGCGCTGTCCGGGTGGACCGGAAGGGTAGAGGCTGTGGCATGGCGGGCATAGACGCTGTCTGTCACATAGCTGCGGTCAATGGCTTTGGCAATGGCTTGGCGCACCTCTGGATCCTGGCACACACCGTGAGCCGTCTGGAACCCAAGGTAAATAAGGCCCGTGGTATTGTATTCCCACACCTCGTAGCTGCCGGAATAACCCAGCTCATTGCTGCCGGTGATATCCGCATCAATAAGCGTCACCTCACCGGAGCTGAACGCGGTCGCCGCCTGCTCCTTCTGCGTCATGGTGGCCAGGGGAATCTGCTTCAGGCTGAGGCTGTCCGCTCCCTGCCACCAGTCCGCCCGGGCATTGAGATACAGCTTCCCCCCCTGCTCCGACAGAACATAGGGTCCTGTCCCCAGGGGTCGGTTGGAGCTGTCCAGTGCGATTGGAATATCCAGCAGCGTGGGCAGCGCCCCGTTGGGGGTCGTTAGGGTAATGGTTACCTGCTCTCCGGAGCCGGACACCCCGCTCACATTGGCCAGCCGTTTGGCGTAGCGGGAGGCGGGGTCCTTGGCGGTCTGAAGGGCCTGGGCCACGATCTCCCCGGTAAGAGGCGTGCCGTCGGAAAAGGTCACTCCGGCGCGCAGTTGGAAGGTCCAGGTCAATCCGTCCTCGCTGACGGTGTAGCTCTGGCACAGCTGAGGTGTGGCGGTAAAGGTACTGTCCACCGTAAACAGGCTCTCGTACAGCAGCGGGGCCAGGGTCAAATTGGCCTGACTGGTGGACAGAGCCGGATGAAAGCTGTAAGCGGGATAAGCCGCCAGCGTAAAGGGCTGTGTATTCTTTTCCTGCTCCTCCTGAGAGGAAGAACTGCTGCTGGAGCTCTGGGAGCCGGAGGAGGAACTGCTCATGTCCCCCGTGTTCCCGCATCCGGCCAGCAAAAGCGCCAGTGCCAGCAGCAGGATGCCAAATCGTCTCATGTACACCTCTCGGTCATCGGATCTGGATCACCGTGGCCAAACTGCCCCGGCGCACGCCCAGGCGGCGGTGAGACCAGAACAGGTCCCCCCGGCAGGCGGTGCACACCTGGCACACGGCGATGTGACTGGGATCGACTCCCGCGTCCATCAGCCAGCGGCGGTTGGCCCCTTTCAGATCCACGTGGTATTTCTCGGGATTTTCGGGAATGGGGTGGATAAATTCCTCCGCCCGCTCCCCCATCCCATCCCGCAGCCCATCGGGCACATCGGCATGGGTCTCAAAACAGCAGGTGGAGATTCCCGGTCCAATGGCCGCCAGGATATCCTCCTCCCGGCAGCCGTAGTCCTTCTTCATCCGCTCCACTCCCCGGGCGGCAATGCCCAGTGCGGTACCCCGCCATCCCGCATGGACAGCACAGGCCACCCGCTTTACCGGGTCGCACAGCAGTACTGGGATGCAGTCGGCGGTAAAAATACAAAGACTCAGTCCCTTTTCCCCTGTGATCAGACCGTCAGCCTCCATCTGGCCGCCCTCGCCCGGGAAAGAAACCTGATCGCCCCACCCCACTTGACGCACAATGTCCGAGTGGATCTGATGGTTCTTCACCAGGGTATCCGGATCGGCCCCGATGGCATGGCAGAAGCGGCGGAAGTTCTCGCTTACCCGCTCAGGCTCGTCTCCCCGGCCAGCACCCAGGTTCAGGCTGTCCCAGGGAGCGGGAGACACACCTCCCACCCGGGTGGAAAAGCCGTGGGCAAAGCCCGCCTGCTCCATCTCATCACAGGAATAAAAAAGGACGCCATGGCGCTCCTTTTGAGTGACTTCCACAGCGTTCCCTCCTTACGGTCCATAGCGGCCAAAGCCGCGCTCCAATTCCAATAGAGTTTTATTGTATCCCAAAATATCCACGCTGACAACCCGTTACAAGAGAGAAATGTACCTGTCTCTAGAAAGAAAATAGCCGCGGATATACCAAAGCGCCCTTCACAGCAGGATGATGGTCACCCCATTGTTGTGCCGCTCCAGATCCGGGTCCTTTCGCAGGGCACCGCAGCGCCGGAAGGCCGCCAGGGTGGCAGAGTTGAAAATAGAAAACTCCTCTCCCGGGATATAGTCCCGGATCTCCCCTGCACCCTTCATCCGCGCCAGGCGGCTGCGGGCTTGAACACGGATCTTGCCGCCCTTGCCCGAAGAGCCGTAACCGTGGATGATCTTCAGGCCGGTACAGCCCATGGAGCGGGTGCGGCGCAGCTCCAGGGCAAGCTGGCTCAGCGCCGTCTGGACCGTGGGCATGCCGTGCTCCAGATTGACCTCCCGCAGCTCACTCATACCAGTCCCCGTCCGTCTGCCGGAAGGCCTTGGTGAGACGGTGGATCAGCACCAGGTCGCTCACGCCATCAAAGACCAGTGAGATCCCGATGGTCATCATCAGCACTCCGGAGGCGCCAAAGGGGTTGAGCAAAATCAAAATGCCAAGCACCAGGGTAAGGCCTGCCAGCAGCAGATCCATCCACCAGCGCTCCCAGCCCTGGCGCATGAGGCTCACCGCTCCCTGCAGGTCGATCACGCCATGGAAAATCAAAATGGCGGCAAAGATATACTGAATCAGCACAATCACCGAGGCAGGGTTGGTAAACAGCCACAGCCCCAACGCCGTCAGGATCACACCCGGCAGAAGAAACCAAACCGGGAAGTCGCTCTCCCGCCGCTTGGAAAGCCAGCCGAAGATGTAGATGACCCCCGTCAGCACCAGAGCACCTCCCAGCAGGGCACACAGAAGCTGAGCCGAACGGTTGGGAACAAAGATGAGCAGCACGCCCATCAAGATGGTCACCACAGCGGCCACCATACTGCTGCGCCGCTGCTGACGTAAAATATTTTTCATGTTTTTCCTCTCTTTCTCTAACACGGCCAGATCGTCCGGCCGTCCTTGATGGTCTCCAGCACCGGGATATCCCGCAGCGCCATGGGGTCAGCCGCCAGGGGATCCTGCCCCAGAATGACAAAATCCGCCGCCTTGCCCACAGCCAAGGAACCCTTCCGGTCCTCCTCAAAATACTGGTAGGCGGCATAGACCGTTACCGCCTTCAGCGCCTCCAGGGTGGAGATCCGCTCCTCCTCCCCCAGCAGGCGGCCCGTCTTGGTACGGCGGTTTACCGCACACCAAACAGTCTCCATCATGTTGGGCTGGATCACCGGGGAGTCCTGGTGGAAGGTGAACGGAATCCCCAGGGCGCAGGCTGTACCGGCGGGACTGATGTGCTCTGCCCGCTCCAGGCCAAAGTTCTTTACATGGACCTCTCCCCAGTGATACACATGGGCCACAAAGAAGGAGGGAATCATCCCCAGTGCTTTAAGCCGGGGGAGCTGGTCCCGTCCCACCAGCTGGGCATGGATCATCACCGGCCGGCGCAGCCGCCGTCCGGTCTCCCGCTCCAGGCGCTCCATGACGGACAGATACTGCTCCGCCGCCCGGTCGCCGTTGCAGTGGGCCAGGAGCTGCACATCCCGCTCCAAAGCGCTTTTCATCCGCTCATACACCTGCTCATCGGTGAGAGTGGGGTAGCCCCGGTAGTCGCTCTCCCCCGCATAGGGCTGGCGCATCCAGGCGGTGCGTCCCTGTGGAGAGCCGTCCAAAAAGATCTTGTCGCCGCCGATTTTCACATGGTCCTTATAATGTCCCACCCGGTCGCCAAACTGCTCCATGATGTTTTTGCAGTCCCGGGGATCGGCATAGGCCACCACATCCAACTTCAGAAGCTTCTGCGCCAGCATAGCCTGGTAAAGGGGAAGCATGGCGTCCATGAACATGCCCTCCTGCACCGTGGCGATGCCGTAGGAGGCATACCGGTCCTGGGCGCGGACCAAGGCGTCCATCAAATCCTTCAAATCAGGCATGGGCACCTTTTGCAGCAGACTCAAAAAGGCGTTTTCCTCCATATAGCCGGTGAGCCGCCCCTGGTCGTCCTTCTCCATCACGCCGCCCTGAGGGCAAGGGGTATTTTCATCCACCCCCAGCAGTTCCATGGCCCGGGAGTTAAATACTCCTACATGACCTGAGGCGTGCTGAATGACCACCGGGTGGTCCGGGCAAGCCCGGTCCAGCATCCACCGGTCCGGCGGACATCCCTGAGCCAGATCATTCTGGTCATAGCCGGTGCCGCGCACCCACTCTCCAGGCTGGAGCTTCTCCCGCTGGACAAACTCGCCCAGCCGCCGGCAGAGCTCCTCCTGGTCGGCGCACTCTCCCAGCTGCACCTGGAGCAAGGAGTTGGCGCAGGCCATAAAGTGGCTGTGGGGGTCCAGAAACGCGGGCATCAGGCACCGTCCCTCCAGGTCCACCTTCCGGGCCTGAGGGCCTGCCAACTCCAGGGCATGCTCCAGCTGGCCCACATAGCGGATGACGCCGTCCTCTTCCACCAGGGCCTGGGCATACAGCGGCTCCTCCATGGTCAGGATGGGACCGCCGAAATAGATGCTTTGTGCCATATTCACACCTCGTTTTCTCCGTCTTTGGGGTGATTGTATCATCCTTTTCCGCCCCCTTCAAGGGCATAAATATGAACAGTGCGTTTGCGGTTAGTTTTCGCTTCTAAGCCTTCCCTATGCAAAAAGCGTCCGGCTTTTGCCGGACGCTTTTGTGTGTTTAAAGGACGTCTGTATTTTTGACCTCTTGGATATTGTGCTTCTTGGCATAGCCGGTGAGCATCAGGGTGAGGGCGCCGTCGCCGGTGACGTTGCAGGCGGTGCCAAAGCTGTCCTGAAGGGCAAAGATAGTCATCATCAGACCGGTGCCGGTGTTGTCAAATCCCAACACACTGACAATGAGGCCCAAAGAGGCCATGACCGTGCCGCCGGGCACACCGGGAGCACCCACGGCGAAAATACCCAGAAGGAAGCAGAAGAGGACCATGGTGCCCAGAGAAGGCAGCTTGCCGTAGAGCACCTGGGATACGGTCATCACAAAGAATACCTCAGTAAGCACCGAGCCGCACAGGTGAATATTGGCAAACAGGGGTACGCCGAAGTCCACCAGATCCTGGCGCAGCACCTTGGACTTCTTGGCGCCCCGCAGCGCCACCGCCAGGGTAGCCGCGGAGGACATGGTACCTACTGCAGTAAGATAAGCGGGACCATAGTACCGCAGCACCTCCCAGGGATTTTCCCCGGAATAGGCTCCGGCCAGGCCATACAGCACAGCCAGCCAGATATAGTGACCCACCATAACAATAAGGATCACGATAAGGAAGACGGGCAGCTGCTTGGTAATGGAGCCCTGATAAGCCAGGCCAGCAAAGGTACCGGCAATGAAGAAGGGCAGAATGGGGATGATTACCCGGGTGACGATATCCAGCACAATGCGCTGAAACTCCTCCAGTACATTGGTAATGGTATCCGCCTTGGCCCAGGTAGCCGCCAGACCCACCAGCACAGAGAATACCAGAGCGGACATGACGCTCATGATGGGATCAATGGCCAGGGTAAACAGCAGTTCGGGAGTATCCCGCAGTCCCTCAGCCGCCGACTGGATGGAGAGGCTGGGGATAATGGCAAAGCCCGCTCCCATGGACATGAGGGCCGCACATACGGAAGAGCTGTACGCCAGTACCAGAGCCAGACCCAGCATCCGGGAGGCATTGCTCTTCAGGCGGGTAATGGAGGGGGCAATAAATCCGATGATAATTAAGGGCACGCAGAAGTTGATCAGAGAACCCAGCAATTCTTTGATGGTGAGAATGACCTGTATCACAGTGGCATTCGCCACCAGGCCCACCACAATGCCCACGATCACGCCGATCAAGAGCCGGAAGGGCAGACTGCTCGTCAATTTTTTCATACCAACACTCCTATTCCCCAGTTTTTTCAGGCCGAAGCCTGGGGCGTACCGCAGCCTGAGGGGCACACACTTCCCCGCGCTGCACTGCACTTATCATACCATATTCTTGTCATCCTCTCAAGTGCGTAATCCTCTCCCCCGGCCAGGCCTACTTTAAATTTTACACACATTTGATTTCCAGCCGGTTGTACCGCCTCCACTGACAGGTATATGGTAAAGATCCATATTTTATTTAGGGAGAATAGTTATGAATGACCCGAACCTGCGTCGCCTGATGATCCACGGGATCATCCTCTTTGGTCTGATCCTCTTTGCCCTCTCTTGCGTATACTTTGGTGTGGACCCCCTGCACCCGCTCTCCCTGCTGGCCGGTACAATTCCCTTTTTTGCGATCCTCGTCTCTTTTTTTGTGGTACGCTGTCCCTACTGCAGGCACGCTCTTCCCCTGCGGTGTCTCTGGACCTCCTACTGCCCCCACTGCGGAGAAAAGCTGGATTAAATTTCAGCGGAAAACTTTTTTGAAAAACCCCTTGACATTCCTATCCCCCTATGCTATTATAAATCCCGCGCTGAACAAAGCGCAGTTCCAACCCACGCGCGAGTGGTGGAATTGGTAGACTCGCTGGCTTCAGGTGCCAGTGCTCGCAAGGGCGTGCGGGTTCGACTCCCGCCTCGCGCACCACAAAAAGGACATCCAACGGATGTCCTTTTTGTTTTTCTCTGATTTTCAAAAGCAGGGCACCCGAAGGTGCCCTGCTTTTTCTTTGTTACAAGCATCTCAGCTGCGATCCATACCGCAGGCATAGGCCTGCTCGATCAGGCATCGGTCCTGGGTCACAGCATCATAAAACCGGAACCCACCGGAGAAATTCCAGCAGTCAAAGCCGTTTCCGGCCAGAATACGGCAGGCAACGTAGCTGCGCAGGCCGCTCTGACACATCACATAGACCGGTTTACCGGGAGCGATCTCTCCCAAGCGTTCCCGCAGTTCATCCACTGGGATGTTGTCAAAACCGTCTACACTTCCCTGTGCAAACTCCTCTCTGGTCCGCGCATCCAGCAGCGTCACACTGCCATCCCGGGGAAGGCGCTCCAGATCTTCCATATGGAACTGTTTTACCAGGCCATTTACAATATTTTCAATCATAAATCCCGCCATATTGACCGGGTCCTTGGCGGAGGAGTACGGCGGCGCATAGGCCAGGTCCAGTTCCTTCAACTGCACCCCGATTAGTCCCGCCCGGATTGCAGTGGCCAACACGTCAATGCGTTTATCCACCCCGTCATAGCCTACGATCTGGGCACCCAACAGGCGGCCGCTCCCCTTCTCAAAGACCACCTTCATGGTCATCAGCTTTCCGCCGGGGTAATATCCTGCGTGGCTCATCGGCGAGAGAACGACCGTATCCGCCTGAATTCCCAGTCTTTGGGCCGTGGTCTCGTTGATTCCGGTAACGGCGGCAGTGAGATCAAAGACCTGGATCACACTGCTGCCCTGGGAGCCGGCATACCGGCTATCGCCCCCGCAGATGTTATCGGCGGCAATGCGCCCCTGCTTGTTCGCAGGACCGGCCAGAGCGATCAGCGTATCCTCCCCGGTGACAAAATGTTTGACCTGAACCGCGTCGCCCACCGCATAGATGTCAGGAACGGAGGTCTCCATCCGGTCATTGACCAGGATGCTGCCTTTGATCCCCAGTTCCAGCCCCGCCTCTTTGGCCAGATGGGAGTCGGGGGTCACACCGATGGCCAGCACCACCATATCGGCATGCAGGGGAGCGGCATCCGCCAGCAGTACATCCACACCGCCATTCTTTTCTTCAAAGCCCTCCACCAAATGTCCCAGAGCCAGTTTGACGCCGTGCCGGCGCGCCTCGTTGTGGAGAAGTGCCGCCATATCCGGGTCGAAGGGGTTCATCAGCTGCTTGGGCCGCTGCACAATGGTGACTTCCATCCCCAGCTTCCGCAGGTTCTCCGCCAATTCCAGTCCGATAAACCCGCCTCCAGCCAACACAGCCGACTTGGGGTGCGCATTTTGGATGTAATTCTTGATGCGGAACGTATCTTCCACCGTCCGCAGGGTAAAGATCTTCTCCATTCCCGCTCCAGGCAGTTTAGGCTGAGCAGGGCGCGCTCCGGGAGAGAGCAGCAGCTTGTCATAGGACTCTTCAAACTCCGCCCCGCTCTCCAGGTTGCGCACCGAGACGCACTTGCGTTCCGGATGGATGGCCATCACCTCATGGTGTACTCGCATATCCACCCGGAAACGGGAAAAGAAGCTCTCTGGAGTCTGAAGGGTCAATTCCTCTGGATCTTCAATCACCCCACCGATGTAGTAGGGCAGACCGCAGTTGGCATAGGAGACATAGCCGGAACGCTCAAAGACCACGATTTCCGCCTGCTCGTCCAACCGGCGGATACGAGCCGCAGCGGTGGCTCCTCCCGCTACGCCCCCTACGATAACGACCTTCATTCTATCTCTCCACCTCTCCTTTATATGCGGTAATCCCGCCAATGTTTTTCACTCTGGTATATCCCATTCTCTCCAGCATGGAGACCGCCTCCCGGCTTCTTGCTCCGCTGTGACAGTAAACAAACAGCGGGGTGTCCAGAGAAATCACTTCCTCTGCCTTGTTTATCACATACAAGGGGATGTTCTTGCTGCCCGGAATATGTCCCTGCCGGTATTCCTCAGGGGTACGCACATCCAGCAGGACCGCTCCCTGGGTCGCATGGTATTCCTCAATTCCCTGATTGATGTCCGGTCCCATTAAAAAATCAAATATTCCCATCTTTTATTGCCTCCTGTTATACTTGTGGACGCTGCCTCTGTGCCATTTTTAAGATATTGGGCATGAAGTGCATCTCTCTGATTGCTTTCTTTGTCTGTATTATATCCTGCGACAGGACAAAGTTCTGTGACTTTATTACATAAGTGATTTACTGTCTAAACATAAAAAAGCCGACTTGTTTTCACAAGTCGGCTTTTATCATATGTAAATCTGTTCTTTGTCAGCCGTTAGGGAACATCAACGCAATAGGTCCGGTGATAATCTGCGGGAAAATAATAAGTACCGACAGGATGCCCACGGTGAGGAACAGCCAGGGAACAACCGATTTGACCACCGTCTCAAAGGGAATGCCGGTAACATTCTCTGCCGCATACAGGCACACACCCACAGGAGGAGTGATCAGGCCAAAGCTCAGAGCAATAACCAGGAACACCACGAAGAACAAAGGCTCCACGCCCAGCTGCTTGACCACAGGCAGCAGGATGGGCACCAGAATGTAGATGGCAGCAGTAGCGTCCATAAACATGCCCACAACGATCAGGAAAGCAAACAGAGCAAACATGATGACCAGCTGGTTATCGGAAATGCCCAGGATGAAGTTGGCCAGCTTGGTGGGCAGACCGTCCAGTTCGAAGATCTGGCCGGCAGGCTTGGCGGTAATAGCGATAAACAGGATGGTACCGGTCTGACGGGCATTCTTGGCAATGATGCGGGGGATATCCGCCCACTTCAGGCGCTTATACACATAGATGGAAACCAGCACGGCGTAAGCCACGGCAATGCCGGCGCCCTCGGTAGGAGTATAAATGCCGCTGTACATACCGGTCAGCAGAATCACAGGGACCATCAGGGCGGGCACGGCGCTGATAAAGGACTTTGCCAGCCGCTTGGCGCTGAAGGAGCTCTTCTCGCCCATTCCGGTCACTTTACAGTGGATGTAGTTATATACCATGAAGGCCACGCCGATAAAAATACCGGGAACCATGCCGGCCATCAGAGCCTGGCCAATGGAGATGCCGGCGGTGGAAGCGGCTACGATCATCAGAATGCTGGGCGGGATAACAGAGGCCAGCATACAACCGGCCAGGTTGATTCCTACGCCATACTCCTTGGGATAGCCCTTCTTGGCCATGGCGTTGATGCTCATCTTACCAATGGAAGCCACAGCCGCCACAGAGGAACCGGACATGGCGCCGAAGATGATATTACACAACACAGACACATGACCCAGGCCGCCGTAGATCCAGCCTACGCAGGAGTCCGCCAGATCGTAGATCTTATCGGCGATGCCGCCCTCATCCATAAGGGAGCCGGCCAGGATGAACAGAGGCACAGCCACCATGACGAAGCTGTTCATGGAGGTGTACATCAGCTGGATGACCATGGTCAGAGGCATATCGCCCATAGTAATCAGCACGATAACAGAGGCGGCGCCCAAAGAAATGGCAATGGGCACACCCAAGGCCATCAAGCCCAGGAAAATAATCAGCAGCGCTACACTCATTTCTTTCCGCCTCCAATCTCAACTTTGTGAGGATACTCCAAAAAGCTCTGGATGGTTCCAATCACGCCCAACACGCCGCACAGGGGCACACAAATCATAATCGCACCCATAGGAATGGCAATCGCAGTGGCCATTTCATTGAACGCGAACTTCTGCATGGTCAGTTCAAAGCCGTAATAGGCCATAAAGATAAAGAAGGCAATGGAAACCACATAATACAGCACAGTACACAGCATCTGGATCGGCCGGGGCAGAACCTGAACCAGCACCACCACACGGGAGGACTCTGCCCGGTTAAAGCCGGCGGCCACCGCCAGGAACATCATCCACAGGAAGAAGAAACGAGTTGTCTCTTCTGTCCAGTTGAGGGTAATTCCCACCAGGCGGCTACCCACCTGGAGCAGTACTACAAACAAAAGGCAAACCAACGTCCCGCCGCACAGGATATCCTCCATGATATCGATGACGTCAAAGAACTTGCTCAGCGGGCTTTTTTTACGTTCCATTGACTCCCCTCCTCAGACTATAGTTTTCTCTTTTACAGCGATGCGGAGAAGCCGAAGGGCTTCTCCGCATCGGCAAAATCCAATGATGGAACGCTTTTGAAACTGGGATATCAGGCCTTGCCGCAGAACTCTACGGTGGTGTCAAACAGCTCGTCATTCTCGACCAGGGTCTTGAACGTGGGATACAGGCTCTGGGAAATCTCTACAAACTGGTTGAACCCTTCCTCGGTGAGCTCGTTGTACTCCATACCATTGTCGGTGAGCAGCTGGAGCATCTCGCCGTCCTTTTCAGCCTGATAGTCCACATACCACTGCTGGCACTCCTCGGCAGCCTGACGAAGGGCATTCTGCTGATCTTCAGACAGGCCGGAAAGCTTGGCACTGTTCATGCCCACAACCCACGCATCGGCAATGTGGTTGGTGGCGGAAATGTACTTCTGAACCTCGTAGAAGTTGTTGGTGGCAGGCACGTCCACAGGATTCTCCTGACCGTCCAGGGTGTTCAGCTGCAGGGCGTTGTAGACCTCGCTGAAGTTCATGGGGTTCACGTTGGCGCCGCATGCGTCAAAGAATTCCACATACAAAGAGTTGCTGGGAGTGCGCAGAGTCAGACCTTCCAGATCGGCAGGACAGGTAATGGGGCGCACATTATTGGTCACCTGACGGAAGCTGCGGGTCCAGCGGCCCAGGCAGGTAATACCCATGCTCTCTACACGGTTGAACAGATCCACACCGGTGTCGCTGTTCAGGTAATCCTGAAGCTGCTGTGCATCGTCAAACAGGTAAGGCACAGAAAGCACAAAGAAGCTGGGATCAAAGCTGGCATACAGGGAAGCGGCCAGAATCACAATATCCAGAGAGCCATTACCCACAGAGGAGATAGCCGCATTGCCGTCGCCGCCGTACAGAGAACCGTTGGGATAGATGGTCAGTTCAATGCTGCCGTTGGAGTACTCTTCCACGCGGCTCTTGAACTCCTGAGCTGCAGCATAGATATAGGAGTTGTCAGCATCGGGAACGCTGACGTTCAGAGAGACTTTGGACTCGCCGCCCTCACCGCCACCGCTGCCGCCGTTGCCGCCGCAGCTGGCCAGAGTGAAGGTCATGGCCGCTGCCAGTACCAGGCTGAGACACTTTTTCATCTTCATCTTTTCTTACTCCTTTTCATTCCTTTTTCCATAAATCACTTGTCAATGATCACTTCATGCCAAGATTTACTTTATAAAGCTGGTGAACGCTAGGGTACAAACCTGTATACACCCGATAGCGACGGTCGTACACGTCGTTATATGTATCGGAATGTTTGATTTCCATATAAACAGTTTTTTCTACTTTTGCAGAGGCCTCATACACATCCTTGAAGATTCCTGCACCTACACCGGCCAGCAAAGCTGCTCCTACGGGAGCCATATCGTTCATGTCCAGTACCGTAATGTCCCGGCCGGTGATGTCTGCCTTGATCTGAGCCCACACTTTGCTCTTTGCGCCGCCGCCAATGGACGAGAAGTGGGTCAGTTTTTCTCCTGTAACCTCTTCTACCATCTCAATGAGCTGACGCAGTCCGTAGGCACAGCCCTCCAGCACCGCCCGGTTCATCTCCCGGCGGGTCGTCTTCAGGGACAGGCCAAAGAAAATTCCTCTGGCATAAGGATCCCATACAGGGCTTCTCTCTCCCATCATATAAGGAAGGAAAACCAGCCCGTCCGCCCCTGGCTCTGCCTGCTCGGCGTCATCGTTCATGAGCATCATGCCCTTCTTGCCGGTAACCGAGGGGTAATCCTTATAATCCTGATAAAAGTTATCGTACATCCATTGATAGGATGATCCCGTGTGGGACATAGCCCCCTGATAGATCCAGGCTCCATCCACCACATGACGGCGGTTAATGAAGTTGGGGGAAAACTTGGGCTGTTCCACACAGACGGTCAGCACATTGGTCGTGCCAACCGATTCACACACATCTCCCTGTCTTACTACACCGGCAGCCAGAGTGGCACAGGCGGTATCTCCGCCGCCGATCACGATCTTCGTGTCGGCGGGGAGACCCATTGCCAGCAGAACAGGGTGGATCAGTGTTCCGACTACATCCGTAGAACGATGCAGCGGGGGGAGTTTTTTCATATCAATACCGATCTTTTCACAGATCTCTTCAGACCAGACTCCCCGTCCAGTCGTTTCATAGAGCAGAGTATAGGATGCATTGGAATGGTCGATAGCAAAATTCCCGCACAGCATGTAAGCCATCAAGGTATTCACATGACCAAAACAATAGGTACGTTCATAAATATCCGGCAGGTTCCGTTTGATCCAAAGCATAGATGTGCCGGACATAGCACCGGCCATCGGGCTATTGGCCGTGATTTCAAACAGCCGCTGCGTCCCGATCTTCTCCCGGAAGATCTCCGCTTCTTCGGTGCTGCGTCGATCGGAATAAATAATCGGATCAACCAACACATTGCCATCCTTGTCGAAGGCCGCCAGGCCGGGACACAAACTTGAAATGCCGATGGCCTTGATCTTGGCAGGATCTACCTTGTGCTTACTGACCAGAGAGCCAACGCATCCGGTGAACGCATTCCACATATCAGCCGTATCAATCTGAATCGATACTTGATCCGGATTGATCAAGCGATAGGTAGCACTCTCCTGGGCCACAAACTTGGCGTTTTGATCAATCACAGTGACCTTAATGCTGGAGGTACCAATATCTGCGCCCAGGAGATACACTTCTTCCACGGTGATTCCTCCCTTTTGCCAATTTTTTAGTTAGAACTGGTCGTAGTTCTTGTCGTTCTCCAACTGGGCCAGCAGCTCCTTGGTCTCCTTAACAGAGTAACCATGGTGGATGAGATAACGCAGAGCAACCACCAGAGCGGTCACGTCCTTGTACTCCCACACAAAGCGTCCCATGGTAACGCCCCCTACACCGCAGTCCATAGCCTCGCGGGTGATGGTCAGGAAATGGTCCAGCTTGCCGGCCTCATCCAGGCCAGCAGGAGCGTCGCCGCCCTGGATCACAACCCGGAAATCGCTGGGCACAGTGGACAGAGCCTTCGCCATAGCGTCGGGGTTGCCGCAGTAGGTGGTCTTCACGATGTCCATGCCCATCTCGCAGGCGGAACGGATGCAGTAAGCGATGTTCTCCCAGGAGGTTCTCTGATCCACAGGAACGCTCTCGCCCTTGGGATACACATGGCCGATCAGAGGCATGCCCTTCTGCATACACTCGGCAGCGAAGCGGCCGATGGCCTCGAACTGAACGCCCTGATAGTCACCCAGAGTCATAGCGCCCATGGAGACACCGGAAGCGCCCAGAGAGATGGCCTCATCCACGGTACCGAAGATGGTATCCTGAGTGGGAGCCACGGGGCTGTAGTTGGAAATCTTGCACAGGATAGCCACATCGCGGTTCTTCTGAGCATCCCAGCACTGGTTCAAAATACCGGGAGTAACCGTCATGGCGTCAGGCTTACCAGCCACAATTTTGTCGATGGTGGACTGGATGTCATGCAGGCCATGCATAGGGGCGATACCACGGGAGATCGCATGGTCCACAGTGATAGCCATCATCTTGTTGCTGACAGGATTGACCATGCGGGACATACGAACTTTCTTACCAAGTCCAATATTGCTCATTTCAGATACTTCCTTTCTGAATCAAATCATTTAAAGTTTCATCATCGGGCTGCTCTTCCGGAAATTCAGGGCTCAATTACCACTTTCAGACCGGTACCGGCTACACAAACGTCATACGCCTTCTGGAAGTCCTCGATTTTGAACTTGTGGGTCACAATCTTATCGGCATCGATCTTACCGCTCTTGATCATCTCCGCAGCAGCAAGATAATCTTCCAGCTTGTAGGCGGTGCTGCCATTGACGTTAATCTCACCGTAGTGGATGGTGTTCACTTCCACCGTGGACTCACCGGTTCCGGCAAATCCAGCAAACAAATTGACTGTTCCGCCGCGCTTGCAGAGCTTCAGGGTGGAGTTCACCAGAGCAGGCACGCCGATGGCCATCATGATGACATCCATGCCCTGGCCGTTGGTTTCCCGGTCAACAATGGCTGCCAGATCCTCCGTTGTAGGATCTACCACCAAGTCAGCTCCCAGCTCCTGGGCCACCTTACGGCGGGCCTCATTGGGCTCACTGACGATCACCTTACGGGCACCGGCAATCTTGGCCAGCTGCAGATGGAACAGACCGATCGGACCCGCGCCTACGATAAGCACATCATCATTAAATCCAGTGCCGGCATTCTTCAGTCCCCGGATACAGCAGGACAGGGGCTCAATCAGTGCACCAGCCGCAAAAGATACATGCTCGGGAAGCTTTACTACATTGCCATTTTCAATGCAGATAGCAGGGATGCGGATATACTCTTCAAATCCGCCGTCGAACTCGTACCCGATTGCCTTACGATCCAGGCAGGCATTGGTTCTGCCCCGCAGGCAGCTGCTGCAGTGATGGCAGGGGATCACATTTGCTACCGCTACCTTCTCTCCTACCGCATATCCCTTTACATCAGAACCAACTTCCGCAATGATTCCGCAAAACTCATGGCCAATGACGGAGGGATACCGTACACCCTTGGTCTTTTTACCGGTAAGGATACGCATATCGGTACCGCAGATGGCGGCGGCCTTCATTTCCAGAAGGATCTCGTCCGGGCCGATTTCCGGCTTGGGAATGTCTGCAGGTGCAAACTGATTCGGACCGGAAAGTACAACTGCTCTCATCTGAACCTCTCTCCTTGTTTTACAAATTTTAGCGAGCTATATTTCCTAACTCTGGCAGCATCATAGCACGCTCGTAGAAAAACTTCAAGTATGCAAGGAGAATTTCGTCGTTATGAGTAAATTCTACTTCTCGTTTTATCTATTTTAACGAAAAGCAAGCTTAATATTGCAATTTTAAAGGCATCAATTTATAATATTTGTTAGTCCCTTCCATTATTTTGTAGTTTAAGGATCTTTTAAGAAGAAATTTTACTACAAACATATGCATTAGAGAACTACTCTTTACGGCTACTAGAGTGCAATCAGCTTTTATTTTCTGATGTAGCTTCCCGAGTTCGATACATCGCTCGAAACGACTTATCATAATTTTGAAAGGCAATTACTGCTACCAGGCAGTCAATGACTGCAAGCTGCGCTAGCCGCGTACTTCCTGATTCAGAAGAAAATATGGTAGGTTCACTCACTGTGGTAAGTGTATAATCTGCCTCCTGGGCCAACTGCGTTTTTCCCGAAGAAGTAAGTACAACGATAGTTGCCCGATTTTGTCTGGCAAGCTCTACGGCTCTTAGTGTATGTACATTATTTCCTGAGTGGGAAAAAGCAACCAGTACATCCTCCCGCTCCAATAAAGACGCCTCCATCAATTGGATATCCTTATCTTCTACCGCACTGGCATGAATTCCCACCTTCAGCAGCTTGTGCTGCGCATCCCGGGCCACTACCTGACTGCCACCTGTCCCACAAAGAAGAATGCGGCGGGCAGTAGATAGGATCCCAGCCACCTGCTCAATAATCTGAATATTCAAATTTTGAAGCGTTTTGGTGAGCGCACTGGTTTCGGATGCAAATATTTTTTGGCAAATACTCTCTGTACTATCATCCTTCGTTAAAGCCGGATGATACTGCTGCGTGCTTGGAACAGTTTCCAGAGCAGCACTGATCTTAAAATCCTGAAACCCCTTATAACCAATGCTTTTACAGAAACGCACCACCGAGGCATCACTGACTCCGATTTGATCAGCCAGCTCCAATAAAGTGCAATGCAGCACTTCCTCCATATGCTCTCGAATATAGAGCGCAATCTTTCGCTCAACCTGGGTAGAATCCTCGCTGTCGCATTTTTGAGAGATTCGCGACAAACATTTTTCTTTATCCATCGCTCTCACTTCTTTCTGTATAAGTTGCACATTTAAATTCATTCTAGCACAAGTGTTTTCGCTTATGCAACCACTAATTGTGCCCAATCAATCCCACGACGATAAAAGCCACGGCATCAAACCGCGGCTTTCACCGTAAATATTTTTACAGGAGGTTATTGTCATGTTATCTCTGGACGTTTCGCAGCTTCAATCCTTTTTACCTGACGGCGCTCTCGCTCACTATGAAGACCGACTCCGCCAAGCTTCCGAATGGATCAATACCCACACTGGTCCCGGGGGAGATTATACCGGTTGGATTCACTATCCCAAAGAATTTGATACTCAAGAGTTTGACCGCATCCAAGCTGCCGCCAAAAAAATACAGCAGCAGTCTCAGGTATTGGTCGTGGTCGGAATTGGCGGCTCGTATCTAGGTGCCAGAGCTGTCATTGAGCTTATACAGTCCCCCAATTATAATCTGAAAAAGAAAGATACTCCGGACATTTTCTTTGCCGGCAACGGCATGTCTACCGATGCGCTGCTGGAAACTATCGCTTTAATTGGTGACCGTGACTTCTCTGTGAATGTCATTTCCAAATCCGGTACGACAACCGAACCGGCAGTAGCCTTCCGTATTTTTAAAGAGATGTTGGAAAAGAAATACGGAAAGGAAGGAGCTCGGGAACGAATCTATGCTACAACGGATCGGAGCAAAGGAGCGCTGAAAGGGCTGGCCGATGCCGAAGGTTATGAGGAATTTGTTGTTCCCGATGCAATTGGCGGTCGCTTTTCTGTCTTAACCCCGGTTGGCCTGCTCCCAATTGCGGTAGCCGGAGTAAACATTCAAGCCCTCATGGAGGGTGCTAAGCTGGCAATGGAAGAGCTCACTGCTCCCGGTATGGACAACCCCGTATGGAAATATGCCGCAGCCCGTCAAGCGCTTTACGATCAAGAAAAAAAGATCGAACTCTTGGTCGGCTATGAACCTAGCTTCCGCTTTTTTGCCGAGTGGTGGAAACAGCTCTATGGTGAGAGCCAAGGCAAAGAAAACAAAGGCTTATTCCCTGCCAGTGTAGAATTCACCGCTGACCTGCATTCTATGGGCCAATATATTCAGGAAGGCGAACGGCTCATGTTTGAGACGGTTGTACAGTTTGCTCCTCGCGGAGAAATTATAATTCCTGATGATCCGGATAATGTAGATGGATTAAACTATCTATCCGGTAAATCCCTGTCCTACGTGGCACAAAAGGCAATGCATGGAGTCATCTTAGCCCATGTCAGCGGAGGAGTGCCTAATATTCGCATCCAAATGCCTCAAATTTCAGAACACTCTGTGGGTTACCTGATTTATTTCTTTGAACTGGCCTGTGGGCTGTCCGGCCACTTACTCCAGATCAATCCCTTCAATCAGCCTGGTGTAGAAGCCTACAAGAACAATATGTATGCTCTTTTGGGAAAGCCTGGCTACGAGGGACTCCGTGCCCAGTTGGAAGCAAAGCTTTGATTTTGTCTTTTCTATTAAAAAAGAAAGTCATTAAAAAGTTCTTGTCTCACCAAAAAATATACAAAAATACCGGGGCAAAGCAAAGCTTTGCCCCGGTATGGAGCTACTGGTGGGAATCGAACCCACAACCTTCTCATTACGAGTGAGATGCTCTGCCATTGAGCCACAGTAGCGCCTTGTTCCTGCTCCAAGGAGCTTGAATAGGCGGATTATATTTTACCGGACTTTCCCTCGGAAGTCAAGGCTTTTCCCCTGCAAATGGGAAAAAGGCGCCATCTTCAAAAAGATGGCGCCTTTGAAGAAACTCAGTTCTTTTTACAGCATATCTTCGTCCACGATCTGAGCCTTGATCAGGTTGGTGGAACCGCTGCGGCCCAGAGGCACACCGGCAGTGATAACTACGGTGTCGCCGTTCTTCACCAGGCCCTCCTTCAGGGCACACTCCACAGACAGGGAGAAAATGCGGTCGGTGGAGTTGACCTCGCCGGTGAGGAAGGGATACACGCCCCAGCAGATAGCCAGCTGACGGCGGACCTTCTCCTGCATGGTGAGGGCCGCAATGGGGCAGGAAGGACGGAACCGGCAGATCATCCGGGCGGTACGGCCAGAGTTGGTGGCGGCCAGGATGGCGGTAGCGTTCAGGTCCATAGCGGTCAGGCAGCAGGTGTGGGTGATGGCGTCGTTGATGTTGGGCTCGGGAGTGATGCGGTGCTTCTGGAACTGACGCCAATAATTGATGGACTGCTCAGCCTCTTCCACGATGCCCACCATGGCGGTCAGAGCCTCCAGGGGGTACTTGCCGCCGGCGGTCTCGCCGGAGAGCATCACGCAGCTGGTGCCGTCAAAAACGGCGTTGGCCACGTCGGACACCTCAGCACGGGTGGGACGGGGGTTGCGGATCATGGAATCCAGCATCTGAGTGGCAGTGATGATGGGCTTGCCGGAGCGCAGACCCTTACGGATGATCTGCTTCTGGAGCACGGGCACCTTGGCAGCAGGGATCTCTACGCCCAGGTCGCCGCGGGCCACCATGATACCGTCGGAGACCTCCAGGATCTCGTCGATGTTGTCCACGCCCTCCTGGTTCTCGATCTTGGAGATAATCTGAATGTTATCTCCGCCAAAGCGGTGCAGCACCTCGCGGATGGAGCGCACGTCATCGGCCCGACGAATGAAGGAAGCGGCAATGAAGTCAAAGTCGTTCTCCACCGCAAACTGGATGTCGCTGATATCCTTCTCAGTCAGCGCAGGCAGGTGGATATGCACACCGGGGATGTTGATGCTCTTGTTGGCAGAGAGAGTGCCGCCGTTTTCCACGGTGCAGCGGATCTCAGAGCCCTGGATCTCCTCTACCCGCAGGGCCACCAGACCGTCATCAATGAGGATCTCCATTCCAGGCTTTACTTCCTCATGCAGCTTGGGATAGGTCACGGCCACCCGCTCCCCGTTGCCCACGACGTCCTCCGTGGTCAGGGTAAAGGTATCACCGGCCTCCAGGCTGATGCTCTTCACGTCAAAGCTCTTGATACGGATCTCAGGACCCTTGGTGTCCATAATGGTAGCCACGGGACGGCTCATGGAATCCCGCACCGCCTTCAGCTTGTTCAGACGGCCCAGGTGCTCCTCATGGTCGCCGTGGGAAAAGTTAAAGCGAGCCGCATCCATACCAGCACGGATCAGCTTGCGCATCATTTCTTCGCTCTCGACCGCGGGGCCCAGAGTACAAATGATCTTAGTCTTTCTCAGCATGTTTTCGTTCCTCCATTCCTTTAGGGACGTTTCTTTTATTTTCTTCTATTACGCCATTATCATACCTGATGACAGCCGCTTTGGCTAGCGGTGAAATGGATAAAAATGATTTCCGTTTCCAAAAAAAATCAGGCAAAGCCGTGTGAAAGTAAGGAAATTTCACACCTGCTTTGCCTGTTTTTTACCTGTGTCTTCCAGTTATAAACGATTTCAGCCGCGGTAAGAGTCTGCCAGAGCCTTAAACTTGGGCAGAGCCCGCTGGATCATCTCTGTCTGCACGCAGTAGGCCAAACGGAAGTGGCCGGGCGCACCAAAGCCGGAACCGGGCACCAGCAGCAGATCAAACTGCTTGGCCCGCTCGCTGAAGGCCATGTCATCGGGCTCCAGAGAACGGGGGAAGAGATAGAACGCACCGCCGGGCTGGGCCACGTGGTAGCCCATCTCCCGCAGGGAATTCACCAACAGCTCACAGTTCTTCTCATACACCGACAGATCGCTGGTCATGTCACAGCACAGAGAGGTGACCTGCTGGAACAGACTGGGGGCGTTTACATAGCCCAGAGAGCGTCCCGCACCGGCCACAGCGGCATAGACCTCCTTGCTGTCGGTGACCTGGCCGGGCACCAGCACATAGCCCAGGCGCTCGCCGGGCAGGGAGAGCGACTTACTGAAGGAGTAGCACACAATGGTGTCTTTGTAGATATGGGGGATCCAGGGCACCTCTACCCCGGCAAAGGCGATCTCCCGGTAAGGCTCATCGGAGATCAGATAGATGGGGTGACCATACTCCGCCTCCTTCTTCTCCAGGATCGCAGCTAGCTGCTCCAGAGTCTGGCGGGAATAGACCACACCGGAGGGGTTGTTGGGGGAGTTAACCACCACACCCTTGGTGTTGGGGGTGATTGCTTTCTCAAAGGCATCAAAATCAATCTGGAAGTGCTCAATCTCCGGGGGAATCAGCACCATCTTGGCTCCCGCTCCCTCGATAAACACTTTATACTCGGGGAAGTAAGGAGCAAAGACGATAAACTCGTCTCCGGGGCAGGTCAGGCCGTTGAACACACAGCACAGGGAGGCCGCCGCACCCACGGTGATGTAAAACTGGTCGGCTGTATAGTCTCCTCCAAAACGGCGGTTGAGGGAGTCGGCAAAACGCTGCCGGGCAGCGGCATCACCCTGAGCACTGGTGTAGCAGTGGATCACTTCCGGCTGCTCCTGCAGGATGCGGATGGCATTCTCATTCACTGCGTCGGGCGCAGGAACGCTGGGGTTGCCCAGAGAAAAATCAAACACATTCTCCCGGCCAACCTCTTTGGCCCGCTGATTGCCGTACTCAAACAGCTCCCGGATCACAGAACGGGCCGTGCCCAACTGCAGCATACGTTTGGAAACCATGGAACAAACCTCCTGGAAATAAATTCATTGGCGCGCCGGACAGCATGTCGCATTTTGTCCGGGTGTCTTTTCATTGTGCTTTATTATAGCACGCCTGTTTAGCACTGTAAAGCGTTGATTTTTTTCGCCTTCATCTCGGATAATTTCCATTATTTCTCGCTATTTCTTTCAATTTCCCTATGCAAACTTTTATTTTCAAAATATTTACATCTGTCCTTGTGCTATTTTACCAATTTACAAACTTTTCATTTGTCATTATAATCAATATACAACAAACGCGCAGATTTTTCCGGCCGCCTGTTCCAAGCTGCCGCAGCATTGCTGCCGCAGAAGCCACATCGACTCAGACTTTCCTGGAAAGGGGGCATCTCCATGCAAATCATCGTCGGAAGATCGATTCAAAATCAAATTGCCGCCGGACCCCTGCATTTCTATACCCGCCATCCCTTCCCTTTGGCCTCCGTCTCCCATCGCTCCCAGGACGAGGAGATCCACCGCTTCCGTGCCGCCCAGCAGCGTTCGATTATAATGCTGTCCAAGCTCTATGAGCAGGCCGCCCGGGATGTGGGCATTCAGGCCGCCTCGATTTTTTCCATCCACGCCATGCTGTTGGAGGACACTTCCTTTGTGGAGAGCATCCTTTCCGTTCTTTCCAACCAACATACTACGGCGGAATATGCGGTACAAACCGCAGGCAACAGCTTTGCTACCGCCTTTGCCGATATGGACAGTCCCTACATGCAGGCCCGGGGCGCCGACATCCGGGATATCTCCAACCATCTGATCCGCTGTCTGCTGGATATTCAGCCCCCTGATCCTCTTGGTGACCAGCCTGCCATTCTGGTTTCCGACGAGCTGCTGCCCAGTGAAATACTGGCACTGGACCGGCGCAAGCTGCTGGGCCTGGTCACCTGGCACGGCAGCGTGGACAGCCACACCGCCATGCTTCTTCGGGCTATGAAGATCCCCGGCCTGGCTCAGTCAAATATTACCCCCATCTGGGATGGACATCCCGCCATTCTGGACGGCTTCAGCCAGTGCCTGTATGTCGATCCGGAACCTGAGGTGTTCCGACAGCTGGGACTTCATGTCCCCCGCTATCTTCAGCACCGGGAAGACCAGGCCGTAGCTGCGGCAATCGAATAACGCAGATCAAAAAAGGACCGCCGAGGCGGTCCTTTTCTTATTTTTCCGGGCTGCGGAACTCGTGGACCCGCTCCTCTCCACGGAGAATACGCAGAGCTCCCAGAGCCAGCGCTTCCATCTCGTTTTCTCCCGGGATGACCACCACTTTGACCAGGTTGTGCAGGTAGTCGATAACCATGCCGGTAAGCATCTTGGAATTTGCCAGGCCGCCGGTGAGGATGACCGCATCGATGAGCTCGGTAAAGCAACCCAGCATGATACCCACACCCTTGGAAATCTGCAGAGCCTGCGCCTTATACACCAGCGCGGCCCACTCGTCTCCTTTCTGAATCCGGCGCTCGATCTCCTGACAGTCGTGGGTGCCCAACAGGGCGGACATACCACCCTCACCCCGCAGCTTTTTCAGCATCTCCGGCTTGGTATACTTGCCGGAGTAGCACATATCCACCACGTAGAGCATATTGAGGCTGCCAGACCGGTCCGGAGAGAAAGGACCGGCATCGTCCGACACCGAGTCAATGATCCGGCCATGGCTGTGGGCAGAGATGGAGATTCCTCCACCCAGATGGGCCACCACCAGATTCATGTCCTCATACTTACGCCCCAGCGTCTCCGCATACTTGTGGGAGGTAGCCCGAGCGTTGAGCACGTGGCAGAAGCTGGTACGGGTGACCTCCTTAAAGCCGGTGACACGGGCCTCGGGCAGCAGCTCGTCGCTGGTGACCGCATCGTAGATATACGCAGGAATCCCCAAGGGCTCAGCAAAGGCCCGTGCCATCAGTCCTCCCAGATTGGAAGCGTGGTCAAAGGCGGTGTGATGGCGCAGGCAGTCCTCCAGCGCGTCGTCCACCTGATAGCCCCCCGCCACAATATGGGGAATGATGCCGCCCCGGCCCACCACGGCCGACAGGGTGGACAGATCAAAGCCCTCCTGGGCCAGCCAAAGCCGCACCAGAGCCACCCGGTAATCCAGCTGGTCGTACAGGGTGGGATAAGGAGCCAAATCCTGATTGGTATGCACCATGCTTTTCACCGCCAGCTGGTGCTCATCCTCATAGATCGCCGCCTTGGTGCTGGTGGAGCCTGGGTTGAGTACTAACAAACGATAGGCCATATGCGTCGCCTCCTACTGCAACTGGTATGCCGCTCACCGGGCCATGGCGGCCGCAATGAGGATAGAATCGTATTTTTCCGCCGGAGTAGCGCCCCGGGAATTGATGGTGATGGGCACCGACGCCCCCAGCACCAACCCAGCCATATCGCCCCCAGCCAGGCCGTACAAAGATTTACCCAGCAGGTTGCCTGCGGTGATATTGGGCACCAGGAAAATATCCGCGTCTCCGGCCACCGGGCTGTGGTATCCCTTGATGGCTGCCGCCTCCCGGTCGGTGGCCAGGTCTAAAGAGATGGGCCCCTCCACCAGGCAGTCTCCAAAGGCTCCTGCCGCTCCTTCCTCTTTCAGGGCAGCGGCATCCACCGTCTCCTGCATCTTGGGATTCACCGTCTCCACTGCACACAGCACCGCCGCCTTAGGCTGATCGTAGCCCAAAAAGCGGCACAGGCCCAAGGCGTTATTTAAAATCGCACGCTTCTGCTCCAGGTCGGGAGCTACCACCATACCGCCATCGGTAATAAACATCAGCTTATGGTAGGCGGGCACGTCCAGAATAGCCACGTGGGAAAGCACTGCGCTCTCCCGGATCCCGGTGCCGTGGCGCACCACCTCTTTCAGTAGGGTTCCGGTCTGAATCATTCCCTTAATGAGCAGGCTGCCCCGCCCCTGACGGATGAGTTCTACCGCCCGGCGGGCGCATCCTGCCTCATCCTTCTCGTCCACCACATCTTCCTCAGGCACCTGCCAGCCCATGGCCTGGGTCAGCCTTTGGATCTCGGCGGCGTCACCCACCAGCACCGAACGGATGAGTCCATCCTCCTGGGCCTTGCGTACTGCCTGGAGTGTATGTTCCTCATGGGCCGCGGCTACCACGGCGGCCTTTGGCGGAATATGCTTCAGATCCTGTTTGAGCTGCTGAAATCCGGAGATCTCCATATCAAATTCCTCCCAACCGGCGGAACGCTCCGCCTCCGGTCCCTGCGGGACAACATTTTTCTTGGGTTTATTCTATCAGTTTTTTGAAAAAAAGTATAGAGAAACTTTGATTTTCCGCGTTAAAGCAACAAATTTGCCCCATTTATTCTTTCTCCAAATAAAGCGCACCCTCAGGCGGCCACAATTTTCTCTTGACTTTATCGCTTTTATGCGTTACAGTTTAACGCAATAAAACAAGGGAGATATTTTTCCCTATAAGAGGGTGAAACGATGGCAATCAAGGTAGTGCTTCTTCTAATCTTCTTTTCCGTTATGGTGGGTATCGGTCTCTACTGCCGCCGCCACGCTACCAACGTCAATGGCTTTGTGCTGGGCGGCCGCTCTGTCGGCCCGTGGCTCACTGCCTTTGCCTACGGCACCAGCTACTTCTCCGCTGTGGTCTTTGTAGGCTATGCAGGACAGTTTGGCTGGAAATACGGCATCGCTGCCACCTGGGCAGGCATCGGCAACGCCCTGCTCGGCTCTCTGCTGGCCTGGGTGGTGCTGGGCCGCCGCACCCGCATCATGACCCAGCATCTGGACAGCGCCACCATGCCGGAGTTTTTCGGCAAGCGGTTTGGCTCCCAGAAGCTGAAGGTGGCCGCCTCGGTGATCATCTTTATCTTCCTGATCCCCTATACCGCCAGCCTGTATAACGGACTAAGCCGCCTGTTCGGCATGGCCTTTGACATCGACTACGGCGTTTGTGTCGTGGTCATGGCCATTCTTACCGGGGTCTATGTGATTGCCGGCGGCTATATGGCCACCGCCATCAATGACTTTATCCAGGGCATCATCATGATCTTTGGCATCTGTGCCGTCATCGCTGCAGTTCTCAACAGTCAGGGCGGCTTTCTGGCCGCTCTGGAGGGATTGGCTCAGGTGAATGATCCTCAGGTCTCCTCCGTCCCCGGCGTATTTGCCTCCTTCTTTGGCCCAGATCCCCTCAATCTGCTGGGGGTGGTGCTGCTCACCTCCCTGGGCACTTGGGGACTGCCCCAGATGGTACAAAAGTTTTATGCCATCAAAGACGAAAAGGCCATCGACACCGGCACTGTCATCTCTACCGTCTTTGCCGCCATCGTGGCCGGAGGCTGCTATTTCCTGGGCGGCTTTGGCCGGCTCTTCTCCGACCAGGTGGATGTGGCTGCCAACGGCTATGACTCTATCATCCCCACCATGCTCTCTGGCCTGTCCGACGTGCTCATCGCCGTAGTGGTCATTCTGGTGCTCTCCGCCTCTATGTCCACCCTCTCCTCCCTGGTGCTGGCCTCCAGCTCTACCCTGACCCTGGATGTACTCAAAGGGCGAGTGATCCGGGAGAACGACGAGAAAAGCCAGGTACTGGTCATGCGGGGACTCATTGTACTCTTCATCGCCATCTCTGTGGTACTGGCTATCATCCAGTACCGCTCCAGTGTCACCTTCATTGCCCAGCTCATGGGCGTGAGCTGGGGCGCTCTGGCCGGAGCCTTCCTGGCCCCCTTCCTTTACAGCTTATACTGGAAAAAGGCCACCCGCGGGGCCTGCTGGGTCTGCTTCCTGTTTTCTACAATCTTTATGCTGGCCAATATCTTTGTGGGCGACCACTTCCCTACACTTCTCCAGTCTCCCATCAATGCCGGCGCTTTCTGCATGCTGTCCGGTCTGGTTATTGTCCCAGTGGTATCCCTGCTTACCCCAAAGCCGGACAAAAATCTCGTGGACGCGGCCTTCTCCTGCTATGACCGCAAAGTTCTGGTCCGCCAGCGTCAAGCACTGGGTGAGCGGGAATAATCTTTATTTTCTCTTAAAATTTGGGCCAAAAACTCCATTTCTTGGGCAAGAAACACCATGTTCAAAGTCAGAGCCGTGTGGTATCCTATGGAGGATATCATACGGCCTGCTTTTCGCCGCTGACTTAAAATCATACGGGGCTTTCCCGCAAAGAAAGAGTTGATATTATGATCATTGATATCCACACCCATACGTTCCCGGACAAGCTGGCCTCCACCACTATTCCCAAGCTGGAGCAGATGTCCCACACAAAATCCTATGTGGACGGCACCAACGGCGGTCTGATGGCTTCCATGGCCAAAGCCGGGGTAAATTATTCGGTGGTCCTTCCTGTGGCCACCAGCCCTAAGCAGGTGCTGCACATCAATGACAGTTCCGCACGCATCAATGAACAGTTTGCGCAGACCGGGATCTTCTCCTTCGGCTGTATCCATCCTGATTACGACGACTACCGCGCCGAGCTGGCCCGGGTAAAGGAGCTGGGTCTGAAGGGTATCAAGCTCCACCCCGTCTACCAGGACGTGGATTTTGACGACATCCGCACATTGCGTATTCTGGACCGGGCCGCTGAGCTGGGCCTCATTGTGCTCACCCACTCCGGCCTGGACGTAGGCTTCCCCGGCCGGGTGCGGGTCACTCCCGCCATGGTCCAGCACGCGGTCAAGGAAGTTGGCCCTCTGACTTTGATTCTGGCCCACATGGGTGGCTGGCGTAACTGGGACGAGGCAGAGGCTCTTCTGGCGGATGCTCCGGTCTATCTGGACACCTCCTACTCTCTGGGCACCCTCCATGCCCTGGATGACGGCTATTATAGGCCCGAAGATCTGCCTATGCTCAGCCAGGAACAGTTCCTGCGCATGGTCCACACCTTTGGCCCCCACCGCTTCCTGTTCGGTACGGACAGCCCCTGGGGCGACCAATCTCAGGGTGTGGAGCGCATCCGCTCTCTGCCGTTTACCGAAGAAGAAAAAGCCGCGATTCTGGGCGGAAATGCTCAAAAGCTGCTGCAATTCCCTGAAATCTAAAAACAGAGCGTCATAACTGCAAGCAGTTATGACGCTCTGTTTTGTTATCGGAAGAAACGCAGGTTAATATCCACGTTGCCGGAAATGCCAGGCACACGACCAGTGGAGGTATACTGCCACATATCGAAGTCATAGTAGAACGTAGGAACGCTGTTATACTGGGCCAGCCAGAAGGGATAGTCCATCAGCTGGCTCAGGTCGTACTGCTTATACCCTTCAGAGGGATTGAAGTAGACCATGGCCTCATAACCTGCAGCCGTGATATCCTCACAGAAGGCATTGGCCATCTTACACATGGTGCTCACGCTGGGCACTGTCTGTGTACGGGAACCGGCATAGTTCTGGCGCTCCCAGTCGAAGACCACAGGATAGGTCAGGTCATAATCTTTTACCTGCTCAATGACATAGGCGGCCTCCTCCCGAGCCTCCTCCACAGTGATGGCCTGAGAGAAATAATACACGCCTACATCCAGTCCGGCATCCAAGGCGCCCTGGATATTCTGAGTGAAATACTTATCCGGCATCATCTTGCCTTCACTGCCATAACCGCGATATCCCACGCGGATAATTGCAAAATCGATGCCGGCGTCGGCCACCTTCTGCCAGTCGATCTCACCCTGATAGACAGATACGTCAATTCCCAGTTCCGTCTCTACCCCCGGCTCCGTGTAGGTCATATAGCCGTCGGAGCCCTTTAAGAAGTATTTGTTATCATAGGAATTCACGGGAACACCGTCTAAAATATCATAATAGGTATTCTGGAACAAAATCTGCTTTCCGTAAGTATGTACCCGGTCGATCTGCCACACGATTACGCTGATCTCCGCACGGCTGATCGGCTTGTCCGGCAGGAAAACGGTTTTTCCATTCTCTGTGCTGCCGGTGACGATTCCCATCTCATAAAGAGCAGTCAAATAGCCATCGTCAACATCGGAGAAGGGGGATTTATTCTCCGACGGGCTCAGCCCCAGCGCTTTGGCGGCCAGACGGGCAACCAAGATACGAGGCATATCTCCATCCAAATCATCGCCGATCTCTTCGCTGGTCAGATAGCCCTTGGACACTGCATAATCTGCATAGCCGCTGGCCCAGTGGCTGTCTGTCGCGGCAATCGTTCCGCTTCCCGCAGCCTTCAGAACCATGACCAGAGCCGCTCCTGCGCTTAAGGGGTCATCAGCTCCAAAATATCCATTTCCATAGCCATCAATAATCCCCATGCTATTAAGGACCGCTACGTAATTGTAGTACCAGTCCCCCTTCTGCACATCAATAAACGGACTGGTATAGCCGGAAGGCACAGTAAGTTTATAAGATCCTGCCAGAACAGGCTGGACCCCCACTACGGCAGCCAAAGCCAATGCAGCGGCTCGCCGTTCGAATTTCTTCCAATTCATCTTGCTTTTTACCTCCATTTTGGGTTTACGATAATTAGACGGAATTATTATATCAAATGTCGCTTTCTGGTACAATAGGTAATTCTGGAAAAGAAAAAGGACGAACAAAACTGTTCGTCCTTTTTGTGTTGGCGTT